>Ga0210040_10004698_pt1 | contig 17676 bp, 17 predicted proteins | sample CryGeyCG12114_NA_FD_185462 | JGI IMG/M metagenome (GOLD analysis project Ga0210040, IMG submission 185462) | Groundwater microbial communities from aquifer - Crystal Geyser CG19_WC_8/21/14_NA (SPAdes) (version 2) | ecosystem: Environmental > Aquatic > Deep subsurface > Groundwater | place: USA... | reverse complement strand
GAGGTAAACGTTATCTCGTCGCCTTCTTTCACCATCTGGCTGTAGCGGCCCGGCACGGCAAACTCAATCTTAACAGGGCTGATGTCGACGATGCGGGCGATGGGTGTGGTGGCAGAAACGTAACTGCCTTCGCTTACCTGGCGCAAGCCGATGATACCGTCAAACGGTGCCCGCACGTAAGCTTTATCCAAGGTGGCTTTCAGGGCCTGTATGTCAGCGGTGGCCGTGGTCAGTTGGTTGCTTACCTGGTCATACTCCTGCCGGCTGATATATTCTTTCTCCAGCAGGGTGCGCTGGCGTTCCTCCATCTGGCTGTACAGTTTTTCGTTAGACTGCAGCTTCTGCAGCTGCGCGCGCATCTCGGCGTCGTTCACAGTCAGCAGCAGCTGGCCTTGCTTCACGCGCGCGCCTTCCTCAAAGTTGATGCCTGTGACACGCCCGGCAATCTCGCTGCGCAGTTCCACGTCCTCGTTCGGGAGCACCGTACCGGTGGCTGTAATCTTGTTCTGATACGCTGTGGGGGAAACCACAAACACATCCACGGCCACTTTTTGCTCCAACGGCCCCCCTGCGCCCTGCGCCACAGGCGCTGCCTCCTTGCCGGAAGCTATCTTGTTTACAACCAGGTAAGCGATAGCCGCTATGGCTACCAAAATTAGGATAACTTTTACTGACTTATTCATTTATGTTTGAACACAGGTATGGTGGTGACGGCACAAGTATTAAGTTTCAACAGGATTTCGTAGCTTAAGTTCCTGCTATGGTAGCTTTAAAATTACACCCTTTGCAGGCTATTTTAAAAGAGCACGTATGAAATCTCTACAAACAGGTGTCCTGGTTAGACAGAAAGCCTGGTATAAGGTTTAAAGTGCATGTAATTATTTTTGACATGACAGAAAAGCCAGGTAAGCGCAACTTTTTTGAGGACGTATATGAGGTTGTTAGGCTGATTCCGAAAGGACGCGTTACCTCCTACGGGGCCATTGCCAGTTATTTAGGTTCCAAAGGTTCAGCGCGCATGGTGGGCTGGGCGCTGATAGCCTCGCACCCATTTACAAAAATACCGGCGCACCGCGTGGTGAACCGGGTCGGCATGCTAACGGGCAAGCAGCATTTTGAGGAGATGGACACCATGCAGGAGCGCCTGGAGCAGGACGGGGTGCAGGTAGTGAACAACCAGGTAGTCAATTTCAAGGAGCTGTTCTGGGACCCGGCGAAGGAACTGTTTTAGCAGGTGCGCACGAAGCTATATAAAAAGCCTTGCCCCGGTATAAAGGATGTACCGGGGCAAGGCGTATAGAAAGAAAGCTGCAGTAGCGTGGTGGCGGTAGCCAACGGGAAGAGGCTCTCCGGGGGTGGGTCTAAAGTTTTAGCTTTGCCACTTTTGGCTGCTGGCAATGGAATTCGGCAGCGATAATGTAGTTGCCCTGGCCGTCCGGGGTGCGGATCACCTTTTTAAATGATCCATCGTCGAAGAAAAAGTACTGCCACATCATCTTGCTGTTGAGCGAATACTGCCCTTTTACCTTTGCCGGTGTGAAGGTGATCATGCTGAAATTGGGGTTCCACTCACCAAACATAATCAGGGTGGTGTTGCCCATTTTGTCGAGCTGCACATACTCGAAGCGTTTGTTCAGTTCTGAATACCGGATAACACCGTCAGTGCCCTCTACAGAACCATCTGGCTGCACCAACTCCAGCTTTTCACGCACGCAGCCGTCATCGTCGCTGCTGAAGTTGGCCTTGCCCTTGGAGTAGGCGAACTTGCTCTGCCATGGCTGCCAGGCCAGCGATTTGACCTGCCACGAGCCAACGGTGTGCTGCAGCAGAGCATTTGCCTCGTCTGCGGTGAGGCGGCGTGAGTGTTGCGCACTGGCGAGAGGCGCGGTCCATGCCAGCAGCACCGCAGCCAGCAGGAAGAAACTGAAAATTTTTTTCATAATTTTATTGGGTTTAAGTTATAGGTAGCGAGTTTTCCAAGGCTTTTCAGGCACTGGACTTATACAAGTATATGTTGTTTTTTTAAGCTTGTTTTGGCTTTTAGACGAGCCCTCTCGATAAGTAGCTATAGCAGGAATTTGTATGTACGAATGCCGTCGTAACGCCTTATTTTATCGATGAACAGGCAAGGCAATGATTTTCCCGATAGGATACTGTTAACAGGTGCAGCGCTGCGTTGAAAAAATGTAAATTGGCATATCAGCGGGAGCAGAAAGGCCAAGATACTCGGGCTGATTTTGCAGGAATAGTAGTTAACCTGATATAAACAGCCGCCTGGGCGGTAAAGGCAGCCAGTTGTCTAAAAGAAGCAGAAGCAGGCCTATAATAGCCACAGAAACAGTAGCTTTGCACTATGGAAGTTAAGTTAAGTCCGGCAAGTACCCTGGCAGCAGGCAGCACCTGGAGCCTGACCGACGTGCGGAACATCACCCACAACCGGCTGCTGCTGCACCTGTTCTTCTGGGCGATATATGTCGTGTTTTTCGGTTTGCTGTACGGCAGCTACATCGACGACTATTACAACGCCTATATGGTGGAGCTGGTGGAGCTGCCCTTTAAAATGGGGCTGGTGTACTTTAACATGTACTACCTGATGCCCCGCTACCTGTTGCAGAAGCGTTACCTCGAGTTTTTTGTGTATCTGCTCCTGTTGATGGGGGCCATTGGGGCGTTGATGCAGTTCGTGCTGCTGCCGTTCCTCATCCACCCGCTTTTTTGCCCCACCACCTGCACCGACGATAACCTCACGTTTTACCGCTTTATCAAGAATATCGTCAACATTAATTATGTGGTGGCGATCACAGCGGCAATTCCCCTGCTCAAGAACTGGTACAACCATCAGCAAGCGGCCCAGAACCTGACCCAGGACAAGTTGGAGGCGGAACTGAAGGTGCTGAAAGCGCAGATTCACCCGCACTTCCTGTTCAACACGCTCAACAGCCTGTACTCGCTCACGCTCAAAAAATCGGATAACGCGCCCGAAGTAGTGCTGAAGCTGTCGAGCCTGATGGATTATATGCTCTATGACGCCAACGCCGCCATGGTGCCGCTCGAAAAAGAGCTGGCCTATATCCAGAATTATATCTCCCTGGAGCGCATCCGCTACGGCGACCGTGTGGATGTGCGTTTTACGGAAAACGGTAGTATGGCCGGAAAGCAGATCGCGCCTATGATGTTGCTGCCTTTTGTGGAGAACGCCTTCAAGCATGGCGTAAGCACTGAAACAGAAAATGCCTGGGTGCGCATCGATGTAAAAGTGACAGACGAACAACTGGTGCTGCTGGTGGAGAACTGCAAGTGCGGCGACCGCGCCAGCAACAACACCCGCGACATGGCTTCCGGCATCGGGCTCAAAAACCTGCAGCGCCGCCTGGAACTGCTTTACGAAGACCGCTACGAACTGGAGATCGAAGACGAACCCGATAGTTATGCAGCCCGGCTGGTGCTGGATCTGGCGAATGATTGATTGGGATCAGGTCATATATAAGGTGAAGAAACCGGGGGTTGCCCACCTGAACTTGCTTCCTGAGCGTATTTACAAAACAGCGCATGCGCTGCGGGGAAAGCGGATTCCCGTTCTTATTCGCACGTCAATTACCTTTTAACTATATGCCTGGGAATGGACTCCCTTTGTTAAAACCAATAGTAGTATGAAATTACGATGCATGATTGTGGATGATGAGCCGCTGGCGCTGGATGTGCTGGAAACTTTTATCGAACGGCTTGACAATCTGGAACTAGTGTGCCGCTGCCACAATGCCGTAGAGGCCTATAACTGCCTGCAAAGCGAGCCGATCGACCTGATGTTCCTGGATATACAGATGCCCAAGCTCACGGGTATCGATTTCCTGAAGTCGCTGGCGCACCCGCCCAAGGTGATTTTCACCACCGCCTACCGCGATTATGCCGTGGAAGGCTTTGAGTTGAACGTAGTGGATTACCTGCTCAAGCCCATTGCGTTTGAACGCTTCCTGAAGGCTGTTTCAAAAGTGTCTGCTGCGGAGCAGCCAGCATCCGTGGCAGCACTGGCGGCGGCTCCCGGGCCTGCAGCAGCAGATACACCCGCTCCTGTCTCAGCGCCGGATTATAAAGAAGCCTTTATATACCTGAAAGCCGATAAGAAGATGGTGAAGGTGATGCTGGCAGACATTTTATATATCGAAAGCCTGAAAGACTATATCCGGGTGAAGACGGAGACGAAGGAAATCATCTCGTACCAGAAAATCTCTTTCCTGGAGGAGAAACTGCCAACCGACAAGTTCCTGCGCATCCACCGCTCCTTTATCGTGGCGCTCGACAAGATACAGGCCTTCTCAGCCAGTGCCGTCGACATCGGTAAATCCGAAATCCCCATCGGCCGCTTCTACAAAAACGAGGTGCTGCAGATCCTCAACCAGAACAACCTGCTGGAAGCCTGACGGCTTCAGTTATGAATTATGAGTTCCGGATTCCGAAGAGTGGCCTGTTAAAGGAATAGTCGGTGTTATATGTATGATGTTGTTAGTCTGAAAATTAAACCAACCTCTTCTGCCATTCCTAAACGAAACGCATTTACGGTAGAAAGCACTCTTTCCATAACTCGTAATTGGAAAATCGTAATTTGTGATTAAATCTTTGAAAGATTCGTGCGGGTGCGGGCGCTGTCCCGGAGGTTGCCGGTGTTCACGGTAGAGGCAGGTTCGAACATCAACACCTCCGCTTCTTCGTTGGCCACTGGCCGGTGCTCCACGCCCCGCGGCACAATCAGGAATTCCCCAGGCTGCAGCGTCACTACCTTGTCGCGGAGGTGGATCTCGATCTGCCCCTTCGTCACCATAAAAAACTCATCTTCGTGCTCGTGGTGGTGCCAGTCGAACGCACCCAGGAACTTGGCCAGTTTCACCTGCTGGCCGTTTAGCTCACCGGCAATGCGCGGGTTCCAGTGGTCGTTTATCAGGTCGAACTTATCGGACAGAACTACTTTCTGCAGGGGTTGCGTTTCCATATCAGTATGATTTATATCTGTATTTTAAAAAGGTTTTCTTTTTATTTGGACTCATTCTAAATAGTGATTAGCTTTGTAGTAGTACAAACAGCAGCTACAGCGAAGTTAGGAGAGATGATGAAAACAGCCAGCCCTTTAACCGAGATTTTTACATCTGAAGCAGGATCCGTTCACCAGTGCGACAACCGCAACCGTTTAGTGATCCACTTCGCTGGCCAGCCCACGATGCTGAAAGTAGAGACATTCCTGCGCCTGAAGCGCGTTGTGGACAATATTGACTTAGGGGGAATGGCTGCCAGCACCGCCCGCGCCGCGGACGTGGAACTGGTTTCGGTATGTGGCTGCGACCGTTGCTATGTGCTGACACTGCCGGAGTTATATGCTTTTAAAGAGCTGCTGGGCGGCGCAAAGTTTGCCCTCGCGCTCAACAGCATGCTGCACGAGTGCCTGAGTACCGCGCTTGCCTGAGCGCTATCTCAGAAGTTATATATGAAGTAGCGGGAAAACGTTTATTCTTTCAATGAGCACAGCCTTAAACGCTGTGCTTTTTAATTTAGACTGTTTCCATATTTCACCGAGTCCTATACAGGAAGCTCCAAAATCCGTAGATTAAGGTGTAGTTAAAGAGGCGCCCCCAAAGCGCTTCCAAATTGTAATGCATATATAAGCACTATATACCTTATGAAGGATTTACTGAGATTAAGAACATCCCTTACCGAAGAGATTGAGCAGATACTGAACGAGCAGATAAAGATGGAGGGAGAGGCTTCGGCCATGTACCTCGCCATGTCGAGCTGGTGCGACCGCAACGGCTTCGACTTCAGCGCAGGTTACTTCAAGAAACAGTCGGATGAGGAGCGGGAGCACATGCTGCGCCTGTTCAAGTTTGTGTCAGACATGGGCGGCCGCGCCGTATCCCCGAGCATATCAAACATCCAGGTGGAGTATGATTCGTTCAGAAGCGTGTTCGAGATTGCGCTGCAGCAGGAGATCGCGGTCACGCAGTCGTTTAACCGTATCGCGGATAGGTGCCAGAAGGCGAAAGACTACGTTACCTTCGCGTTTCTGCAGTGGTTCCTGAAGGAGCAGATTGAGGAAGAGTACGTGGCCCGCCGTGCGCTGGAGCTTTTCGATGTGATAGGAGAAGACGGAACCGGCCATTACGAGATAGACAAGCGCGTGCCGAAGATCACTTACGAAAAGACTTACGAGAATTAGAAAGCAGCCTGAACAAGACGCGAAAGAGCCTTTGGAGAGTATCCAAAGGCTCTTTTTGTTTTACTTGATGTCGGGTGATGCGCCGAGGATGTGCTGCTGGAAGGCTTCCCTCGCTTTAATTTCGTTTACTTGCGGCATCCAGGCGTTGGCAGGCTGCAGGCACACCACAGGGGCATAGTCGCAGCGGTCGGTGCAGTCTGTCTTTACGATTTCCACCTGTCCTTTCAGGCCCATTTCCTTTATCATGCCCCTGAAAAGCTTGCTCAGGTCTTTACCGCCTTTCTTCTTGCACTTGCTGCCCGTGCACACATAGATCACTTTGTCGGGGGTGTTAAAACTCTTGCTCATGTAGGCTTTTACGGGTATATAAACTGCTAAAGCTAATTCCTGCTAAATACTTTAACAAAGCCTTTTCCTTTGGATGTGACTGCTGCCCGCTCCAAAGCAGCAGAACGCCATGTGCTTTGGCTTGTGTTACAGCTATATATCCTTAACCGGTGTAGGGTTCATCCAAAGGCGAAAAGCACCGTCAGGCATGTTGCATAAAACTGCTGCGACATTTTTTCAGCCACGCCCTCGCTTCCTCAACATCATCGAAGATCCCGTATTCGAATCTGTCTTTTATGAGCGCACCCAAAGCGCTGGCAGACTTGGTGGAGAAGGCGTCGGTGTTATCGATATGGGCCCAGCACTTCAGCCCGGAGCGAAGGGCGTAGGGTATCCACTCCTTTGCCAGCCACGCAACAGACTGGTCCCAGGCGCCGACAAGGTTCCGGTTGTCGTTGAGCACAGCATGGCACCCTTTGGCTTGCATATGATCCAGGTACGCCAAGGCTCCTCTCGCCACGTTGTCAGGTGTCGGGTACCCGATCCAATCGGCGTGAATCCAGTCGGTGTGGGCATCATAACTGATTCTGAGGAAAATCTTGCCGGTGGAAGATCTTAATTCTTCTAATATCATATAGCTGTTGCAGCACCTATCATATGCTACTGCGAAAGTAGGTAAAAGTAAGCGCTTTGCAACAGAACATCCCTCCAAAGCCTGTAACCTGTGCCAGCAACAGCAATTTGAGTATCCATAGCCTCTTTTGTGCTGCCGTAACGGGTTATTCTGCCCTGCAAGCGCACGCTATAGGACTTGATTCCAAAATAAGCCGCATTAGCTATATCGCTTTTAGGGTAAAGACGTATGCATAGCCACTATTGTTATTTTGCGCCGTGACAATAAAAACGTAAAAGTCCTGGCTTGAAACTCAGCATCATCATACCGACTTATAATGAGGAAGCGGTTATTCAGCGGTTGCTGCGTTACCTGCAGGAGCGCGTAAGCCCTGGCACCGAAATTATAGTGGCGGACGGAGGAAGCACAGACGCTACCCGGCATATGGCCGCGGCGCAGGGAGCCCAGGTGCTGTACTGCCCGAGCAAAGGGCGCGGCACGCAGATGAACGCCGGAGCCGCCGCCAGCACGGGCGATGTTCTTTACTTCCTGCACGCCGACACGTTTCCGCCAGATGCCTTCGAAACGCATATAAAACAGGCGGTGCAGCAGGGGGCTGGCAGCGGCTGCTACCGGCTTCGGTTCGACCTCCCGCACTGGTTTCTGCGCCTGAATGCCTGGTTTACCCGTTTTGATGTGGACGCGGTTCGGTTTGGGGATCAGAGCCTTTTTGTGCGGCGGGATGTGTTTGTGAGCCAGGGCGGCTTTGATGAACGGCTGCTGCTGCTGGAGGACCAGGAGGTGATCGGGCGGTTGCGGAAAAAAGGGCGATTTGTGGTGCTGCCGCAGCAGGTGGTTACCTCCGCCCGCAAATATGAGGAGGTAGGCGTATATAAGCTGCAGGGAAGTTACTACCTGCTCTATTTTATGTACCGTATGAGGGTGCCGCAGCAAAGGCTGGTGCAGGTGTACAAATGGCTGACTTCCCCTTAACGCCAGGTGTGTCTGCGGCTATAGGTACTCTTCCGGATGTGGAGCGCCGGAGCATACAGTTTCGCTTTCAGGTAGCAACCAGGGACCAGCAGCTGTAGTATGCTTGCTGGAATTCCATCATAAATTAATTATCTTTCCCAATAGATTCAACCAAACAACTTTATGAAAAAAACATACCTGTTATCTTTTTCTGCCCTCGTCGCAGGCCTGCTGGCGGGAGGCTGCAGTTCGTCTGCCCCCGCCGAGAGCACTGCCACCGCGGAGAGCAGCACGACGGAGGCAGCCCCGATGGACATGGGCCGCGGCCTTGACCTGGCCAACATGGACACCACTGTGAGCCCCTGCACTGACTTTTACCAGTATGCCAACGGCGGCTGGGTGAAGAACAACCCGATCCCGGCATCTGAGAGCCGTTGGGGTTCTTTTAACGAACTGGCAGAGCGGAACAACGCTGTCCTGCGCGGTCTCCTGACGGAAGCTGCCTCAAACGCTGCGGCCCCCAAAGGCTCTGCAGCCCAACTCATCGGTGATTTCTATGCGGCCGGTATTGACTCTGCAGCGGCAGACAAGGCAGGCATATCGCCTATAAAGCCGGAACTGGACAAAGTTGCTGCGATCAAGTCCACAGAAGACTTAGCCAAAACAGTTGCTGACCTGAAAACCAAAGGCGTTAGCGGCTTCTTCAATATGTATGTGTCGCAGGATGATAAGGTGAGCACACAGTATGCGCTTCAGGCGTCACAGGGTGGCCTGGGCCTGCCCGACCGCGATTATTACCTGAAGGATGATGAGCGCTCCAAGACCGTTCGCACGGAATACCTAAAGCACCTGCAGCAAATGTTCCAGCTCATGGGCGATGAGGCGGCAACGGCACAGAAGAAGGCGCAGGCCGTTATGAACATCGAGATGAAACTGGCGCAGGCGTCTAAAGCGCGGGTGGACCTGCGCGATCCGTACGCCAACTACAACAAGACGACCATCCAGGAGTTCTCCAGGCAGAACCCGAACCTGAAGGTGAGCCAGATGCTGACGGGCATGGGCGCACAGGCCGCGAAAGAAATTATTGTTGGGCAGCCGTCCTTCTTTAAGGAGCTGAACAGCCTCTTGAAAAGCGTGCCGCTGCAGGATTGGAAAACTTACACGCAGTGGCACCTTGCCCACACAGCCGCTCCTTACCTGAGCAGCGATTTTGTGCAGGAGAACTTTAATTTCTACGGCAAAGTGCTAAGCGGGGCGAAGGAGATGCAGCCGCGCTGGAAGCGGGTGTTATATGCCACAGACGATGCGCTTGGCGAGGCGCTGGGCCAGTTGTATGTGCAGAAGACCTTTTCGCCGGAGGCCAAGCAAAAGGCCATCGCCATGGTCAACAACCTGCAGGACGCCTTTAAAGAGCACGTGCGCGACCTCGACTGGATGAGCGAGGAGACAAAAGCGCGCGCGCTCCAAAAACTGGGTGCCTTTGCCGTGAAGATCGGCTACCCCGACAAGTGGGAAGATTACCAGGGGCTGGACATCAGCCGCGACTCCTACGCTGCCAACGTCATGCAGGCAAACCAGTTTGCTTTCCGCGACAACATCGGCAAGATCGGCAAGCCGGTAGACCGCCAGGAGTGGTTTATGTCGCCGCCAACCGTAAATGCCTACTATAACCCGAGCATGAACGAAATCGTGTTCCCGGCAGGTATCCTGCAGCCGCCTTTCTTCGACCCGCAAGCCGACGATGCCGTGAACTACGGCGGTATGGGAGCTGTGATCGGGCACGAGCTGACGCACGGGTTTGATGACCAGGGCGCACAGTACGATTATGAGGGCAACCTGAAAGACTGGTGGTCGAAAGCTGATCTGGAGCAGTTTACAGCCCGTGCCGGTGCCGTGGCCAACCAATACGATGAGTATACGGTACTGGATAACCTGCACGTGAACGGAAAGCTGACGCTTGGCGAGAACATCGCCGACATTGGCGGCCTGAATATCGCCTACACGGCCCTGCAGAAAGCGCTGGAGAATAACAATCCGGGCAAAATAGCTGGTCTTACGCCGGAGCAGCGGTTTTTCCTGGCCTGGGCGCAGATCTGGCGCGTGAACATGCGCGATGAGGCACAGAACCAGCAGATCCTGACGGACCCGCACTCTCCGGGCCGCTTCCGCACCAACGGACCTGTTGCCAACATGCCGCAGTTCTACGAAGCTTTCGGCTGTGAGCAGGGCGACCAGATGGTGCGCGGCAACGACAAGCGCATCAAAATCTGGTAGTTTAAGCATCTAGCCTATATAAAGAAGAAGGCGCTGCAGATTATCTGCAGCGCCTTCTTCTTTATATAGGTATTACTCATTTACGATCTTAACCGTGTGCTGCACGATTTGCCTGGGCCAGTCAGAAGCATCCACTGGCTCCTTTTCAATCTGCTCCACCACGTCCATGCCGTCCACCACTTCCCCAAATACAGTGTATTCTGTGTCGAGGCCCGGTTCTCCGCCAAGCTTCAGGTAAGTCTGTATCTGCTCCGGGGTGTACTTTATCCCATGCTGCGCCTCCAAAGCCCTTAGTTCCTCCAGCGTTACCGGCTTCCCCGTTACGATATAGAAGTTGTGGGAGGATGACTCTTTCTCGGGGTTGCGCTCGTCGCCGTAGCGGGCCATGGCCAGCGCACCGCGCTTATGGATGTGCTTTGGGTTAAACTCCTGCGGAATTTTATAGGAGCCCTGTCTCATGTCCCTCTCGTCGGAGTCGCCGCCCTGTATGGCAAAGCCCTGCACGACACGGTAAAATTCCCCTTCGTTGTAAAAGCCGGCTTTCGTAAGGCGCACAAAGTTAGCGCGGTGCAGCGGCGTGTCTTTGTAAAGCTTCACTTTAATGCTGCCATGGCGTGTGGTGATAAGGGCAAGGCTATCGGGGTGCTGCTGTTCGTAGGCGGTGAGCACTTCCACCGCATTTTCGCTGGTAAGGGGCTCCAACTGTTGTCCCGAACTATTTGCTGTCTCAGTGGCATCTGCGTTGCCGTCGGCTGCATTTTGGTTGCAGGCTGCTGCGGCCAGGAGGCAACTGGCCAGCAGGAACGAACGAAGCGCAACAGTAGAGCAAAGTATCTTTTTCATGGCTTAGCTGAATTTTCTTGTTTTTAAATATACAAAAATCTATTATAAACGGATTTGCCGGTAAAAATAAATAAAGGATGTAGGTATAAAATATAAATATTTAAATAATGTGGGTTATGTAAAAACTTGTGCACAGTGGTTATATAGCTTAGATAAGAAGCTATGTCCTGCCAAAGCCGCCAAGGTTAGTTTAGTGATGCGGTAAAGCGGTGGCAGAAGCGACACGTCAGCATATCTAATCGGTAAAAGGTGGGTGATAACAGCAGGCAGCGGGAAAATTCAGCAAACTAGTTTTTTGTATTTGAGTAAAAATAAAAAGAGGACAAGTATAGGATATACAAACAGGAATCAATACTTTAGGTGAGACGTCATAATAACAATTTTCATTTTTTTTACTTTTCTAACCCCTCAAAACAAGTATGGAAAACAGTTTACACTTTAGAGGCGTAATGCGCTCCCTCATGTTCGGTGTTGCCGTGGCTACTGCGGCATGTACCTTCTCAGCCTGTGATAACGAGACGAAAGATGTGGTGGAACCGGAGGCGATTGCGCAGACCGACAGCCAGAATGGTGCTATCATCAATGGGCAATACATAGTTGTATTTAAGAAAGATGGCAACCTGCGCATGGGAGCCAGCACAACCTACGCCCAGCGTGTGGAGATGGTGCGTAAAATAGGAGAGAACATCCTGTCTGAGAACGGCATCCAAGCCTATACGGTGCAGCAAACGTACGGGCAAACCGTAACTGGCATGGCGGTGACACTGTCCGAAACGGAAGCCGCGAAACTTCGCAATGACGAGCGGGTGGACTATATAGAGCCTGACCGTGTTGTGATGCTCGGAAAGCCGGTTGGAGGCGGTGGCACAACGCCTGCAGGACAGGAAGTGCCGTACGGCATTACCCGTGTGGGCTCCGCAAGCGGTGCCGGCAAAACCGCCTGGATTATTGATACCGGCATAGACCTGGACCACCCGGACCTGAATGTGGATGTGAGCCGCAGCCGTACCTTCTTCACGAGTGGCCGCGACGCCAGCTCAGCAGATGACGGCAATGGCCACGGATCGCATGTGGCAGGCACCATTGCTGCAAGGAACAATTCGCAGGGTGTGGTGGGTGTTGCCTACGATGCCACCGTGGTGGCTGTAAAAGTGTTGGACTCACGCGGAAGCGGCGCTTACTCCGGCGTAATTGCCGGTGTCGACTATGTAGCTGCCAACGGCAAAGCTGGCGACGTGGCTAACATGAGCCTGGGCGGGCCGGTTTCGTCTGCACTGGACGAAGCCATAATTGCCGCTGCCAACAAAGGCATTAAGTTCGCGCTGGCGGCCGGTAACGAGAGCACCGATGCCAACAACTCATCGCCGGCCCACGTAAACCATGCCAACGTATACACAGTGTCTGCCATGGATAACACCGATACGTTTGCCTATTTCTCAAACTTCGGCAACCCGCCGGTAGACTATTGCGCACCGGGCGTAAATATTAAGTCTACCTGGAAAGACGGGGGGTACAACACGATCAGCGGCACGTCTATGGCTTCTCCGCATATGGCGGGCCTGCTGCTGCTAGGCAATGTAAGTACAGACGGGTATGTGAAGAGCGATCCGGACGGGAAGGCAGACCCGATTGCGCACCATTAATTCAATAGGATGTGAGCATAAAGGAAAGGGCAGCCAAATGGCTGCCCTTTTTGCTTGTGGCACGCGGCTGGTTAAAGTGCCTTCCGCATCACATAGTCGTTCATCCAGTAAGGGCCGATGGGAATGTCTTCCTGCAGGTGCTCCCGGTAACCGCAGCGTTCATAAAACTGCTTTGCATTGTTGTGGCGGTTTACATTCAGGTCGAGTAAGGCGGCGCCAAGGCTTTTTACCTCCTTTTCAACCGCCTCCAGCAGTGTTTTCCCGTAGCCTTTCCCCTGCATTTGGGGCAGCAGGTAAATCTTGTTGAGCTTGTAAACGGCGGCAGCGGCGTCTTTAACGGAATAGGCTGCAAAGCCCACCGGTTCCTCTTCCACATAGAAAAGCAAAAAGGTTTGGCCTTCCTGTAACTGCCGTACCAGCGCCGCTTCCGAGTAGATTTCCCCGAACATATACGCTATTTGTTCCGGGCTTAGAATGCTGCTGTAGGTGGGCTCCCAGGTGGCTCCGGCAAGGTGGTGTATCAACGGCACGTCCGACACGGTGGCCGGGCGGATATGGATCGTGTGTCTCATAACGAAGAAAAGCTGTGGCTGCAAGATACTCTGTGTTCGCATAATTGCCAATGCCGTGGTTGTTTTATGCCTACTCTCCGTATGTGCTATCTTTGTAGCATCTATATATTCCAGAAGAAAAATAAACATATGAAAGCAGTATACCTGGAGGCCATTGGCCAACCTTTCCATATCATTGAAATGGAAAAACCGACTGCTGGTCCTGGTGAGGCTGTTGTGCAGGTAAAAGCCGCCGCCCTGAACCGCCGCGACGTCTGGATACAGCACGGCAGGTACTTCACGAAAGAATACCCTGCCATTCTGGGTTCCGATTGTGCCGGCGTGGTGGCAGAGGTGGGAGCCGGTGTAGACCAGGCGTGGCTAACCCGGGAGGTGCTCGTAGACCCGGGCACGGACTGGGGCGACAACTCGCGCGCGCATGCCTCCACGTATAAAATACTGGGGATGCCTCAACCGGGGACGTTTGCAGAGTACGTGAAAGTGTCCGCCCAGAACCTGCACCCCAAGCCTGCGCACCTGAGCTTCGAACAGGCAGCCGCCTTGCCGTTGGCCGGACTTACGGCGTATCGCGCCATGTTCACGAAGTGCCAGCTGCAGCCGGGGGAGAAAGTGCTGGTAACAGGTGCCGGCGGAGGTGTGGCTTTGTTCGCCGTGCAGTTTGCGGTGGCGGCAGGAGCCGAGGTATGGGTTACTTCGGGCTCCGATGTAAAAATTGAAGCGGCCCGGGCGCTGGGTGCCACCGGCGGAATAAACTACCGGCTGGACAACTGGGGGAAGACGCTGAAGGCGCAAGCAGGCGGCTTCGACGTGATGGTAGACGGTGCGGCTGGCGAGGGCTTTGTGCAACTGGTGAAACTGGCGCAACCGGGCGGGCGCATCAGCATCTATGGCGGCACCACCGGGATGATCGGGCATATAAACCCTGCGGAGATTTTCTGGAAGCAGCTGTCTATCTGCGGCAGCACCATGGGCACTGCCGAGGACTTCGCCCAGATGATGCGCCTGGTGGAGGTGAAGCAGATACAGCCGGTGGTGGATATCGTGTTTCCGCTGGAAGAGACGGAGCAGGCCATGCGCTACATGGAAGCCGGCAAGCAGTTCGGCAAGATCGTGCTGAAAGTAGCAGACTAGACAGGCATTCATTTATTATTTCGATGCAGCGGCTATATACAGGCTGCGGCCGATTTTCACCCTTCATGTATATAGATTTTCTGCCTATATAACCCCGAAAGTTGATAACAGACCTTTATATAAAAGGGGAAGCACGCTATGATGCTCGCTTCCCCCTTTTTGTGTGGATGGATTAAGGTGACGGTGTTTACGTGGTCATCAACCAGCCGCCGACAATGAGAAATTACTGGTTCTGCTCCAGCAGGTTTAGCATAAACGCATACTGCAGGGCCGTTTCCTTGTAGCGCTCAAAGCGGCCGGAGGCACCGCCGTGGCCGGCTTCCATGTTCGTGTGCAGGAGCAGCATGTTGTTGTCTGTCTTCATGTCGCGGAGCTTGGCTACCCATTTGGCCGGCTCCCAGTACTGCACTTGCGAGTCGTGGAGGCCGGTGGTTACCAGCATGTTCGGGTAAGCTTTGGCTTCTACGTTGTCGTAGGGCGAGTAAGACAGCATATAATCATAATACTGCTTGTCGGCCGGGTTGCCCCACTCATCGAACTCGCCCGTGGTAAGCGGAATGCTGGTGTCCAGCATCGTTGTCACCACATCCACGAAAGGCACCGCCGCCAGCACGCCTTTAAACAACTCCGGGCGCATGTTCACCACGGCACCCATCAGCAAGCCCCCGGCGCTGCCGCCCTGGGCAAACAGCTTATCGGGATTGGTGTACTGCTGCGCCACCAGGAAATCAGCGGCATCTATATAGTCGGTGAAGGTGTTCTTTTTCTTCAGCAGCTTACCGTTCTCATACCACTGACGCCCCAGGTCCTGGCCGCCGCGTATATGGGCAATGGCATATACAAAGCCCCGGTCCAGCAGGCTGAGGCGTACTGAACTGAAGCTTGGGTTGGTGCTGATCCCGTAGGAACCGTAGGCATATAGCAGCGTGGGGTTATTGCCGTTCAACTGCAGTCCTTTGCGGTACACCAGCGATACCGGGATTTTGGTGCCGTCGCCGGCGGTTGCGTAAATCCGCTTCGCCTCATAATTCTCCGGGTTAAAGTCGCCCACCACTTCCTGGCGCTTCAGCAGCGTACGCTCCTTCGTCTCCATGTGATAATCATAGGTGGAGGTAGGGGTGGTAAGGGAGCTGTATTCGAAGCGCAGTTCTTTGCTGTCGAAGTCCGGGTTGGTGCTGATGTAGGCGGTGTACGCCTCCTCCCCGAAATCAATATAGGAATCGCGCTTCGGGTCGTTCCACTTCTTCACGCGGATCTGGGAAAGGCCGTTTTTCCGCTCCTGCAGCGTGAGGTAGTCTTTAAAGATCTCGATGCCCTCGAGCAGCACGTCCTCGCGGTGCGGTACCACTTCTTTCCAGTTGGCTTTGCCCGGCTTGCTTACCGGCGTCTGCATCAGCTTAAAGTTGGTAGCGCCGTCCTTGTTGGTTACAATGTAAAACTTTTCGCCGTAGTGGTCTACGCTGTACTCCAGCCCCCGCTCGCGCGGCTGTATCACCTGAAAGGCGCCGTTTGGCTTGTCGGCATCCAGGTAGCGGTACTCGTTTGAGAGGGTGCTGCCGCTGCCGATGATGATGTACTGGTCCGACTTTGTTTTGTAGACGAAGGTGCTGAAGGTCTCATCGGCCTCATGGTAAATCTCTTTGTCCTGTGCGGCCGGCGTGCCCAAGGTGTGCTTAAAGATCTTGAAGGAGCGCAGCGCCGGGTCCTTCATCGTATAAAAAACGGTTTTGTTATCGTTGCCCCACACGGCGCTGCCGGTGGTGTTTGGGATAGCGTCAGGCAGTAGCTGGCCTGTTTCGAGGTCTTTGAAGCGGATGGTGTACTTCCGGCGGCTCACCGTGTCTTCTCCAAACGCAAGCAGGCGGTTGTTCGTGCTCACGTCCATGCCGGCTGCTGCGTAATAGCTCTGGCCTACTGCGCGCTCGTTTGCATTCACCATAATTTCTTCCGGCGCATCCAGTGTCCCTTTCTTGCGGGCATATATAGGGTATTCCTTGCCTTCCTCGTAGCGGGTGTAATACCAGTAACCGTCATCCTTAAAGGGAACCGACTCATCTTTCTGCTTAATGCGACCTATAATCTCCTGGTACAGTTTCTCCTGCAGCGCTTCGGTGCTGGCCAGCATCTGCTTTGTGTAGTCGTTCTCGGCGCTCAGGTAGGCGATTACCTCCGGGTCCTCGCGCTGGTTCATCCAGTAGTAGTTGTCGATTCGGGTGTCGCCATGGGTGGAGAGTTCTTTCGGTACCTTTTTGGCCACGGGAGGCTGAGGTGCTTCTTGCATGGGTGTAGCTGTGGTAGATGCCGTCGCGGTTTGTTCGCTTGCGGCGGTGCTGCTGCTGGTGTTGCCGGTGGAGCAGCCGGCGCCAACCGCCAGGCACGCGCTGAGCAAAATAACCGGGGCTGCCGCTTTAGGTTTAAAGCTTTTCATATTTCATCTTATATAGGTCTGGGATTGTGCCCTGCTGCTAATTTCCGGCGGCAGGGCGCAGCTAAATTTAGGCAAAATCAGGAGGAAACAAAACCATTAAAGTGTTATCCATGCAGCCTGTTTTTTTATAATTTGAGCCATCATTAACGTATTTATATACCATGGCAACACAAGCAGAATTTGAAAGTGCAGTAGAGAAATCAAAAACCTTAACAGAGCGACCAGGCAACAACGTGCTGCTGCAGCTGTATGGCCTCTATAAGCAGGCAACCGACGGTGACGTAAACACGGAGCGCCCCGGAGGGTTCGACTTTAAGAACATTGCCAAATGGGATGCCTGGAAAGAGCAGGAAGGCAAAAGCGCGGAGGCGGCACGCACGGAGTATGTGCAATTGGTGAATAAGCTGGCCGGCAGATAAAAAAATCAGCCTGAAAGTAGGGGCAGCGGCTTTTTATAGGCAGCTGCCTTCTTTATGCCCTGCATCGCCTGTGCCAGCATTTGATAATAATATGATATAACTTCTGCTACGGCTTTTGTTATATGGCTGCACGCTGCAAAGCTGGTAACTTGTTCCGCGGCAGGAGTATGAGTTTTGTTCTGCAGTCTGTCTGATCACTAACGTGGCATGTAATAAGACATACTCACCGTGGTAGCGCTAAATAGGAGGTGG
>Ga0210040_10004697_pt1 | contig 17678 bp, 11 predicted proteins | sample CryGeyCG12114_NA_FD_185462 | JGI IMG/M metagenome (GOLD analysis project Ga0210040, IMG submission 185462) | Groundwater microbial communities from aquifer - Crystal Geyser CG19_WC_8/21/14_NA (SPAdes) (version 2) | ecosystem: Environmental > Aquatic > Deep subsurface > Groundwater | place: USA... | reverse complement strand
AGACTAGCTGATGAGACTACCGAAAAACGATAAAAACCCCTAATTATTATTACTGGTTTTTTGTAATATTAATATAAATAATTCCTTATAACCCGGCTTCGTCGGTATACCCTTGCTGAGGTTTATTTATAAAAGCTTTGCTTTTTCGAAGTACGAGTGATGGAAAATACAGCTTTCTCCAGCCCAGCCTCCAACCATTACAAAACATAGTGGAGAGGCCGCAGTGGTGAAAACGTGTTGATTAATATTTTTATGAAGATAGGATATTAGTGGTAATAAATAATTTTATATTTATTATTCATATTTTTCTATCCAGTACAGGGTTCGATCAAGTGTATGCATTGATTCAAGATTCAAGATCCAAATATTATTGCGATCAAAGAAAAGATATGATGTTTAACGGTTTTTCTGATAGAGCATTATGGATGACAAAGGGTACAAACTGATAATTTGAATCATTCTGTGCTTGTGCCTCTATATAGAAGACTAGAGAGTCGGGAGTGAGAGATGAGCTTTTTTTCCGGTAACTATGCCATTTAGAGTATTACTCTGTTATTGATGCGTCGAGTTGTGCTATATAGTTATCACCGAAATAATGATAATTTAAAAGTAACTTAATTTAATTTTTAGAAAGTACTCTGATCTGAAACTCACAATGAAGGATTTAGGGAAAGTACTTTAGCAACAGTCTGTTCTATAGCTGACCGAATCAAGGAGAAGGAGCGAAACGAAAACGTAAAAATAAACAAAGATCTGTGACTCCGATTGTGGGAATCTACATGCAGTAAATCATTGGAACGTTATAGGATGAAATATACGAAAACAGAATTCGGTATGTGCGACCTGTGACGACAGTTTTAGAGTTTGACTCTTTTCTAAAGTACGTGAATCCTGTCCGATAGCTTGACCACAAACCAGTTATATTCTTTAAAACTTAGCCTTCCCAGATGATCGTCTCTTAAAAAAGTGTGATTTTTAAGCGAATTTTAATGCAATACGGCAACTATGGAAGCGATTTTGTTGAGTTCATAGCTTTGTTGCTTATCCTTTTGCAACTTAGAACTTCATATGTATTCAATTTAGTGTGAACCAAGCCTAAACTGATTATTTCTTATTATTTTACAGGCTGAAAAAATTGAAAATAAATGACATGGATGGACTAAAAGTGGCGCAAGCTAAACTGAATATCTAATCTAGCGAAAATAGAGCTTTGAAGATCAAAAATGACTTACGTCAAGTATCAAGTTTATTACTACACCAGCATAGCATGGTATTTCAGCGCCTCTTTTCGTGATTCTTAGTATTAGCAACCTTCGTCTAGTTATTTTGGGGGCCACCAGGAAGCTTTTGTATGTTAGCAAACTCGCCAAGCTTTAAAGTCTAGTGCATAGTTTGAGGGCTGTAGAATTAAGAATAGGTCAGTCAGTTACCTGATTAGAAAGAGGAGGACTAAACCGAACCCTTTAGCTTATCCCTTTGAAACCCAAAGCTGTGGGCAGCATAGATCATTACGGGTGTACAAAAGTAGCTATGCATAGTGGATGAGCGAAAGTTGGTCGGTTTGGGAGTTCTACTTACTTACTTTTACTACAATCAAACTAAAAGGAGTATTCCTCTTTGATACCATAGTTGACTACAGTCTTCCAACAATGTGATACAATATGTAGGCAGATAAAAGATGTAGGTAGTAGGTAAGGTACAGGTGGGCCAAAAATTCCAAAAAGTATACTTAAGTAGTGGGCTATTGAGCATGCATGTAAACATAGTACAAATGCTGACATTATATATAGGATATTGTGGATCATAGACAAGTTAAGTTGCATACCTCTGCAACACTAACACTATACTAAATATAAGACTAACTTTTAACTAGTGTGGGATCAAATAGGAAGAAAAAGGAGATGATGATGGGCCATGTGTGCATTGTAGTTCAGTTAGTTAGTAGGCAAGGCATACAGTGTATACTAGTGAGATGGTGATAATCTGTTGTGTGGGCATAACAAGTATTAGGCAATACCAAAGGAGCAACAAGTGGTTCATATCATCCCATCCATGTATACTTTTTAAATTTTCTTCCCATATTGTGGTTTGCGTCTACATGATTCACTGTTTAGGTTGTATTCAGGTGTGACTTGGACTCACTACTAACTAACTCCCCAGCTTTTACAGACAGACAGCATCCCATGGCAATAATGGAAATTGGAATCCCACATTCCAACTCCCATTCACCTTACTCCATGTAGTGAATTTAAACTAGGGTTGTTGTTGGAACCATAAGTCTATTATATTATTGAGACAAGAATAAGTTCAGGTTTCAGACACTCCAAGAAATACGTTGTCCACTGTCCAATCCGTCCCTTGTCAATACAGTATCCGACCTGCTGATCATTTCCATTTCAACTGTATCGATATTGTGCTTCTGGATAACTTTTAATTCCTTTGATAGATACTACAAGGAGCTAAATATGTAGCACTCTTTTAGTGCTTTACTGCACATTTTTTGCATTGGGAATCAATACTTGACTTTTTGGTGCTCATTGGTCACACAGAATGTTCGTCCTTGTGTCAAATATATATGCTAACTTAACTAAATATATGAGCAATCAGTAGTAGTGTTTCGTGGTAGTGGAAGTGACAAAAACAAATCTTTACTGTACTTTGCTCATTAGTTTAGTTTGCTATATGTGCATTCCTGATTCATGTCTAAGTTATTACTGAGTCACTATATAGATAAATAAATATAAACTATACTGCTAATTGCGGTGACAGTCAACCCATCTGCACTCTCTCCTGTTGATTTGTAATCAGTAGTTTGATTTTTGGTTTTTATACTTATTGAGAATTTGCATTTGGACTTGTAATCTTCGCTTGTTCTATGTGTTTTTACTCAATTACTTCAACACATCATCACAAAATCCTGTGGTCTATGCAATTTAAGTTATTAGCAAACGTGTGATAAATGTGCCAGATATAATTTTGCAACTTTTGACAAAGTGGAACAAAAATGCGTCTTCCTCTGTGACTACTAAAAATTCCCATCACATTTAATAAGTACATAATTCTTCCATCCAAACCTACAGTATGTAGTTTTCGGGGTTCATTAATATTTGTTCAAATTTAATTTTTTCAAATGTGACATTTGTTGGAAATACTTGCAGATTTTTTTGTATCCGGGATCAACAGGTGCCTATACAAGGTCATGACAATAACCCAGACGTCATATACACTGTTTACATTTACATAGCAAGCAGAAGTAAGAGGAGGGAGTAACAACTGCGATGACGATCAGTGAACCTGGAGATGAGTCCTTGGGAGGAAGTGCTGGGGACGAACCAGGGGGGTCCCCAACTGTTTCGTTGAGAACAATTCTTCAAAACTTTCTGAATCTAGTCCGCACGTACGAAGAAGGGGCCAGTTCTAGTGATCCAAACGCTGTGGATCCTTACGAAGTGGAATTTCAGGTGAGTCATCATGAATGCTTATCTACTCGTGACTGGCTAACTAAAGAATTTATTATCCCACGGAATATGCTTAGAAGTAATTTTTGTATAGAAATTGAAGCAGTACAGCGAAGAATTAAAAACTAAAGAGGACCATGCTTGCACTCATGGAGAAAAAGCAGTTAATCGAAAAAAGAATCGCTACAAGGATATTCTCCCATGTAAGAAATGTTCAGTCAATGTGTACAATGTTCATCCTAATCAATAGTATTCATTAGGTCCTAATGAATACTATTGGAAGAGTTGAGATTGAAACGTATGTTGATTTTTTTGTCGCCTTGCATAGATGACTTCTCTAGGGTAACATTGAGTGAGTTGGGTGTTCCAGGAAGCGATTACATTAATGCCAATTTCATTCGTGGTGCAAGTGGGTCATCAGTCTATATTGCCAGTCAAGGGCCTCTTCCACACACTGTCAACGATTTTTGGCGAATGGTTGTTGAATGCGAAGTTCAAGTGATTGTCATGGCCTGCAACGAGCATGAATCTGGCAAAGTACATGTGTCTTTTTTTTTTGTCGTTTGAATCTTAGCATTTATTTTCTACTGTGTATTAATTGAATGTATTATCCTGCAGCATAAATGCGAGAACTACTGGAGCGATGACGAAACAGAGAGAGAGTTTGGAGATGTAACTGTATTTCTTGAAAAGTTTCGTTCTGTTTGCCCTGATTTTGCTATGCGTGAAATGCGCATTCGGTTTAAAAATGCTAAGGGCGAAACAGGTACTGAGTGGCATAGTTATCATATGCATTTTGATTTTGAATTAATATCGCTGCAGGGTTTTTAACTTTTTTCTGCTTTGACTTTCGGAATTTTTAGAGGAACGGAGAGTGTGCCAATTTCATTATACGGCGTGGCCTGATCATGGAGTTCCTTCGAAAGTAGAACCTCTTCTGAGAATGGTTCGTCTCATTCGTGACGTTCAAGCATCAGAAATGTTGCCAGTTCTTGTCCACTGTTCCGCTGGCTGCGGTCGCACTGGCACTATCTGTGCTATCGACTATGTTTGGGGCCTTTTGAGATTTGGGGTGAGTTTGTTAATGAATGATGTCTACGTAATACTCTGTGGACGGTTAATTTATTAACTTTGCATGTGTCCTTTCTTTTGGCAGAAATTAGCTCCAGATTTTAGCCTCTTTTCGCTAGTACGAGAAATGAGAGGTCAAAGAATCGCCATGGTGCAAACACGAGACCAGTATGTGTTGGTCCATCGAGCTGTCAAAGAGTTATTTTTGGAGCAGTTGAAAATAATCCATTCCAACCCGTATGCTAATGTTGACATATACGGATTACCATTGACATGTAAGGATGATCAAGATACTGTAGAATCCGAGCCTGTCTATGAACTTGTCCAGTTTCCTTCCACCTCTCAAATGCAACCAACATGTGAAGACAATGCGAGGTCTACGATTACTCCTATTTGTGGTGAGACTTCCGTGACTATTTCAGTGACCCCATGTGGAGACCAAGAAGAACCAAACTCTCCGACCAGCTTGAAAACCTCTGAAACTCCAGAAACTGAGGACAAAAAATTGAAGCTAGATGAGAAAGGCACAAGTCTGGGCCGCAAATCAAGTCTCCATGGACGTTTTCGAGCAATGTTTGACAAAGGGGGAGGACATAAGCTAAGCCGAGCAAAATCTGACATATCTACAAAGTTTTTAGGTAATTTGGCTAGTAAATTTGCTAATCGAAATAAAAATTTGAACGCTGAGAGCAGTGGGAGTGACAGCTCGATTTCTCAACCTTTGGAGACTCCTCAAAAACGACCTACCTTGAAAAAGAAACCTAACAAAATTCCACGTAGCAAATCCTTAAAAGTTAAGAACACCGCCCCAAATCCGGAAGAGCCAAGTGAAGAACCCCATCTACCTCTCATACCGAACTCCTGTGACAGCAAAATTTCAAGCGTCACTACAAATGGAAATCGTGGCTCAAAAGTAGATACAGTGAACCCCAGGTTAAAAAGTACTTTGTTGAGTGCACAAGAACGGCGCAATTCTGCAGACAAAGTGGCTTCTGCTAGCAAAATCTACTCAGAGCCACTGAATCCGACCAGTCAATTGGAGTCTTCTATATCTAACTCAAAATTGACCAGAAGTGCAAGTCATGTGTGGACCCCATCAGAGGATGTGGAAAAAAATCGTATCTTCTCTTCAGATCCCCACATGGATGAGCAAAAGGACAAGGATATATCTGTGAAAGTGAGCAGTGCAGTGATTCGTCGTCGAGTGCCAAAAACCAATCCCCATTTCAATCCAAGTCCAGGGAAATGGGTAAACACTAACAATAACTCTCCATTATGGAGTCACAACAGTTTGAACACATGTTCACCGGCTCAGGCGAACTCTTCAGACAGCTCCATGTCGAACACACCTAGTTCACTCCCAAGTACCCCGACTCATTCGATTGATCGCCTTAGTAGTCAACGAAGGCCTAGTCCCCTTGGTCTCCCTGTCATTAACAATTCCACGCCAACAGGACGTATTCGACCACCTCGACCTAACAGTGGAGGAATTGTGAAAGGTTCACTATCTTCCACTCCTTCCGAGTCAGACGAGCGAATTGACAACATTGTTTCTAATCCCACTGGCGTCAAATTCAGGGCTCCGCTGCGTCATATACTGGGTCCACAGGGACGTGGAAGAAGTAATAGTTTTCGTCAAGCTGTCATTAAAGAAGCCCCACCGGCTGCTTCAACAATACTAGCAGCTCCGAATCCCACTCGTGGTCGGGGAGTCAGGGACTACGAACCGATCTGGCCAGAAGAGTCCTCATCATTGTCTAATGGAACATTGCAGACTCCTCTAACTCCCGGAATTGACAATGACAAAGGGCCTCTTCGATTCAAAGTGAGGACTTGGGAGCAAAGCCGAGGCGACTCTTTTGACGGTATTAGACAAGAGTCACCACGAGAACCGTCTTGGAAACCGCCCGTCCCCGTTGAAAATACTTCCCAAATGTCGATGGCCAGTCGAGTTCACGAGATTCAATCTATGTTGGAGGAATTGAAAGCACCTGCTGTGAAGAGAAGTCACACAACCATTGGGACCTCTAACAGCTCGTTGAGAACACGAGATGGACCACCTCGAAGTCCCCGACTGGGCACAACTGTACGTAAACATCAACGATCTCTTCGAACTGCGGAAAAACCCCTCTCCTGTTTCACTTTACAAAGAGCTCCCAGTTTTGAATCCTTATCCTCCACCTCAGCAGTTCAAGACTCCCTTAAGGGAAGAGGAATGACCACACAATGCACAGGGAATGCTAACCAGTCACCACCTTATGCACGGCCTGAAAAATCGGTGTCCCCACCAGGCATGAATGAAAATCCTCAAGAGCCTACTGGTCTCCCGAGACGACCATCCAATGACTATGTGAGTCTTCAGTCTTGTCGAGCGGCCAACAACTGTTTAGGGAACGGAGACCGTGCCCAGCAAGAAGAGAATTGCAATAGACTACCTTCATTTCAGAGTCATCGAGTTCACCCTGAGAACAATGGGGTAATGGGGAGGAGTATATTTTATGATGACCAGGAGGGCTGGGACCAAAGACCAGGGTCACAACCAGTACCCCCTCCCAGAGCTAAAAGACAAAACGGTATTGGCAACCGGAGGCCCGTTCTGAGAAGCGAGGAGAGTCCAACTTACGAGTCCATTGACAGAATGGATACACATATTAGCCGAAGAAGCAGTGCTGGCACATGGAGTGATGTCGTTAGTCGTCAAGATGCTCATCGGAGCAATAGTTGCACGCTTCCCGCTGGCGCAAGTTTGGATAACGATGTACCCGTCCCTTCGGTTTCCCCAAAGGCCATCATTCGGGCATTGAACCTTTTCCAGACCACAGCAGCCAATGTACGCTCCAAGCTATCCCAAGCAGTCAATCGGAATCGAGGGGAATTTTCTTCCCGATCTGGGAGTGAACCTGCCGTCCCCGTATCCAACAGTAGTTTCCACGTTCCTCCTGATCTTGTGATGCCCCAGCAGAACTCGTCTTTCTCAGGTATCTGCGCATCATCTGTTTTTTTACATTTTTCCAAGTCTTCTTCTGTGTCGCTTGTACTAACTAACTATAACTTCAAGGATTTTTTTCATACACAGGCAGACAGTACGAGACTGGAGACATGAATGTAGGACCGACTCGGTTTTTAGGAGCTAATAGTGCAGCCACTGGAACAAAATCCAAGTCTGAGTACCTGTAGAATGGTGTAGAATGTGATGAAAAAATAAAATGAGTGCTCAAATAGCATAAGCCGGAAGACAAATGGGACGGTCAGAAACAGTATAGATCGGACCCATCGAATTTTCAGCATAATGAGTTAATGAGAAGCCAAAGCTGCTGCGGATTGAATTTCTGTCTTGAATGGACTGTATGCACCATGCATGCTCTGCTAAAATGGATGAACCTATCTAATATGTGAATACAGTGAAGTAACTAACTATAGGCTAGAAGAATTCAAGACTGTCGGTTAGTTCCTGCTCGGATTATGCTCTACTTGAGCTAGTATACATTCCAAGTGTCATTCCAGTCTCCATGCCCTTTTATCTAATATTCCAGGTCAAGATTACATGACCCCCATGGTAACTAACTAACTAACTAACTTACTGATATCCGTATTCCTCAGTGTTCAGCTAACAGTATTTCCCAGATTTTAATTTTCATTCTTTTTAAAATGATGCATGGACCAAGAACTATATGCTTTAATCCCGCATTCAAGATTATTATCAGATAAGTGTATTGTATATAAGATGCGAATATTCTATGTAAGTGTATGTATTATTATTCTTTTACAAATGATTCCTGTATCACATCTTCACATCACATATGCATAGGATACTTACTAATTTTATAATTATCGTATCGTGATATAAAATATTTGTGCCTTCTCTCCAACTCTGTTCACAAAAAAAACTAACCATAAAGGGGTCCGTAGAGTACAGCTGAACTGTAGCTGGTGAGCTAATGCTGAATGCATGTAAATGCAAATCAATGCTGAAAATTTTAGCATTGCGCTTCATTTACGTTTTCAGCTTGATTTAAGCATGGCTCAACAGACCCCTAGGTACCGTACCGCAGTGGCAATCATAATCATACAGATGACTATCAAGTCAATAAAATCGGATGCGCTGTTCATCCACGTGTTTTTATGTCAACCATGAATGTATTTCTTTTCGTTCTATTACCTGATATTACGCATAATAATTATAACTATATATGAAAATGAGGAGAAATATTTTCAACTACACATAATTTATATAAAAACATGGTGGATAATACTGACGGTTTTATTAATTGTAATCCATATACACCACAGAGAGACAGACATAGTTTACATGTCATGAAATAATGGGTAGCAGTAGCACCGATCGAAATGAATCGATAATTACCAAACACGAATCACACTAACCAATACAGCTCAACAGAAAGTTGTCTCTCTGAACTGAATGAATATCAACAAATCTACACAGCGATATCAAATATTCTCCCACAAGGTGGCTATTTTCTTTCAATTCACATAACTATATCTCCATGCCTTCTTTCCCCCAAGAAATAAATAATTTAAGTTAACTAAAAGTATAATCAAGTCTTTACGAAACCCAGAACCCATCATTGCTACTCATGCACGAACAATTAGTCAACTTGACATTCCTAGTTTCCTAGTCAACAGAGTGCCCAGTGCACAAAATTTCAAATGCCCACAATAATTGAACCTAGTCCCAAACCTAATACTACCCATGGTAATCTTTTCCCTTTATGTACACACATCACATTTATTACAATTACAGTTACAGTAGATCAGTCAGGTGTAGGGCTATTTCTCCTACTCATTACAATCATATTACAATTCACGGACTATATACTCAATAAGTTCAAGTTGACCCTGGCTACTAACTAACTACTGGATTTCCTATCCTTCCAAAGCATTAGAACATGCAGAGGAACTAAGGCTTGTCCAGCGCCAGTCTAACAAACTAGTGCCCACAAACAAATTGAAGATGTGACAGACAAGTGGACTACAGACAACAGGGAACCTTCGAATCATCCCCATATGCAACGCATAAATACCATTACCAAAGAAACTAACTAACTATAACTACGAACTAAATATGTACTATGATTCACGCACATAACTCGATAAGATAGATACAAGGGAACGTTTCTTACGGTATCACAGAGAAGGACATTGATTTCCATACAACTATTTAACTAGTTAAGTTAGTACAAGACAAAGAGCCACAAAAATCGAGCATGATTACCCCCTGGCTTTGCGACCCATCCCACTCGAGCTAGGCTCGCTAAATATCGTGATCTTGAACATTCAAGAGTAGTCTTATTATTAATGTTGGCTTAATAGTATCATTGGAAGACTAGAGAAGAGTAATCTTTATGAACGAACATTGAACATGGTTTCAAGTTAGTGACTACAAACTAAATACCAAAACGTCGGCCATCATTTCTTGACCAGTCACTCCCATGTACACTGCAGTAAGTTAGTTAGAACATTTGTTTTCTATAAATACAATTAAGCAATTCATTCAACATTTCACACAGTAAAGGGGATATCATTCCTCCAAATCATGGAGCTGGGTTCATTTAAACTTGACAATATAATTTACAACACAAATCAATTCACTCAATCCACGGTTAAGAATCTATACGAGTTATATGGGTAAAGTAAAACGATAAACTGACCAACGCGTATGAGTAATTGTGATGAATGGGAACTGGGCATTTTGTTCAGTTTTAAGGTAGACGGGATGCAGTTACCATTAGTAGTCAGTAAATCAGTATCGCTGACTTTTTAGCCTAAAAGACAAAAGTAGATGCTAACTACTACTAGAAGCTAGGTTACCATATTTACACTGTACAATATGAACTATAATAGGTTTTATGTACCAACTACGCACTACCCCATAGAGAAAGAGTAGATGCACTCTGAAAATTTTACCACAGTGAAAGTTTCATCAGTCTAAATGTGAATGCCGCATAGAGCAAATATATAAAGGACCGGTCAAGCCGTTCTTTCAGTCCAGTCATTCACAAACTCATAGACTCACATAGGACGGGTCTGTTGGCTTTTCAAGGGAGAGCTTCTTCTTCGTGTTCCGCTTTTGCCCGCATATGGTTCGAACAGGTCTGCATGACAGAACAACCATACAATTAAAAAGGGGATAAACAAATGTTAAAAAATAGCCACGATAATACATTATCCCGTAAATAGTCAGGTCTAGGACACCTTACCCACAGACTTATGGATCGGCTTCAGGGGCTTCGGAGCCAGTCCATAGGGTGGAGTGTACGCAGAACCCTTGGCTTTTCCTTTAGAACGCTTTCCAGAAGACTCGACACATTCCCGAGAAGGTTCTGACTCTGGAACGTTCCATTCGCTCAACTAAAGCAGAAAACCAAATGATTACCATCTATTTCTCCATTGGCTTCACTCATTCAATAAGTTTATTAACTTACAGCATTCAGAGAGCGAGGATCCTTGCGGTGGATTAACACCTTTTCCAGTCTTATGAAACTGTTCTCCGGATCACGTGGTAAATCAAAGTACGAAATACCTGGATGATCCCTTCGAGTCCGAAGTTGAGTGGACGTGATGGTGGCCGGAGCAAGTGCCTTAGTTTTTGGCAAAGGAGCCGCCATAGAGGACTCAGCTGCAAGGACTGAAGCATTGGCATGACTTCCTCCAGAGCTTGCTAAAGATTTCAGCTCAGCAGAAGCAACCATTCGAGTCGAAGAAACAGTCTCCCGGCGTTCCTTTTCTGGTCTGCTCACGGATTTGGGAGCATCAGCCCCTACTTTATCTGTCGCCGTGCTCAAATGAACGTTGCTACTTAGCTTACGAATCTTGGCTTTAGGCGGCTAAACACGAAAAAAAAGTTTGTATTACACATTTACAGCCCTTGAACAAGGAACAAGTATACAGTGAGGGAGTTAGGGATATTCCGTAGAACGTAGCGAGACGCAGCAGATTCGTTTCCTTTCACTTCTGGAAACGAGGCGTGCCTATAATAGTGCACGGGAGGACAGATGAAACATTCAGATCTGCTATGTTGGGCTGCTATAAAAACGTCATCCCAAACTCCAAAGCGAGAGTAAAATTAACAGTTTAAAAAATACGTACCTGAAGAGAAGCCGAGGATGTAGTCACCGATGGAACAATACGAGATGTCGACAAAGAAGTAGAGATTAAAACAGGAGGAGGAGGAGCAGGAACAGACCCAGATGATGACGAAGTCTGAATACTGTTCAGTTTGAGCGCTTGCCGCTCCTCTTCCTTGGCTTTCTTGTGCGTAGCCAACAACGTGTCAAACGGATGCGATCGGCCAGGAACCGCACGTCGTAATGCGATAGAATGTGTTTTGCAGGTTAACGACCGAGTACACGGGTCGCTTTCCGCTTTTTCACAGACTCCACAATGGAGGTCGGGATGAAAATTCCGATCCTTCAGGGGAATGATTTTCCTTGGCTCGTCCTTGCTCCTCTTCTTTTTCTTCTTCTTCGGTTTTGCCACGATTGGGGGTGAGCTTGGTCTGGCGCTTACAACCTCAGCTGGCTGACTGGATTTTGCTATCGCTGGCACCACGACAGGTACCAGCGATACCGTGGGTATCGTCTTGTCTTTGGTTGTTACACTTGACCCGGTCTTCTTCACGGCAACGACGCCCATAGCGCTCTAAATATGTGAAGAAAATAACGTGGAATAAAATGGCTTATATATGTGATATAGATGTGTATATTATACATATGAAATATGGACTGGTCACTGTGGGGGGGAATGGGGTGTGTTTCCAGAATATAAATTTGTAACAGGAGGGGTTACCTACCGCCAGAATTTCAGGCTGAAACATTGTTTCCTATAGAATTTAAACGGTAAGAACTGAGAAAATTGTAATTTTATTAGTTAAAATTTAGAATAGTGATAGTGTTATTCCACTGCAGTAGTTGCTATTAGTTATTTTTAAAAATAAGCTAAATGCTTATAGCAATTTTTAGCAGAGTCTGAGCTAGAGAGCACGCGGTCAAAATTCTGGCGTCTGTCTGTGAGAATGCGGGTAAACTGACCACATATGAGACATGAAGAAGAAGACAAATTCATTCAATGGTGTAAGCATGGTCATCCACACCTTTAGGGTAGGGTAAATACATGTTTCAAAATTAGAGGTCCAAATCTCCATAAGAAACACTGCTATTAATGGGACACTTATCATTCCTGTGTTTCTGTATCTTGTTGCAGGAACATGGAAGGAACTACTTAAGTTTGAGAGTACATACGTTTTCTGTCCGCGTCCATCCCAACAAAGGAAGTGAAAATCAAACTGCATCTGCATTTTTCTGCATATATCTAGCTCACTAGCTATTTAGCGTGCATGAATTGAACTGACAACCTGACTGACTGGAGTTTGTTGCATATGGCGGCGTTTGGTGAAGTATTTACCTTATTTCTACTCATCAACTAACGGCTAACAAGTTCATTAAAGCATGAATTATGACTGGGGCGCAAGTGAAAAAGAAAATAATTCCGATAGATTACGATATCTTAAATTATATCGAGATGGGTAGAATGAAACTTTAAAATTAAAAGGGAGGCATTCAAACGTGCTTCGGAGAATTATGTATCTCGACTCGGCAAGGAATAATTACGGATTTTACAAAGCACTAGAGCTAAAGGGTTAAGATTCACTCAAAATTTATACAGTATCAAAAATTTAAAGACAAGAAGCTCACCTGAGTCTTTGAGTGACCATGGGAATGAGAGTGGATCGAGTTCAGATTGGCGTGAGACGAGTGGGAGTGGGAAAGAGAGCTTGAACTGAGAAGTGTATACGAATGACCAGTATGCTGATGTTTGTTTCCTTTAGAAGTCTCATTACTTGTCTGTTTGCTTTTAAGAGGGATTTTAAAGTGTGAGACATCTTCACTACTCCCAGAGGTACGATTTGAACTCCCCTTAGAACTAGAGACAATAGAGTCCTTCCGGCTTGAATCACTACTATGATGATGATGAGTCTTCCGGGTTGTCTCTTGATGACTACTACTGCTATCCGCATAGAACTTTAGTTGTTCAAACTCGGACCCGCCGTCTGTCTTGGCGATAGTTATCTGAATATGTGGAGGAGCCTTCTCCTTGCCACCGTCGTCGCCAGGTATGCTGAGTGTGTATGACTTGCTCCCACTAGACTTGGAGGATTTACTCCCCGACCAAAAGGAAGAAGAGCTACTGCTGCTTCCACTGCCACTACTACTACTACTGCTCCTGATTTTATGTTTCTCCTTAGACTTCTTAGGGGACTTTGATGATTTATCAGTCTTTGGAGCTCGTCCGGGATGTAAGAAGTCCGTGAAAGGCTCCAACTTTGATTGAGGACCACTCATAGTGTCTGGCAACTCTACTAGCAGGGCTGACGGAATGCGATGGCCTGCCCTTGGACCCGTTACAGCTATCTCGGTTTGACGACATACTAAATTGTTTAGTGTGTCACCTGTTCAAAGCCATATGCCAACATTAGACTTGCATACCAAAACAATGGATGATAAGCTTTCTTTTGAAAACTTTAAAATTAAAAATTATCATTTTCGAAAAATGCATACGTTTGAAATGGCGAGCGAGCCACTGAGTTTTATAGTTTAATTTACATCCTGCGCATTTCGAGACTGAGAAAAATTCAACCTCCGGTCGCTTTCCGTACAGCTTGGTATCTATGTTCACAAAAATGCATTATTATAAACTCAACTAGAAGATGTACTGATTATCGATAAAAGAGGAATCACGATGCTCTAAAAAATCTTGCTTTCAATTCATATTTTCACTTACATGCACCCGGAAGAAGATTAAAAGCATGTTCAGATTTATCCTTTTTCCTCCCAGCCTCTTTCCTCGCAAGACACTCTGCAAATTCATCAAGTTCAAAAATCAAACATTGATAAACCATGTCCATGGCCCCACAACAAACAAAATAAATAAATAATCCCCAGCCCAAAAAAACAAGCATTTTGCTATAACAGACGTCATGAATGAAGAAATCAACTCCATTTGAGTTAAAAATAACTTCAGTTTTAATAAAAATTCTATTATAAAAACTAAATGATCCTACCTTTTTCATCAGGAGCGTCGGGCAATGACCATGCAGACCATGGTTTGCAGATCAAATGTTTCAGTTTGGTATCCAATATGTCCCGTTCCATGATGTCCAAGTAGTGGCCCCAACAACTTAACTTTCCCGATGACAAGAAAGAGGTGCACAGGACTCACGTACAGCCACCTCAATAGTTGGCCCAGCTAGGTCCAACAAAGTTGGACTCACACCAGCACACACAGTCTTTTTAGCAAAAAGCTCAGGAACCAAACAATAACCCCTCATGACTCACATGATTTGTCCATGACCAATTGATAACAGTTGGTTAAGCTAAACTGGTTGATCGGCATTTATCAAGTAACTAGAGGGGATTCGAGGATTTGGCGACCTTCCGCTGCATACAGATTTCTTTTCGGCTTTCACTGCCCCTACAATCGTACTGTGTTGTATAGATTCGATGAGGATACCACTTTAACTGAGTATTTGTTGTTGAACTACTGCTCACCGAAGTCGGATTTGATACTGCGACTCGGTTTCTATTTTTGATCGCAATGGGATTCCGAGAATTCAATGCACACAGCTGAATTGGAGACGATGATAATGAGCTTGTACACTTAAATCCTAGAGCCTAGTTTCGTTACTGACCTGGCTTTATCGCAAGAGCACAAGGTTATGATGAAGATTGGCTATTTCCTTGTTGCGTAATGATATCCTTGTATTTACTAAAATTAAAATCAACTCCAAATTCTATAAATTTTTATTTGTATGTTGTGAGGAATTTGAAGGTGGTGCACTGACTCAACACTGTAAAACGAAATCATAGAAAATGAGTTTAAGCAGACTGATGTGTTTATTTCAGTGAGTACGCTATGTGAAGTCGATATTTAACCAACTTATAGTTCTCATTAAATATATCATAAATGGGTTTCCAATCTGTTCACTACAATTATGATTGAATCATCATGATTATATAATTAGTTGGTTAGTTATCATATCATGTATGTAAAGCCATTCTCGACGGCATAAAATCTCAATGATCAAGGGCAGGACGGCGGCCCCATTTTTGAATTTCATTCTCAGTGCTCAAACTCTAAGACTCAAACAAACTCAAATCAGTCTATCTCACTCAGTCAGTTAAGCTTCGAGTGAGCGGAGTGAGCTAAGATGCAGGCTCTTGGCCCATGGAATGTACCCGACTAGCCGACTCTTTCTCGAAGTATGTTTTACATTCCAGAGGGAACGAATGTGCTTTAGATCAGTCTGGAACACGTTTTTTTAGTTAAGAAAGAGATAAATTCCAGTCTTTAATCATTAATAGATATGGATATATAACCAGTCTGGAAAACTATTTCGAGTACTCAAACCGAAGCATTTAAATGAGATCGAGATGCGTACGAGTAGATTGCATGTGTTGATTGAATTGATTTGTACTACTGTGTTTATGTTGTATTGTGGTGAAGTTTCGCGGAAATAAAACATTTTGGAGGTTTCCACCAAATTATGGTCAACATAATAAATGTATTTGTTTAATTTCTGTCAAAAAAGTTTTTAAAAATACACATTAATTATCTATAGCCTCTATATTCCAGTTTTGAAAATGAGGTAATGTACACGGCACACACGGCATTATGGATTCACTGGAATAATTAAAATGCTACAGTATTTTACTTATCAATAAACTCAATTAAGGCTTCAAAAAGAATATATAGAGAGCAAAAATGTAGGGCTAGAGCTGACAACTTCAAAATTGTACAGTAAATTTCCTTGCTAACTATCCAATTGAACATTAAGACAACAAAGATTGATTTTTTAGACCATGGGATTTGGTAATTGGATGAGTATAGTGGCTCATTTTAGAGTCCATTCCATAAGTACCCACAGATTGACAGAATGAGGATGTACTACTGGAAATAGATGAGTTTCGGGGTCGCCCTCGTTTTCGACTTCCTTGTTTGAAGAAAAACGTGGTGGCTGTGGGTGTCAGACGTTGTCTTTGAGCATTGCATTGAAGCGGAGAATTCCTTTCATTGAATTCCTTAATGATTTTCTGGCAAGCTTCATTCCCCGTACTCCCGGCCCGAGTGTGTACTTTCTTATGTTTGGATAAATGATCGGATCTAGAAAATCTCTTTGGACATAGGGAACACTGGTAAGGTTTTTCGCCCGTATGACTACGATAATGTCGACCTAGCTCATCACTTCTGGAAAACCTCCATGAACAGCTAGGCCACGCACATTTGAATGGTTTTTCCCCCGTGTGTCGTCGCAAATGCGCCTTTAAATGAGAGGACTTGAGATAAGTTTTGTCACAGTTTGAATACGGGCATTTCAGTTCCATCCAGTCATTAGCTGTCCTTCCTTTACCCCGCTTTTTGTAAGGTCTAGTGGTTACAGGCAATGGATTCTCGAATCCTATTCTTCGTGTTGGTGAAACGGATCGCTTTGTAGTAGGAACGGGAACAAACTCACAGTTAACTTTAAAACTCTTCCTAGGCTCCTCACAAATCCTGTCAATGTCTTGAACATTTTGGTCTCCTTTTTGGCTTGGTGCCTGCGGGGGCTCAATATTTTCGTCCCATCGGCATGAGGGTATAAAGTTGTCTTCACAACTCATGGGGACTCCACATATCATGTCGTTCCAAGGAGGTGTGCATGCATCCCCAAAGTCAAATTCTGAGCAATTTACTGCTATGGAACTCTCAGGATTCAGGAGCTGCTCGTATGGGCTCTCCTCAGCTATCAGAAAACTGTTTGTCTCTGGTTGCCCCAAAAAGAGACTTCCATTTTCAATCTGCAAAGTAAAATATTTAGTTAGTAAGTATGTTTAGCAAATCTTCTAACGTTCAGTGTTTATTTCATCAAAAATATGAAAATTCAACGGAAATATGTATGGTAATTCTAACGCTTTAATTGCACATATTTACTGACTCCTGAATAAAACTTACTACAGCATGAAATGGAATCGTATACCAATTAAAATGATTTGATGAGTTTACAAATCTGAACATTAAAAGTGCTATGCACCTGTGCAAATGCATAACCTGCAGGATGGATACTCATCAATGAAATTATATACTAATTAATAGTCA
>Ga0210040_10004696_pt1 | contig 17679 bp, 18 predicted proteins | sample CryGeyCG12114_NA_FD_185462 | JGI IMG/M metagenome (GOLD analysis project Ga0210040, IMG submission 185462) | Groundwater microbial communities from aquifer - Crystal Geyser CG19_WC_8/21/14_NA (SPAdes) (version 2) | ecosystem: Environmental > Aquatic > Deep subsurface > Groundwater | place: USA... | reverse complement strand
GCGGCCGCGCAGGTTCGGCCAGCCGTGCAGGACGCGTCGCCAGGCCGACGGGACGGCCGAGGCACCCCAGCGCGCCCCGAGCAGCGCGCCGGCGATGGCGGCGACGGTGTCGGTGTCGCGGCCGCCACGGACGGCGGCCTCGAGGGAGAGCCGCAGATGGTCGGCCGGGTAGGTGCCGTCGGCGTCGCGGTTGGGGACCGGCGTGCGGCTGATCGCCGACCACGCGCCCTGGAGGGCTTCGACGACCCAGCCGTTGTGGGTGAACGACGACGGCGGACGTTCCTCGGCGGCGTCGAGCCGGGCGGACCAGACGTCGCGCCGGTTGGCGGGTAGCGCGGCGACGGCCAGCCGGAGGCCGTCGAACGTTCCCTCGCGCACGGCGTGGCGGATGGCGAGGCACCACAGCGCGCACGCCTCACCGGCTTCGGGGTCGGCGTGGGTGAGTGAGCTCAGCGCGTGCGCGGCCTCGACGAGCCCGTCCGATTCGTCGAGGTAGGCCAGGGCGACGGGTGCGGTCCGCATCAGCGAGCCGTTTCCGGCCGTCTTGCCCGTCCGCTCGTGCAGCGCGGCGGCGGCGGAGCGAACCCGGGTCGCGATGCTGCCCGTGCCGCCGCGGCCGGCGGCCGACAGCACCTGCCGGGTCTGGATGCCCACGTCGGCCGCGTCGGCGGCCCACTCGATCCAGCGTTCGGCGATGCGGTCCTGCGCCGCGGTCGAGCGCAGGTCGAGGCCCTTTGCGCTGACCTCGGCGATCGCGACCGCCATGGAGGTGTCGTCCGTCCACTCGCCGGGCGCCCACCCGAACGAGCCGCCGCCCGCCATCCGGACGTCGACGTCGTCGGCCAGGGGTGGGCCGAACTCGTAGCCCGCGCCCAGCGCGTCACCCGCGGCCATCGCGAGCAGGACGCCGGCGGCGCGTTCGGACCGGGCGGTGGTCAGGTGCAGGGTCATCGGCGTGTCCGTTCGGGGAGTGGTGGTGTTGGGAGTGCCCTTCGACAGGCTCAGGGAACGACGCGCTGCAGAATCGGCGGGTTGAGCCGGACGGCGTCGCCGCCCTCGAAGGTGGCTGCGGGCCGTCCCCGGCCGCTGGAACGCTGCCCGGCCGTCCGGCGGACGAAGCCGTCCGAGCCGACGACCTTGCGGTGGAAGTTCCCGGGGTCGAGGGGCTGGCCCCAGACGACCTCGTACACGTGGCGCAGCTCGGCCATGGTGAAGCTGGGTCCGACGAACGCGGTGGCCAACGTCGTGTACTCGAGCTTGCTGCGGGCCCGCGCCACCCCGGCGGCGAGGATCTCGTCGTGGTCGAACGCCAGCTCCGACTCGAGCATGACATCGACCGCCTGCCAGCTGGCGTCGGCGGCGTCCGTCCCGGCGACGGGGGAGGGCAGCGAGGGCAGCACGGCGAGGTAGGCGACCGAGACCGTACGGGCGCGGGGGTCGCGGTCGGGCGCGCCGAACGTCCCGAGCTGCTCGAGGTGGGCGGGTTCGACGTCGAGCCCCGTCTCCTCGCGCAGCTCACGCCGGGCGCCGTCGGCGAGGTCCTCGGTCTGGCGCAGGAACCCGCCGGGCAGCGCGAGCGACCCGCGCCACGGCAGCGAGCCGCGCTCGACCATGAGGACCTGGAGGCGGTCGTCGCGGATGGTCAGCAGGACGACGTCGAGGGTGACGTAGACCGGCGGGAACCGGGAGCTGTACGCCACGCCCGGTCAGCCTTCCGCGGGGGACGGTTCGGGCGTGATCGGCGTGCTGCCGCCGTGGACGGTCGCGAGCATGAGGCCGAGGTCGTCCGCGACCCGCAGCACGTGGCCGATGACCAGGCGCAGGTTGTCCGTGTCCACCGCGTCGGCGAACAGCAGGTAATCGACCCAGACGTTGCCGTCCTTCGTGAGGACGGATCGGATGCCGCGGACCGACAGGTTGGCGGCGTTGATCTCCTGGAGCACGGCCATGTTCATGGGCACGCCGTGGGCAGCGAGCGCGAACACCCGGACGCCCCACGGCTCCTTCGCCTCGACCCGGACCCACCCCCGTGAGGTCGTGCCCTGGACCGGGAGGTCGCCGTCGGCGTCGGGCGCGTGCACGCCCAGGATCGACATCGTGGCGCTGACGTAGTTGCTGCACTCGTGCTGGGTGCTGATCGTTGCGGTCATCGCGGCTCCTCGGGCTGATCTCTTCGACCTTCACCACGCTAAGTTGTCGTACTGACAAAAAGTGAGGTTGCGCAGATCCCCCATTGCGGCCCCTCACTTTGGAGCGCCAGATGCGCTCGCAGGGTGTGCGCACCGCGTGTCACCTCATCTGGCGCTCCGGATTGAGGCGGCGTCAGAAAGCCACTGGGGGAGTGGTGCCCACCCGCCGTGCTCGAGCACGAGCGAACGCTAGAAGCCCGCCTCGGGGTCGATGACGCCCAGCAGCTGCTCGCCGGCCACGAACCGTCGGACGTTCTCGGTGACGTGCGCGGCGAGCGAGGCGTCGTGCGCCTCCCGCGGGTTCGCGACGTGCGGGGTGATGAGCGCGTTCGGCTCGCTCCAGAGCGGGTGCCCGTCGGGGAGCGGCTCGGGGTCGGTGACGTCGAGCGCGGCGCCGCCGATCCGACCGTCGCGCAGGGCGGCCACGAGGTCGTCGGTGACGACCAGACCGCCGCGCCCGACGTTGACCAGCCAGGCGTCGTCACGCATCAGGTCGAGCTCGGCGGTGCCGATCATGCCGCGGGTCTGGGGGGTCAGGGCGGCCAGCAGGACGACGTAGTCCGCCTCGGGGAGCACCTCGCGGTACGCCGCCCGCGCGACCGTCCGGTCGGCCCCCTCGACCGGGCCGGAGTCCGTCACGGCGAGCACCCGGCAGCCGAACGGGGCCAGCATCGGCAGGAGGCACCGCCCGATCCCGCCGTAGCCGACCAGCGCGACCGTGCTGCCCGCGAACATCCGCCCGGGTTGCCGGTCCCAGTGCGAGGCCCGCGCCGCCGCCTGCAGCCGGCGTGCCCCGGCCAGCATCAGGGCGAAGGCGTGCTCGGCGACCTGCGGCCCGTACGCCCCGGCCGCGCTGGTCCACACGGGGTCGGTGCCGATCAGGCCGGCCGAGGTCCAGCGCTCGATGCCGGCGTGCGGCAGCTGCACCCAGCGCGTCCGGTCGGTGACGAGCGCGGTGCTCTCGGCCGGGTCGTCCGCCCGGCTGTGGAACACGACCCCGACGGCCTCGTCGCGGCCGACGACCCGGCCGCCGCCCGCGCGTACGGCTGCCTCGAGCCGCTCGTCGGGGTCGGGGCCGACGTAGATGCCGGGCTGGTCGGTCATCCTGCGCTCCTCAGTCATCGCCGTACTCCTTCTGGTGGCGTCGGACGTGTCACGGGATCAGCGCGAGCTTGCCGCCGGGGTGCTCGGACTGGAGAAGGTCCAGCGCGGCGCGGGCGTCGGCGAGGGCGTACGTGCGGGCCATCGGGACGACGAGGTCTCCGCTCGAGGCCTGCGCGACGAGGTCGCCGCGGACGCGGTCCCGGAACGCGGCGCTCGCGGGCATCGTCCCGCCGATCGCTCGGAAGCCGTCGGCCTGCGCGCGACCCATGGCCGCGGCGGTGACGATGCGGGAACGGTCCGGCACGAGCTCCAGCGAGACGTCGACCGCCTCGTCGGTGCCGACCGCGTCGAGCGCGGCGGCGATCCCCCCGGGCGCGGCGGCCCGGACCCGGTCGGCCAGACCCGGCCCGTACGCGACGGGGATCCCGCCGAAGCGGCGGACCACGTCGAAGCTGCGCTCGCTGGCGGTGCCGACGACGCGGACGCCGTGCCGGCGGGCCTGCTGCAGGACGCTCACGCCGACCGCCCCCGACGCCCCGTGCAGGAGCACGGTCTCGCCGCCCGACGCGTGCGTCACGGCGAGCAGCTCGGCGGCGGTGGTGCCGACGAGCAGCAGGTTCGCGGCCTCGGCGAAGTCGAGCTCGGCGGGCTTGGCGAAGACGTCCTTGGCCGGGACAGTCACCGACGACGCGTAGCCCCCGCTGATCCGGAACGCGAGGACCGCGTCCCCGACGGCCGCGGGCCCGGACGCGATCTCGGTGCCCTCGCCCACCGCGCTGAGCACGCCGGCGACCTCGAAGCCGATCGGGGCGGGCAGCAGGCTCTCGTCGCTGCCGTGGAGCACGCGCTTGTAGTCGGCCGGGTTCATGCCCGCGGCCCTGACCTCGATCGTCACCTCACCGGGGCCGGGAGCCGGCGGCGTCACCTCCCGCAGCTCGAGGCCGTCGAGGGTTCCGTAACGGGTTGCCACCCAGTGCTGTGCCACACCCTCATTCAACGCTGTCGACGGTCGACCCGCAGCCTGCGCAGGCGTGGACCCGGTCACTCCTCGGGTTCGAGCGCGGAGTGCACGGCGTCGAGGTGACCGAGGGTCTTGACGACGGTGAGGAAGACGCCGAGCCCGACGGACGGGTCGCCGCCCTCGACGCGGCGTACGGTCGCGCGGCTGAGGTTCGAGCGTTCGGCGAGCTGGTCGACGCTGAGGTCCTGCTGCTCGCGGAGGGCGGCGAGCTGCGCGCCCAGCTGGGCTGCGGCGCGTCCCGTCCGTACGGGTCGGGGTCTCGTGGCCATGACGTTCGAGGCTATGTGGTCGGACTGCTGCGGCGGTGGGGCGCGTCTGCGCACACTGTCGGCATGCTGTCCCGCACGCTCTCCAGCGCCAGGATCTTCGTGCCGCTGGCCGTGGTGACCCTGATCCTGCCGACCGCCGTCCTCGGCCTGCGCGGGATGTTCCAGGACTGGAGCACCGAGGCGGGGCCGACCTTCTCCTGGGGCATGGTCGCCTGGCTCGTCGGCCCGTACCTCGCCTTCGCCGCGCTGCTCGGGTGGGCCGGCCGGGCCTCGAACGCCGGGTTCCGCATCGCGGTGGCCGTGGTGGCGGTCGTGGTCGTCCTGCAGTCGGTCCTGCTCGTCCTGCTGACCCCGCTCGCCTCCGACGAGGCCCTCGGCTCGGTCGGGGTGCTGGCCATGCCCGTGTTCCAGTACGGCGGCGCAGCCGTGCTCGCGGTCGCGGCGCTCGTTCTGCACCTCAGCGGGCGAGGTGCCACGGCTGGCGCTCCGGGCCTCCCGCGCCCCGGGAGCAGCGCCGCCGCTCGTTGAGCTCGAGCACGCCTCAAGCCCGAGCGTCCCGCCATGCCTTCAGAACCTCGGGGCGCAACCGACCGCGGTCTGACACCGGTAGCCCTTGCTCGACGGCCCAGCGGCGCAGCTCGCGCGTGGTGGGCGCTGCCGGCTCCGTCGTCGGCGTTGCGGGGGTCTGGACCGGATCCCGCTCGTGCCGGGCGGACAGGAGGGACGCGTCGGCGTCGAGCCAGCTCCACGCGGCGGCGAGATAGCGATACGTCCACTCCTCGGCCAGCGGGCGGGTCTCGCAGAACACGATGGGCACCGAGGGGTAGCGCACCTGGAGCTCGGCGAGCCCGTCGGCCAGCTGAGCGGGGCGGACGTGCTCCGTCGCGAACACCCGGGAGTAGCGGTCCTCGACCACCACCGCGGCGCGAGGAAGGGCCGCGAGCTCGGCCAGCGCGAACCGGAGGCGACCGCTGGTCACGCTGCCGACGAGGTCGTCGAGCGACTTGCGCTCGACCGAGGCCAGCAGCTTGCCGTCGTGCTCGACGGCGTAGTCCCCGCAGGGCAGGGCCCGCCTCTCCACCGTCACCTGCTGATGGGCGAAGCGGTAGGGATAGCGTTCGTGGGCGTCCACCACGATCGTGAGGTCCGGCACACCTGAGGCCCGAGCCTTGGGCACGCGAACGTTCGGGCGAGCCTGCTTCCGCGTCCGGGGCGCCTGCCAGAACACCATGTCGCGCCCCCGCCCCGTGGTGTAGACGATCTGCGAGCGCGACTCCCGGCCGCGGTCGGCCACCACGTCGATCGCGGCGCCGCGGCGTACGCATGACCGCAGCGGGATGCGTTCGACCACCTCCGCGTCGTCCGGCCAGTCGGAACGCGGCACCGGGTGCAGGTAGAGGGCGGCCGTCCGAGGCCAGGTGGCTTTCGTCCGGAACACCAGTCCCTCGTCCACAGGGACGAGCATCAGCAGCGGGAGGGTGCTGTCCGGTTCGGGGTTGCGCGCGAGGAGGAGCTCCACACCGACAGTCTCACCGGAGGCGGGAGACGAGGTACGCCGACGGGGAGTCCTCGTCGTCCGTCTCTGGGCGGCCGGCCCAGAACTGCGTCGCGAACCCGGCCCGGACGAGCTGGTCCTCCCGCTCCTGCGCGAGGACCACCAGACGTCTCACTGGATCCCAGGCCCGTCGTGCGACCGCCACGACCGACGCGCGACGCGGACCATCTCGGGGGACAGGTCGAGCCCGCGGGGCCGCAGCCCCCCGCGGCCAGGTACGGCTAGAGCCTGCCCGTCCCACAGCCGACGTCGGCTACCTCCGTACCGAGACCTGCCTCGGTGACCAGCTCGGCGAACAGGTCGAGCACGCTGCGGTCCCTCGGGCTCCGATCCAGCGCACCGGCGAGCCGCTCCACGGAGAACGCGGCCAGCACGTCGTCAGCCGCGCGGAGCTCCTCGGTCGACGACACGGCGAGGTCAGGCCGGGAGCTCGTACGCGACGCCGGTGAGCTCCTCGCTGACGTCCCAGAGCCGGGTGCCGACGACGGCGTCCCGGGCCCGCGCGCTCATGCCGACGCGGGTGGGCGTACCCCGGACCTCGCCGACGCTGGACGGGCCGAAGTAGTCGCCGGGCACGACGTCGGGCATGGTCGCGGCGTAGAGGCTCGGCAGCGCGCCGGCCGAGGCCGGCTGCCCGGTCGCCTGGCTCGCTGCCTTCGCGAACCGGGCCAGCGGGCCGGCGGCTCCCGCGAACCCGGTGTAGAGCTCGGTGTCGGAGCCGCCCGGGTGCGCGGCGGCGGCGCTGACCGTCGAACCCGCGCGGTTGAGCCGGCGGACGAGCTCGCGGGTGAAGAGCAGGTTGGCCAGCTTGCTCTGCCCGTACGCGGACCAGCGCTGGTAGTGCCGGGTCGCCTGCAGGTCGTCGAAGTCGATGCGGCCCATCCGGTGCCCGATGCTCGACACGGAGACGACCCGGGCGGCCGGTGCCTCCTGCAGGGCAGGGAGCAGCAAGCCGGTGAGGGCGAAGTGGCCGAGGTGGTTCGTGCCGAGCTGGCGCTCGAAGCCGTCGACGGTCGTCTGGTAGGGGACCGCCATGACGCCGGCGTTAAGCACGAGGACGTCGAGCGGTCCGTGCCACGCGGCGGCGAAGCTGCGGACGGAGGACAGGTCGGCGAGGTCGAGCAGCGCGAGGTCGGCCGTGCCGGGCCCGTCGCCGATCTCGGCGCGGACCTGGTCCACCGCGGCCTGGCCACGTTCGGGGTTGCGGCAGGCGAGCGTGGTGAACGCGCCGTGCTTCGCCAGCTGGAGGGCGGTCTGCAGGCCGAGGCCGCTGTTGGCGCCGGTGACCACCGCCCGCAGGCCGGTCAGGTCGGGGATCTGCTCCGCGGTCCAGCCGCTGCCGTTGGTCACGTCTTCGAGGGTAGAGGGCTCTTTTCCGAGGGCCTTGGGGAACGTCGCCGGTCCGCCCAGACGACCAGAGCCGCCAGCACGAGCAGCACGAGCGGGGACGACGGTGAGGCCTCGAGCACGGTGAGGTTGGTGATCGTCGCGCCGATCATGAGCAGGGCCAGCCCCGCCGCGGCGAGGGCGCTGAGCCGGGGGACCAGGACGCCGATCGCGCCGGCGACCTCGAGCGCCCCGACCACGTACCGCAGCCACTGGCCGGCACCGATCAGGTCGAACATCGACACCATCACCTCGCTCCCGGCGAGCTTGGACGCGCCCGCGCCCACGAAGACGAGCGCGAGGAGGGCCCGCCCGACCCAGAGCGCGATCGTCAGGGACCGTCGCCGGTCCAGGGGTGCTGCTGCTGTGGTCATGCGGTGGAGACCGACGGCGGACACCGAACTCATCGGTGGCGGGCCTGGCCCCCTCGACAGGCTCAGGGAACGCGGTGCGGCTCAGGACTCGGAGCCGCGGGCGTTGTAGACGACGGCGCCGGTCGAGGCGACGTGGTCCGCGTACGCCTGCCAGGTGGCGACGGCCTCGCGGCGCAGGACGTCGGTGGTCACGTCGATCCCGCGGGCGCGGAACTGGTCGCGCCAGTCGACCACCATCGGGCCCTCGTCGAAGCCGGTCAGCTGCTCCAGCTCGGGACCGTCGCCGGCGACGACGAGCGAGCGCACACCGGACCACAGCGTCGCGCCGTAGCACTGGACGCACGGGCGCCAGTTGACGACGAGCTCGTGGGCGGGCAGCCCGGCGCCACCGAGGTCCCACTGGCCGACGGCGGTCTGGGCGAGGCCGAGGGCGACGACCTCCGCGTGGCCGGACGAGATACCGGAGGCGAGGACGACGTTCACGCCGACCGAGACCAGGCGGCCGGAGTCACGCTCGACGACGATCGCCGCGAACGGCCCGCCGTTGCCCTCGACGAAGTTGCGCGCGGCGAGCCGGTGCACGAGGCCCATCCGCTCCTCGAGCGTGGGCAGGACCTCGGGAACGTCGGCGATCTCGTCGCCGACCCACTCGGGCAGGGTGAAGCCGAAGCTCGTCGCCACCATGATCAGGAGGCTAGTGCAGCCGCGTCCGTGCTTGGGTCCGGACGTGACGAGAGTCAGCGTCGGCCTGCTCGGGGGTTCAGGTTGACGCTGACTCTCAGGAGGGACATCGCTGACGACGGCGAGGTCGTTACACGTTCCTGCGGGTTCTCTGGCCCTCGTTGCCGTTCGTCGGGCGCTGGGGGCCGTGAGGGTGCGGTGGGGGCAGGAAGACCAGCGGAAGCTGACCCCGCCGGGGCGTCTGGACGTGAGAAGAGTCAGCGTCGGCCTGCTCGGGGGTTCAGGTTGACGCTGACTCTCAGGAGGGACATCGCCCGGTCGGAAGATTCGTTACACCTCGACCAGCGTGACCTGCGTCATGCGGTCGCGGGCGCTAGTCGACCGAGGAACTGGGCGACGGTCGTCCACGACAGCTCCGGGTAGCGGCCGTTGTCCAGGGGATCGAGCTGGGCCTCGCCGCTGAACATGTCGCGGGAGTAGGCGATGCCCTGCCAGGCGGGGAAGACCTCGCCCGGCTCGGGGGCCACGCGCTTGAGGACCGCGCCGACGACGTCGAGGGACCGGGCGCTCCCGACCCGGAGCGTCCGCCACCGGTCGCCGGTCAGGTCGGTCATGACCCTGGCCAGGTCGCGGGCGCTCAGGCTGTCGCCGGCGAACCGCAGGACCCGCGGCGTCTTCGGGTCGAGGGCGACCGCCGCGGTCGCAGCCGCCACGTCGTCCTTGGTCGTGAAGTCGAGCAGCTGGTCGGGGTCTCCCCAGTGCAGGACCCGCCGGACGCGCCGCTGCAGCACCGGCATGTCGCCGTCGAGCAGCTCCATGAACGCTCCGGACAGCACCGAGGTGACCGCGATCGAGGCACGGTCGGCGCGACCCCAGAACTCGCGCCGCAGGTCGAAGTTGCGGTTGTGGCCCGGCTCGGTGCGGGTGAAGTCCGACGCGTAGTCGGACGGGACGAAGCGGGGCACGCCGGCGCGCACCGCGCTGTCGAGCAGCACGCTCTGCCGGTCCAGGACGACGTCGCGCAGCCCGCTGAGCGCGGACACCACGCACGCGGCTCCCGCCACCGCCTCGGCCACGGCCCCGACGTCGGTCTGGTCGACGAGGACGGGAACGGCGCCCGTCGCGGTCACCCGGTCGAGGTCGGCCTCGGCCGCGTGCGGTCGGACCAGGGCGCGCACGGTGGCACCGCGGGCGACCAGGGCGTTGGCGATCCGTCCGCCCAGGTCGCCGGCCGTGCCAGCGAGGGCGATGGTGGTGTCGGTCAAGGTGGCTCCCCGGGGTGCGGCGTCCCGGGCGGGCCGTCCGGAGGCCACCGTACGAGCAGGTCCAGCAGGTCCGCCCTGGTTTTCGTCCCCTCGATCGCGGGAGCGGGACCGGCTCACGCTCAGCGCGCGGCCCGCCGCCGATCGAGGTGTCGAAAACCAGGGGACGGCTCAGCGCCCGCCGCTCAGCAGCACGTCCTTGGCGATCCGCGCGAGAGTGACGGCGCCGACGGCCCGGAACGGGTGCAGCGGGTCGGGGTCCGACGAACCCGTGGGGCCGCCGAGCTCGGTGTGCCCGAGGGCGCTGAGCACCACGTACGCGTCGTCCCGGCTCCAGCCGTGCTGCTCGACCATCACCGCGTACAGCGACTCGTACGCCATCACGATCGAGTCCTGCACCGGGTCGCCGAGGCCGACGCAGACCCACTCGTCGCCCGTGTCGACCTGCGGGCCGCGGATCGAGCGACCTTTGACCAGGTCGACGCTGAGCGTCGCGGTCCCGGCGATCTCGATCGCCACGAACGTGGACTCGCCCCGGGCCATCACCGCGTGCAGGTCACCGACCGACAGCAGCGCGCCCGGCACCTGGACGGGCAGGTAGACCGTGCTCCCGACGTGCGCGTCGGTGAGGTCCATGTTGCCGCCGGTGGGGTAGGTCGGCATGACCGTCGAGCCGTCGACGTCGGCGGGGGCGACGCCCAGGCAGCCGATCATCGGGTCTGCAGCGCAGTCCAGCGTGTCGGTCAGCTGCACCCGCCCGTCGCGCACGGGGACGCGGCGGACGAAGAAGTCCGGACCCATCACGTCGGCCAGCGCACCGGCGCCGGGGATCGAGACGGACCAGCCCTGCTCGGCGACGTCGATCGCGTGGATCGTCACCGCGAGCACGTCGCCGGGCTCGGCGCCCTCGACGTAGACCGGCCCGGTGACCGGGTTGATGGTGGCGGTGACCTGGGCCAGGTCGCCGTACTCCTCCATCTGGGCGTACGCGAGGTCGTCGGTCTCGAAGCTGATCCGGTCGCCGGCGCCGGGGGTGACGCGCAGCAGGGGCTCGCGCGTGGGGCTGAACGACGCGGACGCCTGGTCACGCGTCAGGAGGTGGTCGGTCACTGGAGGCTGCCTTCCTGCTCGGCGACGGTGAACGGGTCGGCGGCGTGCTCGGACAGGACGCCGGTGCCCTTGCGGACGTAGTAGAGCAGCACGAGCGCGCCGAGGCCGAGCCAGATGAGGCCGCCGATCTTGGCGGAGGCGTCGGCGTTCCAGAGGACGAAGCCGATGATCAGGAAACCCAGGACCGGCGAGATCCAGTGCAGGAAGATGTTCTTGCTGCGGCGCTTGACCGCGTAGTAGCCGATCACCGAGACGTGCAGCAGCAGGAAGCTGGTCAGCGCACCGAAGTTCACCAGGGTCGAGATGATGTCGATCTGGCCGACGAAGACCAGGCCGAGCACGAGGGTCAGCCCGGCGACCACGAGGATCGCGCGCCGCGGGGCCTTGCTCTTGGGGTCGATGTGGGCCAGGAAGCGCGGCAGCCGGCCGTCGCGGCTCATCGAGAACAGCAGCCGGGAGGTGGCGCTCTGGGCGGCGACGGCGTTGGCGATGCCGACGGCGAGGGCGTTCATGGCCAGGAACGCGACCATCCACGCGCTGCCGCTGATGCTGCCGACGATGCCGAAGAAGGCGTTGTTGACTTGCGTGTCGCTGAACTCGGTCGTGCCCGGCACGAGCATCGCCGCGAGCCAGGTCTGGGTCACGAAGAACACCGCGACCAGCACCAGGCCGGTGATCATCGCGATGCCCGCCGAGCGGCGCCCGCCCTTGGCCTCCTCGCTGAGTGTCGCGATGCCGTCGAAGCCGAGGAAGCTGAGCACCGCGATCGACAGGGCCGCGGCGGCGAGCTGCGGGGTGAAGAGAGCGGCGTTGAAGAGCGGCGTGGTGGTGAAGACGGCACCGTTCGTGCCGCGGTTGATGGCGACGATCGCCATGATCACGAAGATCACGACGAAGATCAGCTCGGCGGCCAGGAACAGCCGGTTGACGACGGCGGTGAAGGAGATCCCGATGTAGTTGACCGCGGTGTTGACGATCAGGAACACGATGATCCACAGCGGCTTGGGCACGCCCGGGAAGATCCCGGACATCGACTCCGCGGCGAAGACGTAGAGCAGCGTCGGCACCAGCAGGTAGTCGAGCAGGATCGTCCAGCCCGCGAAGAAGCCGAGCACGGGGTGCAGGGCGCGCCCGACGTAGGAGTAGACGGACCCGGCGATCGGGAAGGCCTTGCTCATCTGCGCGTACGAGAGCGCGGTGAAGATCATCGCGACGAGCCCGATGATGTAGACGAGCGGCACCATCCCGGACGACGCGTTGAAGACCACGCCGAAGATCGCCCAGGGGGCGATCGGGACCATGAACACCAGCCCGTAGACGATCAGGTCGGTGGTGGAGAGCGTGCGGTCGAGCTCCTGCTTGTAGCCGAACTCAGCGAGGTCGGAGGAGCCAGCGTCCTGCTGGGTGGTCATGGGTGTCCTCGAGGTGGGGTGGGGAGGGTGGTCAGGAACGGGGCTGGTCGTGCTCGCGGAGGAACGAGCCGACGACCTCGGTGAAGGCCTCGGGCTCCTCGACGTGGGGCATGTGGCTGGACTCGGCGAAGACGTGGCTGCGGACGTCGGGGATGTGGTCGACGAACGGCGCCCACACGATCGGCCTGGCCTCGTCGTACGCGCCCGCGACCACGAGCGTCGGGACCCGGATGCCGGCGAGCCTGTCGATCACCGACCACTCCTTGAGGGAGCCGACGACGTGGAACTCGCTCGGTCCGTTCATGGCGTGGTAGACGGTGGGCTCGGCGTCGATCTGGTCGAAGCTGGCGGCGACCTCGGGCGGGTTGGGGACCACGCGGCAGACGTGGCGGTCGTAGAAGACCTGCTCGGCCTCCTTGTACGCGGCCGAGTCGGTCGTGCCCGCCGCCTCGTGGGCGAGCAGGGTCTCCTGCACCTCCGCGGGCAGCTCGTCGCGCAGCTCGTTGGCGGCCTGCAGCCAGAGCGGCATGGACGCCGGGCTGTCGCAGATGGAGAGCGAGAGGATGCCGCTGTCGTCGGAGAGGACGACCTCCGGGCCGAGCATCCCGCCCCAGGACTGGCCCAGCAGGTGGAAGCGCCCGGCGATCCCGAGGTGCTCGACGAGCGCGCGGAGCTCGGCGACGAAGAGGTCGACGGTCCAGAAGGAGGGGTCGGCGTCCGGCAGGTGGGTGCTGAGCCCGCACCCGAGCTGGTCGTAGTGCACGACGGCCCGCCCGTCGCCGGCCAGCGCGGTCATGGCCAGCGTGTAGTCGTGCGCGGCACCGGGGCCGCCGTGCAGCACGACCAGCGGCGCGCGCTCGGCCTCGGGCTCGAGGGTGCCGGTGACGCGGTACCAGGTCTCGTGCCCGGCGAAGGGCATCGTGCCCGTCACGACGGGCAGGGTCTGCGAACCCACTTCTAGACTGCTCATGTCCGGCCTCCCCCGAGGTGCTCACGTACGGGCAGCCGCAGTCAAACACGGTAAAGGTGTGGTCTCGATACCTTTGGACGACGCGTCCGGTTACGGTCTCGTGGCTGTTCCCGGTGTCGGGCGCCCGGTGAGCGTGACGGAGGACGTCGCCAACCGCCTCGTCACCGCCATCGCGGTCGGTGCCTTCTCGCCGGGCGAGCGGCTGCCGTCGGAGCGCGAGCTCGCCACCCGGCTCGAGGTCAGCCGGGTCACGGTGCGTCAGGCGCTGCTGCGGCTGAACGAGCTGGGCCTCGTCGTCGCCCGTCGGGGCCGGACCGGCGGCACGTTCGTGACCATGCAGGCGTGGGAGGACGTGGCTCCGGCGGAGGCGCGCCGGACGCTGGAGTCGGAGCTGCCCCGGCTGAAGGACCTGTTCGACTACCGCTGCCTGGTCGAGGGGATGATCGCCCGCGCGGCCGCCGAGCGGTGCACCGACGAGCAGCGCGTCCAGCTGCGGGAGGCGCTGGCGGCGTTCGCGACGACGGGGGAGGACATGGCCCTGGCGCGGGCCTGGGACCGTCGGCTGCACGGCCTGGTCTGCGCCGCGGCGGCGAACCCGCACCTCACCGCGCTGAGCGCCCACCTGACGGCCGCGGCGACGCTCGGCTTCGGGGCGGAGCCGTACGAGCGGGAGTTCTTCGCGACCGCGCTGCACGAGCACGGGGAGCTGGTGGCAGCGGTGACCGCGGGCGACGCGGAACGCGCCCAGGAGATCGCCCGGGGCCACTTCGCGCTCACCTACCTGACCATGGAGCGCAGCCTCCAGCGGGCGGCCGCGCGCTGAGCGTCGACGTCTCAGAGCTGGTCGGAAGACCAGGGATCGGTTGCTGGCGGGGTTCACGCCTACCTCTTCGAGGCCCTTCGACAGGCTCAGGGGGCGTTCTTCTCGAGGCTCTTCGGCAAGCTCAGGGGGCGATCGTCCGCGGCCCTTGCTTTTTGTCAGCCGCCTGACGATAATCGAGAGGTAGCAGACGAACTAGCAGAGGAGGGCACTCATGCCCGCAGAACGCATCGCACTCGTGACCGGGGCCAACCAGGGGGTCGGCTTCCAGGTCGCCCTCGAGCTCGCGGCCGCCGGCGTCACCGTGTACGTCGGTTCACGTGACCTGGGCCGCGGTGAGGCCGCGGCGGCGAAGATCGGTACGGGAGCGACCGCCATCCAGATCGACGTCACCGACCTCGCGTCGATCGCCGCGGCCGCCGACCGCATCCGCGCCGAGCACGGTCGTCTCGACCTGCTCGTCAGCAACGCCGGCATCTCGAACACCGGCGGAGGCGGCGGGACCCCGGACGAGATGGCCTCGGCGGGAAAGGCGAGCGTCGCCTCCCTCGACGAGGTCCGTGCCATCTGGGACGTCAACGTGTTCGGCGTGCTCGCCGTCTACCAGGCGATGCTGCCGCTGCTGCGCGAGTCGTCGGACGCCCGGATCGTGAACGTCTCGAGCGGTGTCGGGTCCCTGGCCTCGAACGCCGACCCGACCTTCCCGTACCGCTCCATCTACGGCCCCGGGTACGCCGCGTCGAAGACGGCGGAGAACGCGATGACCCTGGCGATGATGATCGAGCTCGAGCCGACGGACATCAAGATCAACCTGGTCTCGCCGGGCTTCACCAGCACCGCGCTGAACAACTTCGCCGGGACCGACACCCTGGAGGAGGGTTCCCGCGAGGTCGTGCGCGTCGCGCTGCTCGGCCCCGACGGCCCGACGGGCACGTTCACGCGGTGGGAGAACGAGACCATCCCGTGGTAGCCCTAGGACATGCATAGGGGATCGGGTGGCTGACGAGGAGGACCAGCAGGACTCGGTCGGGGCCTGGGCGAAGCACTACCACCTCGCCTCGCGTGCCCTGATCGAGGCGACGCTGCGCGAGCACGACCTCGGCCCGACCCAGTGGTACGTGCTCCACCGCCTGGTGAACGTCGGGCCGACGCTCCAGCGCGACCTGGGCCAGCTGCTCCGGATCGAGCGGGCGACGCTCAGCGGGGTCGTCGCCACCCTGGTCCGCAAGGGCCTCGTCACGCAGACGCCCGACGCGGGCGACCAGCGGCAGCGGGTGCTGGGCATCACCGACGCCGGCCGGACCCTCTGGGCCGATCTGCCCGACCCCGTCGCCCTGGCCCTGGCCGTGTCGTTCGACGGTGCGGACGAGGCCGACCTCGCCGTCGCCCGCCGGGTGCTGAAGGCGGCGACCCGGCGGGTCGAGGAGCACATGGCCGCTCAGCCCGCGGCCGGGAACCGACGCCCGTCCACCTGAGTCCGGGCGCCGTGGGCCGGGGGTGCCGGTCTCAGTCGTCCAGCCCGAACGCGGCGCCCGCCTCGTCGTCGATGCTGACGCGGATCGTCCCGTCCTCGATCGAGGTGAGCTGGTGCCAGCGACCGTCGCGCACCCAGTAGACGTGCGGGCTGAGCGGGCCGAGGCCCTCGCTCCAGCCGTCGTGGGCGAACAGGGCGAGCCGGCCGATGACGGGCAGGGCGTCCGGGCCGTCCACGACCCGGTAGGCGATCTGGTGGCGGAACGGGACCGCGACGAGCACTCCCCGGCCGAGGTCCGGCGTGCCGAGCTCGACCAGGAGCTCGCCGAGGAGCAGCGCCAGGCTGGCCGTCATCACCGACTCCCCGATCACGATCTGGAACGCCGGACCCGCTGCCTCCAGGACCGGCTGCTCGAGCGGCTCGTGGTGCAGGACGTGGCGCAGGTTGCCGGTGCCCACGCCGTACCAGTGGTCGAGCCCGCCGCGCTCCTCGTAGAAGGACTGAGCGGGCGTCTGGACCGTCTGGGGCAGGTCGACGCACAGGGTGGCCACGAGGTCGTCGCCGAGCCGGTGACCGCTCGGCCACGCCTCGGCGAGCATGGCGTGGTGGGGGCTGAGGCGTAGGTGCACGGCCGAGTCCAGCTCGTCGCGGGAGAGGTCCTCGGCCCGCTCGGACGGTGTGAGGACCAGGGCGAGGTGCTGGTCGACGAGCCCGCCCCAGTCCCGGGGACGTTCGTCGGCGAGCCGGCTGGCCACGTTGTGCAGGCCGACCTCGGTCCCGTCGGAGGCACGGAGGTGGTCGCCGAAGACGTCGACCTCGAGCCCGCGCTCGGCCAGGCGGGTGCGGACGTGGCTCCGCAGCCAGGCGGCCTGCTCGACGTCGAGCTGGGGCAGGTCCGGGTCGGTGGCGGGGACCGGGTCGGACCTCTTCTTCCGACTGAAGAGGGACATCGGGTCACCGTAGTGCCCCCCCGAGGCCCCGAAGCCCTGCCCGAAGCGATCAGAGGGTTCGTTCGCAGGCGGTCGGGACCGGCTCCGCCGACGTGAACGGCCCAGTCCTCGAGCCACTCTCCCTTCCCGCCGTGGGCGGTGGGGGTCGGTGGGCTCGAGAACCGGGCCGTGAGGTCAAGCGGTCAGGACTTCGTGGTGTCCGTGTTGTTGATCGACTCGATCTCCACCTCGGCCGTGGCCTGGATCAGGGCCAGCAGCTCGGGGTCGAGGCCAGGAGAGAACTCCTCGCGACGCTCGGGAGCGATGGTGATCGGCATCCCGCCGGCCGGCATGACCTGCGTGCTCAGCTCGGTGCCGTCGTTGCTCGGCGAGGCGCCGCGGTAGAGCTTGGCCGCCTGGCTCGCGTCGTCCAGGTCGAACGTGTACTGCACGCTCTGCAGGCCCTGGTCGACGAGCTTCTTCACCTCGGGGAACTGCTCGGCGTTGGTCTTCGGGATCGGCAGGGTCTTGCCCCAGTCGACACCGAGCGACTCCAGCGCCTTGGCGAAGGCGTTCTCGTGGGCCTGGTCGCGCACGATCAGGTAGGCGATGGTCGACCGCGCCGCCTTGTTGTCGGTCATCTGGTAGATCCGGCACTTCTGCAGCCGGCCGGTGCTCTCCAGCATGAGGTTGTAGAGCAGGTCGAGCACGAGGTTGCCCGAGTTGTAGACGTACGACCCGAGCCACGGGTTGCCGGCCGCGTCGACGGGGAGCGCACCCTGCGCACCCACGAGGAAGTGGTGGATGTTGCCGGAGTCCTTGGCGATGCTCAGCGGCGTCGCGCCCTTGGCGCCCGGCTCGTCGACCGGGTCGGTCTTCTTGCCCTTGTAGCCGGGGGCGCCGTCGAGCAGACGGGCGATGGTCGTGCCGATCAGCTCGACGTGGCTGATCTCCTCGGTGCCGACGCCCTGCAGGAGGTCCTTGTAGGGCTTCGAGGAGGGGTCGCCGCGGAAGTTCATCGACTGGAAGAGGTACTGCATCATCGTGCGCATCTCGCCGAACTGGCCGCCCAGGCCCTCCTGGAGGGCGTTCGCGGCGGCGGGATCCGGCTCGTCGATGGCGA
>Ga0210040_10004695_pt1 | contig 17679 bp, 17 predicted proteins | sample CryGeyCG12114_NA_FD_185462 | JGI IMG/M metagenome (GOLD analysis project Ga0210040, IMG submission 185462) | Groundwater microbial communities from aquifer - Crystal Geyser CG19_WC_8/21/14_NA (SPAdes) (version 2) | ecosystem: Environmental > Aquatic > Deep subsurface > Groundwater | place: USA... | reverse complement strand
CGCACCGTCCAGATCCGCGCCGGCAACCAGATCCTCACCGCCGCCGACCCGCTGCCCCGCGACCTACGAGACGCGCTCGCGCTCATCAACTGAAGGGCCCTTGCACACTAATCTGAGCCAACTCAGGTCCATGGCAGCGAGCACGACTGCATTTGTCAGGGCGACAGTCCTCTCGTCCGCGAACAACCAGACCCGCGAGGCCGCCCGGTTTAGCCCGGATCCACGGATGAACTTCGGCTGGTGCGTGTGCCGTAGATCGAGAATGCCCTTGCTGGGCGGGAGAATCGGAGTTCTTGAGGCAACGATTCACACCGACGGCAAGGGCATCTCTGAGGTGAAACTCTCTCACACGCTGCGATCGACGTCGGCGGTCTTCGATGACCCGAATCTCGTGTCGGCTGGTGGTCTGGTTCCGGTGCTCGCGTTGGCGGAGTCCGCCGGCCTACGCGATCTCGCCGATCAGCATTTGACGGTCCCGACGGACAAGGGTGCGAACGCGGGGCTGAAGGTCGCCTCGCTGGTGGGCGGGATGGTCGCGGGCGCGGACAGCATCGATGACATGGCGCTGTTGCGGCACGGTGCGATGTGCCGGGTCTTCGCCCGGGCCTACGCGCCCTCGACGTTGGGTTCGTTCTTGCGAGCGTTCACCTTCGGACACGTGCGCCAGCTCGACGCGGTCGCCTCGAGGTTCCTGATCGCACTGGCCGGTCTCACTGGGTTGCTCCGCGTATCGAGCGGCCCGGCGGCCGGCGATGGCGACACCGATCGCGGGTACGCGTTGCTCGATGTCGATGACACCATCATCGAGGTCCACGGCCACGCCAAGCAGGGCGCCGGGTTCGGCTACTCCGGGGTCCGTGGCCTCAACGCGCTGCTGGCCACCCTCACCATTGCCGGTGCCGTTCCGGTGGTCGTGGCCCAGCGGCTCCGCAGGGGATCGACCGGGTCACCACGCGGTGCGAAGCGATTGGTCGGCGACGCGGTGAGGACCGCCGGGCGGCTGCTCGGGCAGGGCCACCCGATCCTGGTGCGGATGGACTCGGCGTTCTACGGACGCGGACCTGTGCATGCCGCGCTGGCCGGCGGGGCCGCAGTGTCGGTCACCGTGCGGATGGACAAGCGAATCAAGGCCGCCATCGCCACTATCGGCGACGACGCGTGGACCACCATCGAGTACACCGACGCCGTGTTCGACGAGACGACCGGGCGCTGGGTCTCACGTGCTGAGGCGCCGAGGTGCCGTTCACCGCGTTCGCCGCGCAGAAGAGGGCCGACCACGTGCCGGGCCGGCTGGTGGTGCGCCGGATCCCGGACTTCAACGCCGAGAAGAACAAGGCAGCCGGTCAGGACACCCTGTTCGACACCTGGCGGTTCCACGCCTTCTTCACCACCGCCGGCCCCGACGTGCTGGACACTGTCGCCGCGGACAAGACCCACCGCCATCACGCGGTCATCGAGCAGGTCCACGCCGACCTCAAAGGGTCCGCCCTGGCGCACCTGCCGTCCGGGGTGTTCACCGCCAACGCGGCCTGGCTGGTGCTCGCAGTCATCGCGTTCAACCTCACCCGCGCCGCCGGAGCTCTCGCGGCGCCGGACCTCGCGAAAGCGACCACCGCGACCCTGCGCCGCAAGCTGATCACCGTGCCGACACGGGTCGCGAGCTCTGCCCGTCGGATCACCCTGCACCTACCGAAGTCCCTGGCCCTGGGAGGCCGCATGGACAGCACTGTTCGACCGGGTCTGCGACCCGCCACCAGTCCTCGCGGCCTGACCACCCAGCAGCCACCGCTGCGCGATTGAGGACCCACGTGGAACGCCCGGACAGCGAGGCCCGGAAAATCGCCACGCCTACAACCGATCACAACCGGGCAAACGGGATCACGCGCTCAGCACCGTGCCCATCGGTGGAACGAGGCTAAGGCACCGACCCTGTCGCTCATCGACGGGGTCCTGTCCCTGACTGAACTCTGCACCCAACTGCGCGTGAGCGCCCAGACGATTACGACCTGCGCAGCCAGGGACGCGGCCCACGGGGCTTCCGCGTCGGTCGCGAGCTGCGCTTCCGGGTCAGCGAGGTAGACGCCTGGCTGACGCGTCTGGAGAACGAGGACGACCGACGCCACCAGCTCAGGAGCCGGTGATGACGCGGCCACGCACCCCCGTCGGTGCATATGGGTCGATCGCCGTACGCCGCCGGGGCGATCGAGTGGTCGCCGAGACGCGCGCCCGCGATGCGGACGGACGGATGAGGCACGTCAGAGTGTGACGGCGCGCACCGCTGCTCGGGCACGGCAGGTCCTCAAAGAGCGGCTGCTTGATCGGCCAGCATTCGGCAGCACGAGGATGCTCACGGCGCAGAGCAGCTTCGGCCCGGTCACCTTCGGCTCGCCGGAGCCACAGAGCCTGGGCAAGCCAAATGCGGGATAAAGCGCTTGGCAACGCGTCCGCTCTATTCGGAGAGCGCTTGGCCGGCGTCGTGGACGATAGATCGGAACTGCGACAACTCGGAGTGGCTCGTTGCCGCGACGCAGATGCCGACGGCGCCGATCGGCCGACCGGCCTTGAGGATGGGCGCGGCCACCGCCATGGCGTTCGGGTTGACTTCGCCCCGGGACACCGAGACTCGACGGTCACGGATCTCTTTCAGATCGTCTTCAAGCTTTTCGCGCCCCTCCGGGTGACGGTGACTGGCGGCATCGGTCGCGACTCGGTGCTCGATGATCCGGTCCCGAAGCGGAGGGTCGAGAAAGGCGAGGATCGCCTTACCACTGGCGCCGACGTGGAGTGGCCGCGGGCGCCAAAGGGCGACCGAGAAATGGATGATTCCCGACCCCTCCCGCTGGTCGACGAAGACGCGCATCGCCCCGATGCGCGCGGAGAGCGTCGCCGTCTCGCCGGTATGCGACCTCAGCTCGATCAGGGTCGACGACCCGGTCTGGTGCCAGCTGTGGTCAAACTCGTAGGAATTCGCCAGGCCGAACTCCACCAGGGCCGCGCCGGGTCTGTAGCGCTGGTCGGAGTCACCTGAGTCGAGCAGGCCTCGCGAGACGAGCGACTGGAGGATCCGGTGAACGACCGCCTTCGAAAGGCCGAGCGACCGGGCGACGTCAGTGACCCCGAGCGATGTCGAGTTAGTCAGAAACATGAGAAGGACGTCGGAGACGCGGTCGGCGGCAGTCGTGCCACCCCCCGGCGTTCCGCTTAGCGAAACACTATCTATCCCCATGTGGGCCCTTTCTCGGCGTCCATCGTTGACACGTCTGACTCGCAACCGTAATATTAATGATGAGGCGTTCCGCCTAGCGGAACAAGCGTAACACGCTGGACCGTACGTGAAGGAGAAGATGACTTGCTTGAGTCCCTGCGGATCCTCGACCTGACCTGGGTGCTCGGTGGCCCGTACGCCGGGCAACTCCTGGCACAGCTCGGTGCCGACGTCATCAAGGTCGAGAGCCCGTCGGGGGACCCGTCTCGCGAGATCCCGCCGTACTTCTTCGACGGCGACTCCTCGTTCTTCCTCTCTGTCAACCGCGGCAAGTCGAGCGTAGTCATCGACCTCAAGACGGCCAGCGGGCTCGAGGTCTTCTACGACTTGGTGAGGGAGTCGGACGCGGTGATGTACGGCTACGCGCCCGACGTGCCGAGGCGACTCGGCATCGACTACGAGAGCCTGCGGGCCGTCAACCCGCGGATCTGCGTCGGGCAGCTCATCGGGCTCCACGACAAAGGAGAGTTCGTGCGGGCCCCGGCCTATGACCTCATCGTCCAGGCGCTCGGCGGGATCATGTCGATCAACGGCTATCCCGACCGGCCGCCGTCGCGAGTGGGCTACCAGATCGCCGACTTGGCGGGCGGCTCATTCCTGGCGTTGGCGGTGTGCGGGGCGCTTGCGGGACGTACACCGACCGAGGGGTCCCACGTTCAGGTGTCGCTACTGGACTGTCAGTTGGCGCTCCTGACCTGGCAGGCCCAGAACTACTTCATTTCCGGCGAGGTCCCGCAGGCGTCCGGCTCGCGGAGCCCGATGATCGCGCCGAGCGAGGTCTTCGCCGCTGCGGACGGGACCTACCTGGCGGTCTCCCCGACAGGGACGAAGTTCTGGACCTCGTTCTGCCAGGTCATCGGACTTTCCGAGCTTGCCGACGACCCACGCTTCGACTCCCGCCTCGGGCGACTCGAGAACGTCGAGGAACTGGCCGAGATCATCTCCGAGCAAATCAGGTCGAAGACCTCTGCGGACTGGCTCCGGAGATTCGCCGCGGAGCGGGTGCCGGTGGCGCCCGTCCTCAACGTCGAGGAGGCCGTCAGGCAGCCGGTGGCGCGACTGCGCAACATGACGGAGACAGTCGTCAATCCGTCCACGAGCAACACGACGGAGTTCCTCGGCAACCCATTCAAGTACGAAAAGAGCAAGCCACTTCCCTACCCGCCACAGCGCGGGCAGGACACCACCGACGTCCTCAAGAGGGTCTGTGGCTATACCGACGACCGAATCGATGAGCTGTCCCGTGACGGCTCGATTGGAGTATCCAAATGACCAGACCTTCCGACATCAAGCCCCGCGAGGGCGAGGTGCGTGGCACTAGGTACGAGGAGTACGTCACCCACGACGCCCTCCCCGAACTGCGGTTCACCATCACGCCCGATGTCGTACGCGAGTATGCCGAGGCGGTCGACGGTGACCCCGCCGGCTACGAGCACGGCGGTGACAAGGTGGCGCTGCCCTCGGTGCTTGCGCCCTACCTCATGGCCGTCCTCTACCGGAAGTACCCGCCGGCCCAGGGCGGGATCATGGCCAGCAACGTCTTTCGCTTCCATCATCCGATCTCTGCCGAGACGGATACCGAGATCGTCGCGGACGGCCGCATCGAGGAGACCTTCGAGAAGAAGGGCCGCAAGTATGTGCGGTACTCCGCTCGGTTCCGGACCGCAGCCGGCGACCTCGTCGCCGAGGCCGTCAACACGAGCACGTTCCCGTCCTGAGCAGAGGAGATCTGAGCCGATGAAGCGCGAATTCGAAGTGACGCAGGAGACCATCGACCGCTACGGCGTCATCAACGGCGACCGCGACATCATCCACTACGACGCGGAGTACGCGAAGCAGCGCGGGTTCCGAGGCACTCTCGCCCATGGACTGATGGTTCAGGGCTACGCCAACGTCGTGGCCGTGGACACCTACGGCACCAACTGGATGGAGCGTGGCGAGATCGAGGTCAAGTTCGTCCGCCCGGTCTTCCCGGGCGACACGGTGACAGTGGACCTGGATGACAGCAGCGGCGCGCTGACCGCGTCCAACCAGGACGGACCGGTGATGGTGGCGATCGCGACGCTCCGCACCGCCTGAGCAGGCTGCGATGGATGGCCCATCGACTCCGGAGGTGAGCATCGCCATGGGTAATACACCGAACGAGCAGTTCGACACCCGGCCACGAGCCGTCACCACGATCGCGCGGCACGATGAGGCCGGCGTCACCGTCAGGGGCTACGACCTGGTCAACGACCTCGTCGGCAACCTCTCGTACACCCGGATGTTCCATCTGCTGTTGTGCAAGCGGCTGCCGAGCGACGCGGAGGCGCGCGTCCTCGACGCCTGCCTGGTCATCTTGATGGAGGCCGGACTGAACGCCAGCAGCGTGGTCACCCGGGTGACGGCCTCGGCGCGCCCAGGCCAGACCCAGACGGCCATCGCTGCCGGGCTGCTGACCGTGGGCGAGCGGTTCGCGGGAAGCAGCCAGGCGTGTGGCGACATCCTCGTGGCTGCTCCGGCCGACCCGGAGGCGAGGGGCGAGTACTGTCGCCGGACCGTCGAGGCGTTCCGTACGCAGGGCCTGCCGGTCCCTGGCTTGGGCCACGGCACTCACAAGGACAACGACCCTCGTGCGCAACGCCTGATCCGGGTCGCGACCGACGAGGGTGTCGCCCAGCAGGAGCTGGAGACACTGCGGTGTCTTGGCGACACGGCGAGCTCGGTCCTCGGTCGGACGCTCGTCGTCAACGTGACCGGCGCCATCTCGGCGCTGCTTCTCGGGATCGGCATCCCCGCCAAGGCGCTGACGGCGGTCGCCGTCGTCTCCCGCTGCGGCGGCCTCGCCGCGCACGCGGTCGAGGAGTCCGAAACCCGGACCTCCGACGCGCTGTGGCAGGTCTTCCGCGACACAGTCCCGTACGACGACAGCCGACCGCGGCCGCCGGCGAGCTGACCCAACCCATCCGAGGAGTGCCCCGGCGCAGACCGGGGCGAAGAGGAGAAGAGATGCGCAGAAGGACGGTTGCAGCAACTGCGACGCTGATCGCTGGCGCCATGGCCCTGGCTGCCTGCGGAGGCGGCTCGTCGTCGTCCGACACCGGCAAGTACGGGTCGACCACGTCGACCTCAAACCAGGAGTTGTCCGCGCTGGTCGCGGTGGCCAAGAAAGAGGGCTCGCTCACCTTCTACGGCGTCTCGGCCGAGGACAAGATGGAGGCGTGGGTCGCCCCGTTCGAGAAGCAGTACGGGGTCAAGGTGAAGATCTATCGCGGCACGGCGAGCGAGGTGCAGCAGCGCTTCAGCCAGGAAAGCCAGGCCGGCAAGAACACCGCCGACGTCGTCAACACGAGCATCCCGAACGACGTGCTCAGCGATCTCAAGAACGGCTGGGCCGCGAAGTACACGCCGCAGAGCGCCGCGCAGTTCCCCGCCGACCAGGTCACCGGGAAGGTGGCGTACCCCATGTACGCCGACGTCACCGCGATCGCGTGGAACACCGACAAGGTCACCCCGGCGATGGCGGCGAAGATCCGGAGCGAGGGCTACCAGGCACTCCTCGACCCCTCGGTGAAGGGCCCGGTCGGCATCGTCTCGCCGGCTGCCGGTGGCATGCAGCTCGCGGAGAACATGGCGATCGTCGACGACCCCAGCCTCGGTTGGGACTTCTTCAAGAAGCTCGAAAACGACCGCGGCGCCGTCTTCGACACCTCGGTCTCCTTCGTGGCCACCCAGCTGACCTCGGGTGAGTACCCGATCGGCATTGGCATCCCGGATGCCGTGGTCGCGCCGGCCATCGCCAGTGGGGCGCCTCTGGAGTTCGCGTTCCCTCAGGACGCGCCGGCTTCCCTGCAGCGGTTCTTCATCAGCAAGAACGCCCCTCATCCGGCGGCGGCGCGGCTCTTCCTCGAGTGGGGGACCGGGCTGAAGGCCCAGACCAGCCTCGCCGAAATCAGCGACGGCATGTCCGCGCGCAAGGACTGGAAGGACACCCGGTCGATCCACGACGAGTCCTGGTACCACGACCCGGTCAACGGCATCGACACGGCATGGGAGACGAAGTCGACTGCCGAGGAGCAGCAGTCGTTCACCCAGGAGTGGCTCGACAAGGTCGGTCAGTGACCGGCGTCCGCCGACGAACCAGTGAGGACGGCGAGGTCATGACCCTAGGCAGCGCCAGCCGACAGCGCAGCACGCAGCCAACGTCGCCGACAGAAGGACCCGAGGCGGCACTGGTCGTCTCGGAGCTCCAGGTGTCGTACGGGCTGGAGCACGCCGTCGACGGTCTCAGCTTCACCGTCGGCCGCGGTGAGTTCGTCGCGCTGCTCGGCCCGAGCGGGAGTGGTAAGACGACCACGCTGCGCGCGATCGCTGGGTTCGAGCCGGTCAGCTCGGGCTCCATCGAGATTGACGGCCGGACGGTCGGCAGCCGCACGTCTCGGGTGCCGACGGAGAAGCGGCCGATCAACATGGTCTTCCAGTCGTACGCCGTCTGGCCTCACCTGAACGTCTTCGACAACGTCGCGTACGGGCTGCGCCCGCAGAAGGTGCCCCGCGAGGAGGTCACCGAGCGGGTCAGCGAGATGCTGGCGACGGTGGGAATGGCCCAATACACTGACCGCCATGCCACCGAGCTGAGCGGTGGGCAGCAGCAGCGCGTCGCGCTGGCGCGGGCCCTGGTGACCCGACCGCTGATCATGCTCTACGACGAGCCGCTCAGCAACCTGGACGCCAGCCTCCGCGCCCAGGTGCGCGAGCAGATCCTCGAGCTCCACGAGCGATTCGGGACGTCGACGCTGTACGTGACCCACGACCAGTCTGAGGCGCTGTCGATGGCGGACAAGGTGATCGTCATGCGCGATGGGCACGCGGCGCAGATGGGTACGCCGTTCGAGCTGTACACCAAGCCGACCGACTCCTTCGTCGCCCGGTTCCTCGGCTCGGCCAACATCGCCACCGCCCGCCCGCAGCACGTGGACGCCGGCACCACCACGGTCAGCCTCAATGAGGAGCCGGCCGTCTCGATCGTGATCGCCAACGACTCCCGACCGAGCACCGCTGAGAGGAGCGCTGAGACGGGAGAGGTCGCGATCCGTCCCGAGCACTTCCGGATCCGGCCGACCGGTCAGATCGCGCCGTCGCGGGCCGTCAACGCCTGGACCGGGCAGGTGTCCCGCGTCCGCTACTTCGGCTCGCGGGTCGAATGCATCGTCTCCGTCGGCGGTTGGGAGGTGGCCGTGGAGGCGCCCGGCGACGTACGCCTCGAGGCCGGTGCGCCGGTCGAGCTCTCGGTCGAGCCGGGGCATCCGGTCTGGCTGCCGGAGGGTGGCGCGTGATGACGGTCGGCGTCGCGCCGCCACGCGACCGCGCGGCCAGCTCTCCGGCCACCGGCGTCCTCGGTGCGCTGCGGCTGCTGCCAGCCGGCGCACTCGTCCTCGGGATCGCGGCGCTTACGCTCTCGCCGGTCGTCGCGATGCTCTACAACGCGGTACACCCGATGACTCCGGTCGGCACCGGCTTCACCACGGAACCGCTCAAGTCGGTGTACGGCTCGGCGCGGGTGTGGGCGGCGCTGGGCGTCACCCTCGAGATGTCCGTGGCCGCTGCAGTGTTCGGGACCGTCGTGGGCGGCATTTTCGCATGGTTCATCGCTCGTACGGACATCCGGGGCAAGGGCCTCTTCGAGATCTTCGTACTGGCGCCGCTGTTCATGTCGCCGTTGATCGCCGCGATCGCGTGGTTCAGCTTGGCGGCGCCGCAGTCGGGCTATCTCAACCGCGTCGTCGGCCAGGTCGTCGGGCACCAGGTCACGCTGTTCAACGTCACCAACATCTACGGCATCGTCTGGGTGTTGGGACTGCACTCGATGCCGTACGCCTATCTCTTCATCAAGTCGGCGCTGCAGAACATGGATCCGGCACTCGAGGAGGCGTCACACGCCAACGGCCACGGCGCCGTGCGTACGCTGCTCCGCGTTACGCTGCCGATGACCATGCCGGCCGTCGCCGCGTCCCTGATGTTCATCGTCGTCATATCCGCCGGGGTCTTTTCCGTGCCGAGCATCCTCGGGCCGCGCCTGAGCCACGACCCGCTGCCGGTGCTGATGTACCAGGCGATCACCCAGTACATCGCCGACTACCCGCGCGTCGCGGCACTCGGCACGCTCCTCTTCCTGCTCAGCGCTGTTCTACTCCTCCTCTACCGGCGGATCATCCGGATGGAGCGCCGCTACGCGACGGTGACGGGAAAAGGCTTTCGTCCCCGCCAAATCCGGCTCGGCCGGTTCCAACCGGTCGCGATGGCCGTTGGAATCGTGTACGCCATCGTCTGCGTGGTCCTGCCCAACGCCGCGCTCGTCCTCGCTGCCATCACAAAGTACGCCTCGCGGGATCTGGCGCACATGCCCTTCACTTGGCAGAACATGACCGACGTACTCCATCGGCAGACGGTGCAGTCCGCGCTGACCAACACCCTGATCGCGGTCGTCGCGGTCGTCATCGTCGTCGGTGTCCTTGCCGGCCTAAGCGCCCTGCTGATGCGGAGAGCCCCTCGCTCGATCGGCGCCGCCCTCGACTACGCGAACAGTGCGCCGCTCGCGGTTCCTGGGATCGTCCTCTCCGCGGGCCTGCTCTTGGTCTACCTGCGCACCCCGCTGTACGCGACGCTTACCCTCCTGGTCGTCGCGTACGTCATCCACTGCCTTCCAAACGCGTTCCGGATCATCAGGACCGGCAGCATGCAGATCTCCACCGAGCTCGAGGAGGCATCGGCGGTCAATGGCGTCGGACAACTCGGGACGATGCTCCGCGTGACGCTGCCGCTGATCGGCCCATCGCTCTTCGCGGCGCTGGCGCTGGTCGCGATCCTCACCATCCGTGACGTCAACGAGATCATCCTGCTCTACTCGCCTGACTCCCAGGTACTGTCGGTGCTGACCTGGAACTACATGTCGGACGGCAGCGTCGCGAGCGCCGCGGTGATTGGCGTGATCCAGAGCCTGCTGATCCTCGTCATCCTGGTCGCCGCCCGGCTTGCCTTCCGCGTCAACGCCCTAGTCGGAGCGCGGGGGTGAACCGTGGTCGCGTGGGAGTCTTCACTGCGCGCCACCAGTCGGTCGATGATGGGGCGGGAGTCGAAGACCTCGCATGTGCAGCGCGCGAAGCACTGGTACTAGTCGTAGACGCCATGCGGAGGAGAAGATCCTGACCAAGTCGAAGCCTTTGCGGGCGAAGAGTTGGTCGACGTTGCTAGTCATCACGAAGTGATCGCGCTCGCCGATGCGGTCCCGCAGAGAGCTCCACAGCGGGTTGGGGTTCGGATGAAAGCGGATGTCCGCGATGTGGATCGCCCATAAGCTCGCACTTTTCACCGGAGTCCCTGCTCCGTCGCGGTCCTTGCGCGGTTGTCAACGTCGGTCCCGGTACATCCCTGCAATGACGACCTCCCTCACCTTCCTGACCCATCCCGCCGTCGCTGACCTCCCCGGCCATCCCCCTGTCGATGCCTCGGCGGACCCGTGGGCCGGCCTCACCGAGGCCGACGCGCATCGCTGCGGCGCTCGCGGCCACACCACGCCGAGATAGCCCGCAAGGTCTACGCCTTCGCCTGGCGCCGGTGGGTGCGCTGGTGCGCGGGCCGCGGGATCGTGCCCTTCCCGGCCGAGCCAGCCGCGGTCTGCGCCTACATGACCGAGTGCGCCGAGCAAGGACTGTCCCTAGCGACCATCGACTCGGCTTGCTCGGCCATCGGGCACGAGCACCGCTCCCACGGTGTCCCGGACCCAATCGACCACGACGTCGTCCGGCAAGTGCGCCGCGGCCCGCGCCGGATCATCGGCCGCGCGCCGCGTCGCCCGACCCGACCTCTCAGCGTCACCGACGTCCGGCGGATCGTCGCCGCCATCGACCGCACTACCGAGCGCGGGGTCCGCGACACCGCGATTCTCCTGCTCCGGTTCGCCGGCGCATTGCGCCGCTCCGAGCTCGCGGCCCTCACACTCGCCGATCTCGAGGCCAAGCCCGCTGGTTTGCTGCTGCACCTACGCCGCTCCAAGACCGACCAAGGGGCCCGCGGCCAGGTCGTCGGCTTCGCCCACGGCCGCCACGCCCTGACCGACCCGATCGCCGCGCTGGACGCCTGGCTCGCGATCCGCGGCGCACTACCCGGCCCGGCGTTCACCAGCCTCCGACCGGGCAGCCCGACGTTGCGGCCGATCTCCGCCCAACACGGTCTCCGGCCTCGTCAAGGAACGAGCCCTCGCAGCCGGACTCTCCAGCGGCAGGATCAGCGGCCACTCGTTGCGAGCGGGGCACGCCACCAGCGCCGCCCTCGCCGGCATCAGCATCGACCGGATCGACGCCCAAACCCGCCATCGCAGCATCGACATCCTCATCAACCGCTACGTCCGCCCCGTCCAAGGCCTGCAGACCACCTCCGGCCGCGACCTCGGGCTATGACAGGTTCCTGGAACGCAATCATCGCCCTTATGCGATCATCGCAGAAATGCGATCATCGGCCTGTGGTGGAGTGGAGCTTCACGATGAGGTCGCCGCTTGGCTCGACGCCCCTGACTGATGATGAGTGGGACCGGGTCGTGGTGTTCGTGGACCGGCTGGCCGACCTCGGACACCAAGCCTGGATGCCGCTGTCCCGCAGCCTCGGGGACGGACTGTTCGAGCTGCGGTTCACCCTCGGCCCGGCTGCACGACGTATCACCTACCGGTTCACCAAGGACAGCCGGATCATCGCGCTGACCACGTTCCGCAAACAACGCAACAACGAACGCTGCGAGATCGATCGAGCACGCACCGCAGCCGCCGAATGCGTCCGGCGCTACCCATGAAGCAGATGAAGGAGGAAACGATGGCCAACTACTCACGCTGGACCGAGGTCAAGGACAAGCGCCCCGCACCCTCGGCCGAGACCCGCGCCGGCATCGACCAGGACCTCGCGCTCGGGCAGCTCATCTACGACCTGCGCACCGACGCCGGCCTCAGCCAGCGCGCACTCGCCGAACGCATGGGCACCACCCAGTCCGTAATATCCCGCCTCGAAGAAGGCGGCGGCGCCCGCAACCGGATCGACACCCTCGCCCGCGTCGCGACCGCGCTCAACCGTCACCTAGTCGTGTCGTTCCCCGAGAAGGTTCCCGCCACCCTGAAGGACGCCGTGCAAGTCGCCTGATTGACGCGGTGACCCATTCCGCCCAGAAGACACACCTCCGCAGTGCGCAACTGCGTCGACGTCCGGCGCGGGCGACCGTCCCCTCGCGGCGGGCACGAGTCCGTACATGAAGAGCCAGGTCGCCACGATGCCGACGAAGAAGGCGGTCATGCCGGGCCCAGTTTACCGCCGGGAGCCGGGGAGACCCCACCGGGTCGAAGAGCGCGCCGGTGTCGAGCGGCCGACCGCGCAGTAGCCAGTAGTAGTGCACGAGTATGATAATGCCGCCCCAGATGGCGATCCAGGCGACGATGCCGGACAGGAACGAGTCGAGCGTCTGGGCGAAGTCGGACGATGATGAAGAAGACCACCACCGCCATGGCGAACATGCCGACGACCGTGCTCAGCGCCCGCCGCGGCAGCTTGATGTCGAGTGCCTGGGTGGCGACCGAGAAAGTGTAGATGTTCAAGACGTTGGTTGCGATCGGCCCGGGGAAGACGGTCGGCGCCGCAGCTCAGGCCCGGACCTCGTCGACGAAGTGGTAGACCTCTCGGCGGCGTAGTTCCGGCACGATGGCGAAGCCGATGATGGTGAGGGCCATCGAGCCGACGTAGATGTAGAGCACGTGTTCCATACCCATCACCGGGATCAGCGCTGCGAGCGAAGCCGGTGCGGCGAACGCGGCGATGCGTCCTAGTCCTAGGGTCATGGCCAGACCGGCGCCGCGTACCTCGGTCGGGAAGATCTCCGCGGACACAGTGAGCTTGGTCGCCCAGCCCGGTCCGAGCAGGGCTATCTGTCCGACACCGGCCGCGACCAGGGCCCACCCCATCGAGGGAAGGTTCAGCATCGCGATGGTCGCGATGATGCCAATGATGTAACAGGTGACCGCCACCGGTCTGCGACCGACGATGTCGGAGAAGTAGGCGCCAGCGGCGCACGCCACCGCTTGGAGGAGGTACATGGGCAACAGGATCAGCAGGACGCGCGTGTGGCTCAGGTCGTACACCGTCGAAAGGTAGAGGATCAGTCCGACGGAGTACCCGTGGTAGGTGAAGTTGTCACCCATGTTGACGATCAGTGCGCCGACCCAGCGCTTGCGGAGCTCGGGATGGCGCAGGATCGCCGCCCAGGAGTTCTTGTGGGCAGGGACGTCGCCTTCCTCGATGGCGGCCCGGGTCTTGGTGAACGCGTCGCTTTCGATGATGTGGTGGCGGAACCACAGGATGCCGAAGCCGAGCGGCAGGGTGACCAAGAATGCCAGCCGCACGTGCCAACCCTCGGAGATCGGCAGGGGCAGGATCGAGACAACGATGAGGAGCACGACACCGAGCGGGTAGAGCGTGAACATGTTGGCCGTGCCCCAGCCACGCCACTTGGCCGGCCAGGCCTCGAGAGCGAAGATCGTGCCGACTGGTTGCTCACCACCCGCCAGGAGGCCGGTGAGGAAGCGCGCGACGATGAAGACGGTGAGGGTGGGAGCCAGGCCGGTGAGGCTGGCCGCGACGGCGTACCCCGCGATGGAAAGCGCCAGCGTCATCCGTCGCCCCAGGACGTCGGACAGGGTGGAGAAGGCAAGGGTGCCAAGGAAGTAGCCAGCCATGAAGATGGTCTGGATAGCGGCGATCCGCTCCGGCGAGACGCCGTAGAGCAGTGCCAGTGGCGTCACCATGATCACGGGCAGGTTGATCACGTAAGCGTCGAAGCCCATGCCCACCGATGACACTGCGGTCGCGAGCCAGGAGCTCCTCGCGACCTCGGCGACATGAGGGACTGCTCGTCGGCCTCCCGTTGCGACCGTCGGGTCGACGGTGGGTTCGGGGGAGTTCTCTCCGCGTACCAGCTCTGTCATTTCTCCACCTGCGGGTCGGGCGGCTCGAGGCGCCGCTTGGCGATCGGTTGGGTTGGGTAGGGCGGTCGGTGTCCTCAGCCTGTGCGCCGGGTCGTGTATGCGTCCCACCAAGCTCGGGTCGATGCCACCTGGTTGAACGTATTCAGGTGGATCCCCTCGATCCCAAGGTCTTCCTCGGTCTGGACCTGGATCACTTCGTCCATCAAGACACTGGGGTCGTAGGCCCCGGGCCCGACGAGCCGGGCAGCGAGCTTGCGCTGCTTGTTGACGAACTTCACCGAGTTGCCGACGCCCATCCAGGCGGCCATCCGCAACAGCTCCTTGCGCTGCACCACGCCTGCGATGCCGAGGTACGCCGGCAGACGCACTCCCGCGGCCCGAGCCTGCCGGAGCCAGTCACGCACCGTGGCCGCGTCGAAGCACGTCTGGGTCACCAGGTAGGAGGCGTACTCCTGCTTGCGCACGAGCAGGCTCATGGCCTGCTCCGAGGACAGGTACGCGTGACCCTCCGGGTAGGCAGCCACACCGGCGCGGAACCCGGCCGCTCGGACTTCCTGGAGAATGTCGATCGCACCGTCGTAGGGCCCGGCTGTCTTGCTGCTGTTGCCGGCGACGACGAAGATGTCCGTGACACCGGCGTTCTTGAGCACCTCCAGCAGGTCTGCCAGGTGGTGACGATCCCGGATCGAGCGGGCGGGCAGGTGCGGGGTGACCGGATGGCCGCGGGCAATCAGGTCGGTGGTGAGCTTCACGGACTTCTGGAAGCCCTCCGAGGAGGCGAAGAAACTCATGGTCGCTCGGGCGGCCCTCGGCAGGTCGGCCGCGGCCGTTGCGGGATCTTTTACGGGTGCCAGCTCCCACCGCGGATCTGCCAGCAGTCGCTGGGAGACCTCCGATCGGGCGGTGCCAACGACCCAGTGCGGCTCCTTCATAGTTCTCCCATCGTCGTGGCTGGTTGCCTGGCTCCTGTGACGGGAAACACTTGTCGGACCCCGGGCTGTGGTGCTGAGTGAGCGCGTCGCTCGGCTGCGGAGATGGTGTTCTCGAGCAGCATCGTCACGGTCATCGGTCCGACTCCGCCTGGTACCGGCGTGATATGCGACGCCTTCTGTCGCACACCTTCGAAGTCCACGTCGCCTACGAGACTGTGGTCCGGCAGCCGGTTGATGCCTACGTCGATGACCACTGCACCGTTCTTCACCATCTCTGCGCGGACGAGTCCCGGTACTCCGGCGGCGACGATGAGGATGTCGGCCAGGATCGTGAACTGGGCAAGATCGCGCGTCTTCGCGTGGCAGAAGGCGACGGTTGCGTCGTCGTGCATGAGCATCAGACCCATCGGCTTGCCGACGATGTTGCTGGCACCCACGATGACCACGTTGCGGCCCTCGATCGGGATTGCCTCGTGGGCCAGCAGTTCCATCACGCCGTACGGGGTACAGGGCGCGAACACGGTCTCTCCCACCACGAGTCCCCCGACGTTGTAAAGATGGAACCCGTCGACGTCCTTCCTGATGTCGATGCTCTCCAACACGCGCCTCATGTCGATGTCACCGGGCAACGGGAGCTGAACGAGGACTCCGTGCACGTCCTCACGTGCGTTGAGCTCCCTGACCAGCTCGACCAGCTCTTCGGTGTGGACGTCGCTGGCGAGATCGTGCCTGACCGAACGGATGCCAATCTCGGCGCAGGCCCGTTGCTTGCGAGCGACGTACACCTGCGATGCCGGGTCCTCCCCGACGAGCACCACGGCCAGCCCGGGGATCGTGCCGGTCGTCACCTCGAGCAGCTGCACCCGCTCCTTCAGACCGATTCTGATCTGGCGCGCGATCGCCCGGCCGTCGATGACCTTGGCCGTCATCGCCCGGCCATCCACACGACCGACATCATGAAAAGACCACGGTCCGGTGGCCATTGAGCAGGACCCGGTTCTCGCAGTGCCAGCGCACCGCCTTTGACAGGACTCGACTCTCCACGTCCCGTCCCGCGCTGACCAGTTGCGAGGCCTGCAGCCGGTGGTCGACACGGACCACGTCCTGTTCGATGATCGGTCCTTCGTCGAGGTGGGCGGTGACGTAGTGGGCTGTCGCCCCCACGAGCTTCACGCCTCGCTGGTGGGCCTGGTCGTAGGGCCGGGCGCCCTTGAAGCTTGGCAGGAACGAGTGGTGGATGTTGATAGCCCGTCCGTCGAGCGCCTTCGAGGCGTCGTCGGAGAGAACCTGCATGTATCTCGCCAGCACGACCAGATCCACGTCGCGGGACTCCACGAGGCTGAGCAGCTCCGCCTCTGCGGCCGGCTTGGTGTCCGGCGTAACCGGGATGTGGTGGAAATCGAGGCCGTGGGACCTGATGAGGTCCTCGAAGTCCGTGTGGTTGGACACCACTCCGGCGATCTCGATGTTCAGCTCGCCCATCGTCCAGCGATAGAGCAGATCGTTGAGACAGTGGCCGAACCGCGACACCATGATCAGCGTCCTGGTCCGGCGGGTGGTGTCGTGCAACTGCCACTCCATGGCGTATGGCGCCACCTCCTCGCCGCAGGCCCTTCTCAGGAGGTCGAGGTCGGAGGCGCCGGCGACCTCGAACTGGACCCGCATGAAGAACCGCTCGTCGAGCGGGTCGTCGTACTGCTGGCTCTCCAGGATGTTGCCACCGCTGTTCAGGATAAATCGGGAGACCGTGAACACGATGCCCGGTTGATCGGCACAGGCAAGCGACAACGTGTACTGGGTCGCGCTCACTCGACCATCTCCAGCATGCGCTTGTACTCCTCGGTGTCCATGTGCAGCGTCTGGTCCTCGGGGGGGTGGACACCCCGGCTGCTGTCCTCGAAGTACCGGTTCAGACCGTCCTCGATGATGGGGCCGACGTCGGCGAAGAGGCGTTTGTTGGAGATGGTCCGGAACGCGCTGTAGCCGACGATGTCACCGCTGATCTCGTAGACGCCGTCGAGGTCGGAACCGGCGACCAGGCCGATCACCGGCACGCTGAGGGTGCGGGCGAGGTAAGTCGCCAGCTCGGCCGGTACCTGCTCGATGATGAACGCGAAGACTCCGGCTTCGGCGAACGCACGGGCGCCGCGCACGATCTGGGCAGCCTCCTGGGCAGAGCGGCCCTTCTTGCCGAACCCGGACTGCTCGTGCTTGCGCGACGCCTGCATCCCGATGTGCCCCATGACCGGAATCCCGGCATGCACCATGTCGGCGATGTACTCGCCGGTGTGCTCGTTGCCCTCGCACTTGACGGCGTCCGCGCCACCCTCGGCGATCATCCGACCGCCGCTCTCGATCGCCTGCGCCTTGGAGGTGTGGTAGCTCAGGTAGGGCAGATGTCCCACCACCATGCCGTACTCGGTGACCCGCGAGACCGCCTGGGTCAGGATCAGCTGCTCCTCGAACCGCACAGTGGTCGGGTCCCGAT
>Ga0210040_10004694_pt1 | contig 17680 bp, 21 predicted proteins | sample CryGeyCG12114_NA_FD_185462 | JGI IMG/M metagenome (GOLD analysis project Ga0210040, IMG submission 185462) | Groundwater microbial communities from aquifer - Crystal Geyser CG19_WC_8/21/14_NA (SPAdes) (version 2) | ecosystem: Environmental > Aquatic > Deep subsurface > Groundwater | place: USA... | reverse complement strand
CCATGCTCATCTACATGTGCGCAAAATTTGGTAGTCGTAGCTTTAAAATTGCGACCGAAAAGGTTAACCATCGGATTTCGGCACGATGCATATAGGGCGTAGCCATGGCTTTCCGCCCTAAAAATGATATAGTTGTGATTAGAATCCCAGTCAGTTGGTTTGGATATGCCGTCTACTATATAGCTAACTATTATTTGCTGCACAGACATTTAAAAACTTGTAATAAAAATTAAAGGTAGGGGTTATACGCTTGTGTAGATAGTGTTGCAATGAAAAAAGATTATACCAATTTTCAAAGCCAGCTACCCCCAGTTTTGAGGCTAAAAGCGAAAAAATAAGAAAACTATTTACTAGAAAACTTTCAGTGCAATCAAATAACGTAACATGAGAATCTCAAAGGAAAAAATCCAATAGCATGATGCTGTCATTTTGTTATCTTTGTTGACTCTCATTATAATGAAGTTGAATACCAGAGTAGTTATTTTTATAGAACGTAATTAGAGAATGGCACATAAAAATGCACGATAGTCTTCCCTCTTACTATTTGCAACGAACTTTTTAACATGACATGAGACATGTCAGTTTAGTACATAACATAACCACAGGAGAGCACAAAGCGGAGTGAGCCATTATGGTAGTAAAAACAAAAATAAATGGAGGCTCTGTATACGATAAAAAATGAAGATTAGGTAGCAAGGAAGAATAATAAATAGTGCCGTCTTCATATCGCGAAATCTCATTATTATTTTTAATGTCCTATAGACAGGAAGGAAGAAAAACTTATTGTATACACTGAATGCATATGAAATTCTACAATGAACACTTCTGTTCTTTTTCAGTCCACACATAGACACATAGGTAAGCAACCGAATACGGAGAAAGTAGATATTTCAGATTTAAAATGATTTTTCAGATGCCAAAATTTTTCCATAGAGTAAAATTTTTGTTCATAATTGCAAAAAAACTAATGACAGTCAAACACACAAATAGAACGAACGAATGAACAATCTAGTAAAGGGCAGAAACTTTAGACAGAGAGATCAAAAGGCTAGGGGTCCACCTGATGCCGTGTACTGTCGTAGATTTCTACGCGCATATTTCTTCCAGCCAATCAGACCAGACCAGACTTGCCATCGCTCCCTACTGTTTGATTGGCTGGAAGAAATACGCGTGTAGAAATCCACGACAGTACACGCCATCAGGTATATCTATACTTATATTGACCAAATGCCAACTCAGTCAGTCAGTTCAGTGAGTAAGATCGGTCAAATTTCTAAATTCATATACTTTATGGGGGAGATAATTTAATTAGTAGGAGCTATAAATGCTAACTTACAACTAAAATATGAAACTCCAGCTGAGGGCAACTAATACCAAGGGAGCTAATTTCACACTGGTAATTACTCAGGAACAGCTCAACGTCTAAAAGTAAAGTTAAGATATATGGATAAACTAAAGTTGCTTTCCTTATGATATGGCTGCTTCTGTAAACCTCAACATTGATTTCAACCCATATACAGTATGTGCGTGCATGCATACAGTACGATAGTCTACAGGACTATTCGTGCTCTCTAGTACACTAAAAATTATTAGAAATTGAAATTAAAGATTGGACACCAAAAGCTTCCCACTGAACTGAATAGCAAGCTAAAGTAGGCAAAAGCAGCAAAAAGCTAACATGAATGTAGCCCCTCCGAAATAATCTAAAATCACATTTCCCAAAGTAACTTTACCTCACACCCAAACGATTAAGATTTCCTCGGTGACTATACTACATTACGCACATATTATTGAATAAAAAATTTCTCCACCTTCACAGACACCCACCTCATACGTCAACCCATAAATAATTTACAAATGCATTCATTCATTTCTGTGAGATCCAACGTGAATAAATCCCCGAAAAGCCTACAGTCTAATCTAGGAGAAAGGATTTTGAAACTAGGGAGAAACCGTAATGTATTTCTTGAGAAAACCTTTGCCTTCTCCAGCCAATTTATCAAACATACACACAATCTGAAATTGTGCTTTCAACCACCCTGACATATTTACATGCCATGTTTTCTTCAACAGGCTGCTCCTAATTTCCATTGCGAATTCCATTTTTTCCGCTGCACCTGTTATAGTTATCTGACCCAGCAGACAGCTATAGCATTCGAATAACATTTACCAGAGTTAACAGCCTAGTCCAGGATAGAAAGCATACTGACATACCATAATTCCATTCAATTCTCATCACTATTAAGTCTCCAAAACATCCCAGAAACACAATAGGAGTAAAAACAGCTCCGTACATTAAAAAATCTACCTAATTGTGCAGAAATACAATGGTTTGTTCCAAACATAAGTAATCTCTCAAGCAGACACGAAAAACAACAATAAAATGATAGGCAGAGACCAACTAATGGGTTCTCAGTGCACTGTGAACTCTGACTGAGATCGTTAAACCGTACGAAAATGATAACTAAATCGCATCGAGTTAGTAATGTAAGATAAAAAGAGTGTGAGAAGAAAAGCTCAGTTTTCTCACGCTTTCAGCTCTTTTGTACTATCTCCTACACCATAATAGTTATTCCGCTACCAAATGGATACAATCTCTTGAACGATGAACAAAAGATGCGATAAAAGCGCACAATGGGAGTCTGCCCGTGTTTCAAAATAGAGCGCAAATAATGATGCTCATAGTAGCAATGATTAAATACAATGGAGAGCATACAAAGGATTTTCTCCACTTTATACACCTAGACCCATAATCATTAAGAATCTACTACAGGGAGTAGTCTCCTCCTCCTGGGGATATTTCCCAGTGAGTGAATGCATGCCAAATGATTATTACTTTTATAGGAAACGAAGGAATCATGGCAGGTTGTCCATAACTGACAAATCAAAGACTAAACTAGAAGAATTTAATCAAAGCGAAGCATTAGGAAACCTTTGGGCAAACTTTCTTTGATTTCTGGGCAAGCTCTGTTTCCTCACTCTCTGCCTATCAGCCCAAAAAGGAGCAAATGAATCATAGAATAAATACTGGCTACACAATGTGTCAAGTCTTTGGCTTGCCAATAACATGCAAAAGAAAGAAAGTTTCTTATGAGATCAAGTGCATGGGAAAACGTACAATCAGCTAGAGGCTATCAACAGAAGAACAAGCAGCTTCTTAAAAAATACTTTCACTCTCGCCACGCTATTAATGCGTGCAGTGTCAGCTTTTCAGTCCTTTCATCTTTTCATGAAATACGATAGACGTTCTTGCTATAGTTAGTTAGTAAGCTGCGACAAGTTTTCCAGCCAAAAGTATACACTTTGCGGATTCGGCTGTGGAGTTTTTTGTGTGAAGTGTATTCAGCCATGCTTTAGCCAACTTTTGAAATAAGTTTGTAATCTATTTCTCCATGCCCGAAAGAGGAATGTTGAATAATGATGAAAATTTGTTGGTTTTTTCAAGTACCGAAATTACAGATATCGAGATAAAGAAATTTAGGAGAGATTCAAGTTTGTAATTTATTTCACCTCTTAAGTTTGGAATAGCACTGAAACTCAGTAAGAAAGCAGCAAAAATTGTAGTGTGCTTGATTTCAATACAATCAAATATGTAAATGCAGAACACTTAAAGCGTAGGATAAACTTCCATTGTCTCTTAACTAAATTATTGCGTCTGCAAAAAATCTATTTCCCGTTCAAAAAGCTTTTTGGAGCGATATAGTGAAATCTGAAAAACTATTACCAAACTTCCAGAACCAACCACTGCGAGTGGAGAACATCTCGGAATATGCTCATAATTCCAACTTATGGGTTCATAGATTCTATAACTAACGACCTCACTTCAATGCGTTCTAACCGTATACTCACAAGTATAAACTTGCCAAATTCTCCATTATGAGGGCATAGTAGTTTTAAGGTAAAGGTAGTATGCAATATATAGAATAGCAACAGTCTTGTTTATAACAACTAGTAATAATTGCAGCTAGCTCCCTAATCCAATACATGGAATAAAGTTGGAAAATAAAAACTTTACAAGGGTGTTCACAATAGCGGCTATCACAATTCACAGCCAATGTTTGTCTCTATGTAACGTTGATGGCATAGTCAGCAAGTACCTAACGGACTAGTGAGCAAAACAATATTTTAAAATATTAAACTTCTTGCTTCAAGAGAAACGAATAGGATCACTCAAGGGAATATCTGAGTTGCCAGTTGTATACAGAATGCATATGGATGTATTCATGATCACGATGAGGGAGTAGCAAATTATTCAGCTTCACGCTTAAATTGCTTTGTATACCTTGTGCGGAAAAAGGAGGTAAATTTTTCCTGTCCTGTGTGTGATAAATTTGTGTAGTAGGATAGGATAAAATTTACCTCCTTTTTGCGCACAAGGTATACTTTACAGAGATTTTGTTTCTTCCAATTCTCACTCAAACATGATTTCAATCAATGATGCAAAATGATGCAGAACAGATGCAAAACACTATACATTGTTAGAAAAATATTTAAATCTGTTAGCCATAATTATAATTTCTCTCTACATGAATTCTACTTTAACATTCATTTTGTTCTATGCATTTATGATCACTTCTACAAAAAGTGGAATGCACAAGATTTCTGATTTCTTAGTTTTAGATTCCGCTTAGGAGGAACTGTTTGGACTATTTATCGGAGCAAGGGGAACAATAACTCGATTTTTCGAAGATTTCAGAGAAGTATTTAGATTACCCAAGAGCCTATCCGAGGAAATTGCCCTTACTGCCCTCAAAACTTCCATCCAAATCCTCAATCATCATCTTTATGCTCCAAATCTATAATTGGTGTTCCGAAAACTATAGTTTATTTAAAAATATTATATACCTGAATACTGAGTCGTAAAGGCTAACACAAATATGTGTCAGTGCTGAATAAATCAGTTAACCCCCCCTTGTCCTGAACAGAGCTCGGCTTTTATAGTTGCCTGAAGTACTATTTAATAGTAATGGAATGGTAGGTGGTAGTAGTAGATATTAGTAATTACCTACCTGATTGCTAATTGTGATTTACAAACTAATTACGATCATACGACAGTGGAACATAAGTGTGCTTGGATCATACTCGCCTTTACGAATAAACGAACAGAGAAAGCCATTGTAGTAACATCCAGTCCAACAAATATCTTTAATGCATCTAGCACACATAAAAACTTTAGATTATTCCGCATAAAGCCATTTTGTCAATCTTTTCAAACTTCAAACGCTTAGTGTTAACAAAAACAGTTACACGGATATTTTTATCCACAGAATATGGTTGTCTAAGGTATTACATTAATCTGCTTGTGCAGGGAAGTAATCGAAGTAAGAGTTTCACATTAATTGGAGAAAATTGAGCATACCTTAGGAGGCTTATGAAGGAGAGTGAGAATGTCTGTCAAGTAATCAGTTTGTGTAGCTACATCACGGAACGATTTAACCACAGATTTCACATCAGCCGGACCATCGATACTCACGTTACCACTCATTTCCATTTGTTGCGTCGTAATCAATGTAGAATCTATTACTTGAGGCACAGATTCGGTAGACTTAATGCCAGCCGCCAGACTCTCCACTTTCATTGCAGACATTATTCCCGGTAGAATAAAATCTTGACGGTGAAGTGAACTGATGGTGAAAGTAATCACAAATGTGTATCTGGAATTGGTAAAATATTTTAGTTTATGAGTGTGTATTCAGAGTTTACCATCATTTTAATGTTTTTTTTTTTGCAAACAATGCAATACTCGGTGTGCGTTTGTATACAAATATTTAAAAATGCTGATGGCATGATTTTTTGCTTTAGTTATTATTGAGTCTACTGAAGAGTATTTACAAGAAGTAGCGTGGCAAACCAATTTTACGGATATTGGAATAAATGAAAAATGTGCAATTTCCAAACATTTTGCCAGTACTATTCTCGTTATATAAACACATGACAGATTTGTATATGAACAAAGAATGTTTTTATTCAACGAAAAAAGTTTCGCTTTTAGTTATCTTATAATTCTAACCAAAAGGAGTAGTTACTAAGTAGGTTAAATCTACAAATTAAATTAACATGCAAGTTTGTATAATATTAATATGTCAGAGTGATGAAATGATCTACTCTGACCGTGACGGTTACTTTACCACAAAAATCTAAAGTAACGTAAGTCATAACATCTGAATGAAGTTCTGTACACAATTGGCAGGCTCTACATAGGATACGGATTGTATCGCCTTGTTTTACAATGCGGGATCATATCTTTCTGCCTCAATTTCCGGACAGCTTCCCTCAAATGTTTTGGCTGCAAAGGTCCAGTTTCCTCATTTCTGTCCATCACATCTAAAGCTTCCTCAACTATTTCCCCGACAAACACTTTAGCTATTCCAGACATGGCAATCACAACATTTTGGGAAATTGAATTTCCAGTTATAGTTTGCATAAGCCTTTTAATTGCAGCTTTTGGGAACGCTGATCGCCTATACATTTCGTATCTATCTAATTGATCTTCTGTGAAGTTGGAAACCAGGACTTGCATTCTTTCCCTTTCTTCTTCCTCCATTGCCTTTCTGTTTTTCCATTGTTGATGTTCTTTACTGATTACAGGGGTTGAGGCAGTAGAAGTTGAAGCAATGGGATTAATACTGCTGCTGCTCATAGCTACTGGTTCAGCAGATCCGCTCGAACTCGAAGTCGTTGCTGTCTCAGAAACACTTTTTCCCGGTTTTTCTTCTACGTTTTGTTGCGATTTCTCACTACTTTCTTCACTGTCTCTCCCTTCATGTTTTTCACTCGATGAATCCTCCACCAGTGACTTCAAAAAGTCTTCTTCTCTTTCATGAATACTATCCTTAGTTTCAGTGACGTCCGCGACATCATGTACTTCAGGATCAGCAACCTCATTCTTCCTGTCAACTGGTGGCTCCGAAGATTGCTGCAATTCGTCTAGCAACGCGTCCATTGAAATACAACTCTGCAATCAGGATGCCATGAGAAATGTCCCGCTTGGTTTTTCGTCACCAAGTTAGATTGATGACAGACACTGTGCTTCTCTGCTCCTGTACAATGGAATCTTCTTATAGCAAGATTTGAATAAACATCTTCACTATCACTCTGAGGAATGCAAATAAGTAGTCTGAAATGTCCTCTGTTCCGTAAGAGGTAGATAACTCTGATTTTTAAAGCGCATAGCATAGGCCAGGCTACAAAAACAGCCACTACAAAATCATAGGGGTAATCTAATCTTGTTACCAATATGTCTTGTTTGGTTTGGATAACTATGGTTAAAAAACCTAGCTACTGTAGGAATTCGACCTATGTTTTCCATACGGATAGCTAATTACTCAAAAGAGTTATAACTTAATGTGCGCGTGGAAAATGACACGTGCCGAAAAAAAGGGTAAAAAAACAATATACCTTGTTTTTGTGTAAGGATGTTTTTTAACAACCCAATTGTTAGCCACCAGGCAGGCTTGAGAGGACACTAAGGTTGATGTTGATGACTTCAGTCAGAAAGAAACAAAGATGAACTACAGTAATTTAAAAAAAACAGATGAACACTTAAGAAAAACTACCAGCGCAGACATAAACAAATTTTAATTGTTGGCGGGAGTCTGCTTTCAGTGGTTATGATTTGTTGAGGTAGCCGCTGTACTTTGTTTTATTTTGTTTATTACGCTGGCAAGAATTCAATTTCACCACACCAAGAGTGTGGCAAATTTTTTATTAGGGCATTAGGGGATAATGAATAAGTGCTTCCAAATTTTAACCAAACTAATAAATGATTACAGCTTTCAGAACATAAAATCTCCTTTATTTTTCAAATTTGTTAAATTCAAAACTTTAGTCAAGACATAAAAAAACTAGACTCTAATCCTAATCTACTCAGAAAGGTTACAAGGTTCCCATTCCAATGAAACGTTATTGAACCCTCTTTGAGCTAGCTAATTATCGTCCAGTTGGCTTATGTCGGTCTCTCCACCTTTGAGAAGCAGAAGGACTTAACGATCTCCTAGTCGGAGGAGGAGCTTCGCGATATCCAGGACGCTGCGAATAAATTTGTGAAGGATTCCTAGACACCGGTGGTTGGGAAAGTCTGCTACCAGAAGCCATTGGTCGAAATTTATCACCATAAGTCTGCAATCTTGAATGGTCTTCATAATTACCATGCGGCCCTCTGCTGTCATCGGGCCACCGATCTCGACCTAGTGGCCCACGACTTCTGTTGTTTCGGCCCCCTCTGTTCCCTCTGTTACAAAAAGTACATTTAAATTCGAATGGTGAAAATAAAATGTATTTTCAAACAACAATGCACAACAAACCTTCCTCGTTGTGATATCGAGTCTGCTCGTTGTACAGGCATTTGATAAAAAGAATCCTGCATAGATATTTGTGGATTTCTATTGTTCATATTCATATGGGGCTTTTCAATCGATGCATACGGTTGTCGGGAAGGTTGGCTCATTCGGCCTCTGTTCGAATAAGAATCCATAGGAGTTCGAGCAGGAGCTTTGCTGAACACAGGACTAGCAGTTGACATTTGCCCAGATTCCATAGCCTCGAAGTCATCCACATGCAGCGAAGGTGGTCTTGAAGTATTGGGAGGCCTAGATCTGAACGGGTCATACAACCCTCGACCGGTATTCTGTAGCATTACATTTCTGGTCATATTACTGAAGCCACCACGGTTACCCCCACCTCGGTTACTCGGCCCGTAGTTCATCTTATACGGGGCTGCTCCTATTATTGGAGCCATAATCATATCTTTTCGCTGATTTAATTGATTGACATGAGTGAGACCCTTTGGTATCCCAATTCCTGCGTTATTTTCGGTTGATTTAGAGCTATTAATCAAGTGTTCAAGCTCTTTTACAGGATCCAGTCCGTTTAGGTACAGTTTGCACAAATCCATAACATCACAGGAATCCTGAGGCAAAGGAAACATGCGTTGTACTTAAAAGAATTTAGTAACCTAATGCAGCTTCTAATTGATAGTATACCATATCTCTATGAGTAACATCGCATTCTAATGTTTCACATTCGAACTCTGATGGAAATGATGTAAGCCAATATCCCGAACGAGAGGTGGAATCTAATTTTTCAGTTATTACACAGATAGGTCTCATTAAAAATAATTCCAACAATGGTTCCGGGGAATGCAAAATTGGTTGATCGGCAAAAAGCTCCAGTTTTTTTGGCTCTGATTTCACAAAGTCCACTAAACTTTTCAGTGTCAAAATGGCTTTTTCAATTTCAGCTGTAATAATATTGTAAAGAAAACTATTAACTATTAAGCACCAGTTACTGTTTTCAATTACGAAAAAGTGTGTGCACACATACTCTGAATCTCGTCATTGTTATTCAAAATACTAATTTTCAAAACATCTTCCAACTTATTCTTTAGCTCGGCTAAAAATGTTCCACTCTTTGTGTTGATCGCAGCATCATCAGTTTCCATTTTCTCGTGCTTCGTAACAATTCCAGCTTCAACTTTAATTGCAGGTGTACGAATAAGTAGCAGCAGCTCCTCTGGTAACAAGGTATGCATACGAGAATGTGCGAGAGAAGCGCACTCAGTATCTAGGGCCTGTTATGGCATTAAATCGCATTATTATAAAAAATACACAAGTATTTTAATATCCAACAGTTATGAAGCGTTGTCAACCAACAGCAAGGTGGTAGAATATAGTAATAGTAATAAAGTATATTCTACCAACTTGAACTAACAGTTACCTTTGAAAAAGACAGCGAGTTAAGTAGCATCACAATATCTGGAAGTAAAGACCAGTACATTACAGCATCTTCCGTGTTTTGCTGTACGGCTGGAAAAAATGTATCGAATAGTTTGGAAAAAAGTCCAGGAAAGCTTTTTAAAGATCTATACGTTTAAACAAAAATAAACATTTAAAAGCACAATAGTGGAGTGGATGAATGGCATTTGTTAAAAAAAATACTCACACTCTTAAACTATTCAAGCCATAATCAGTTTCCACGATGACATCCAAAGTGCGAAGAATTTCATGCGTCAAACGAATATATTGTTCATTTTTCTGCATCGAACTTAAACATCGTAGTAGAGCTCCACATATTAGTGAAAAATGATCTTTTGATGGCAAGGAATTTTGAATAATTTCAGTAGCGCTAGGAGTTTTAATTAATTTTCCATACGAGGGAAGTAGCATGCTCAACTCGGGATCACAAAAACTTTGAAAAATGGACACAATGTATTCCAAAGCCTAAAATGTATTACTAATCAGTTATAACCGTTCAAATTGAATAAAATTAAAATAATTAATAGAATAATCTTACAGAAATGTGAAAGCCTGATTTGTCATCCTTTTTGAACGGAGCATTTAACAATGCTCCAAGCTGTATTAAAAATTCCGAATACTTTTCGTCCAATTTCGTCGCCCCACGTAATACTTGCATCATTCCGCTTTTTATTGTTGCACAATTAGATACAAGAGATGAGATTAATTCCAGTTGTTTACAAGTGTGCATAGAACACTATGAATTCAACAAAATAAATAATTAATTAAGGCTTGTAGATATTTAGCTAGATAATGACTTTAGTTAGTTTGCTGTAAAAACCTGTGCTATTTTTGAAGGTGTGGAGCTATCAACCCAATTCGAAACGGTAATATCCCCAGAACCCGAACAAACTGCTTCGAATGCATTTATTTCGCAGTCTTTTTCCAAAGAAATCATCACGGAATCCAACAATGATCTACACACTACTAAGCAAGTAGATGCTGATAGATCTGATAACTGAACACATAATCGTTTTAGCAGAAGCGACAAACGTGGATGTGAAGAGGATGAAAACACTGAAATCAACTCTTCAATTTGCGGAGATAGTCCATGAATGTATGCACACCACAAGCGCCTCAGTTTTATGCTTTCATTGCGTTCTGTAGCACTTAATTCTTCCGAGCAAGAAATGGGCAAAGGGAGAGGCAAAAGTTCTGAAAAAACTTCCATTCCAGGTAAAAATGATCGTGGGGAAGATAATGTGAATCTAATAATGAAAAATTGGATAGTTTAGGGCACAAAACACTTCATGAGCGTTGGGTACAAATAATTACGTTTTAAACTTCATATATATCTTACTTGATTGTTTCTGCTACAATTGAGCTCCATGTACTCCTATTCAATTCTTCTTCAGACTCTGAGCCTTGTTTCAAAGCAGGTACAGTGTATGCTAACAAGGTTTCAATAATGTGCTGCTCAATTTCTTCAGCCATTTTCCTATTTAAGCAATTTTGAGGAAAAAGTTCCATTACACCGTACAGTTGAAGCAGCACAGGCACCGCAGTTGTGTCTCTAAACTCTGATGAGAAAAAAATCTGTTTGATAGGTTTGCTGCATTAATATAATCAATTGTAGCTCGTAAAAACATACCGGTATTCCTGACATGGATAACTTTAGACAAAATTTTTCGAACAATTTTGATCATTGGTAGCACAAGCAGTACAATGGTTTCCCCTTTACTGGAAACGAGTTCATATGTCCGAATGCCAAAGTTAGACAACATGTCATTGATCTTTTGAAACACTGTAATGAAAACTGGAATTAGGTCCAGTTGATACATTTTCACCACAGCCATTTCAAATTTTAGTTCTTTGATTCTTCCTTCTGGCTCCAAAGAAAAAACGCAACGAAGATGATCTTCAGATTCTGGTACAGCTTTATAAACAATTATTAGATTAAGATAGAACGCCATGTAGAAAGTCCGGTATCATAATTACAACAGTGCATATGTGTACCCAAAAACTGTAAAACTCTGACTGCGGTAATCATCTCAGATGGAAAATTCCAATGTTCCTGAAAGTTTTGTGCGGGCTCCAGAGTAAATTCTTCTGCCTTAGACTTGAATAACGCACAAACCATGTCGATACCTTCAGAAGTAAAAATTGCTGGATTCAAAGTAGGCTTCAAGAAAGGCAAACCTTCTTTTAGCTTTTCCACACCCTCAAATTCATCATTGAAGCTTTCAATTGTTTCGTATATTTCAGATCCAAACTAAGTGAGTAAGAAATCCCATAAAAATCCATATTAATTTATAATATTTAAAAACAATTAATAATCCAAAATACCTTCCGGAGAAACTCTATATTGCTGGTATGTTTTATAGTAAATACTGTTGTATCAATAAGATATCCTCTAGCTGCTGCATATACCAGACGGTCCATTTGTAACAGAGAATCGTCATATGAAAACTTAATTACTTCTATACATTTTAAAAGTAGTCTTCCTTGTGATAATGTGTCTGCAAGTGCCGATCTTCCAACAGAAGTGTTGAGAAAGGAATGTAAAATCTGTAAATTTCCAATTGTGATCTGAAAACCATCCTTGAACGCTGCACTTTCAAACAAGGTGTCACATAGCGCTGCTGCCTGCATTTTTTATATGTAAAAGAATGTGTCAATGGTGACTTCAAAAATATTGCTGTTGTAATCATAAAGAAGTTTACTACACACACACCTCAAGACAGTGAGCAGTATAATTAATACGATAGTTTTCCTCGTCGAAATGAAGCAAAGTCTTGACCAACATTGTAGAATGTCGACTAACTTCGCACAAGTAAGTAATTCCTGCTTCCCATTTCGTTAATGTCACAAGAATCTCAGTGATAACACTCCAAGTATTTTCTAATTCTTTAACATCACGTAAATACTCATTACAAGTCTCTACAAAGTTCATATCACGAAGCATTCTGACAAAGGATGAACGCTGTTCTAATCCTTCTGATCCACAACTGGGTAATTCTACAACAACTTTAGCTGGTAGAATTCTCAGAGGTTGGGAAAACAGATGATCCACATATCTTAAAGAATTTGAAATTTCTTCTAAAGCCACGTGCATTTCTTTTCCGATCAACTTGGGCATCTCATTCAACATTCGCATCAAACTAACTCGTTTCAAAACAGCACGGATTGCATAAGTGACTCTCGTCGGAAATCCTCCGTCGACTGAAATATCAATTACGCGTTGGTAACCAGACGGCTGTTCTTTATCAGCTTTTATGAAGCTTAAATATCCTGAAAATTGAAAGGAGCGAATAAGAGGAAAGTCAAAATTGTAGTAAAGTTTTGAGTTTTGATGCATACTAAAATTTTCTAACCTTTTTTAAACACCAACAAATTATCCAAAGTTCGGATAATAAGCAGTTTTGTATACATGTTCATATAAGGAGTCACTAAAAAGTCAAGCAGCTTATGAATAAAAGATACTGTATGATTATTCTCCCCTGAAGAAAATTCTAATTGGAGCAATCCATCAATCAAAGGCGGCCCACAAATGATTAAGGATTGCGTCAACTTGATTCCAGCCTTCAAATGTCGAACTTTAATTGGAAGATTGGGATGTGACTGGGCGAGAGTCAAATCCAATCCTTGTTGGACCCAAAACATAAGAGTGCTGAGAACTTCTTCAAAATTAAAAAGGATAAACATAATAAAATTGATATATCTCGATAATAATTTATGCCAATAAAACTCAAATAGCAAACACACCTGGATTGCTGTCTGACAAAAAATCTAATGAATGAGGCAAAAATGGGATAATGCTTTCTAAAACCCCAACCCAGTTTTCCATCATATCAACGTTGCTTTTGTTAAATTCGGTTTCGGAATACATTTTGCAAAAGTTCTTAAGGCTGTTAAATGCGTCTAAGGAACATTTAGAGTTTTTTGGTTGAAGATCTAGTTCAATGTTCTGAAACCAATTACACAGTGATGCATTGGTCCATAGTAGATAACCCAAAAAAATAGTCATTTGAAGTAAAAAAAAATACCTGTAATGGTTTTATCTCAAAAGAATCGTCATAAGGATTGAACCGTTTTGTGAACTTTGGAGCCCAATATTCCTCCCACTCAGAGTCAACGTAATCATCGAATTCAGTGTATTCAGGCATTTCTTCATCGCTAATGATCTCTTCAAAACCAGGTTCCATTAATTCTTCATTTTGAGTACAGTCAGTATCGCTTAATCTGTCATCAGGAGGCGATATTTCTTCACCCTCAATATCTAAAAAGCTATCCTTAGTTTGAGGAGACACACTTGGAGGCGATGACACTTCTTCGATTATTTCTATGTCATCTGCTGCATGAAGTTCAAGATCTGGTTAAAGAGTGAACTCAAAGCGACTTTGAAGACATAAAATCAATGGACCACCATTGCCATTTTTTAATTACCTCTCAATGTATCGTTCTCCATTTCCTCTGAAATATCGCCGTCAGATATTTCTTCCGTGTCAATAAGTTCCACAACTTGCATTTCACTGCTTTCAATAGTTGTTGGCGAGTTTGATCGCTTCCGTTTGCGTTCATTCGTACCTTCTTTTTCTTGTGACTCATCCTGAAACACCTCAACAATAATGTTTCCCGAAAATGGTTTGTTATCATCTAGCTTGGATGGTTGTTCAATATTGGTTCCTACGAGTTCAACACTTTCAGGGCTCTCGGATACTTGTCTATCAACTAAGCATGCCTGAGTCTTCTCTAAACCTATCAATTTAGAAGCAAAAATGAGTTCAAAGACAAAAACAGATATTAAGCATAGCCGAAACTTGTAGGATGCATAGCATATTTATTTGTATGGGCGAAACTTAAGAATAACTCACTAGTTTTCAAAGTATCAAAAGTAGTTGTTGACTCGGTCTTCTTTGAGGTAAATCCTGGTGAAGGTTCCCGATTTCCATCTCGCGGTGGCGTTAGGGTAGTTTCCGAAACTTCTGCTTTCTTTTCCAGTTCTTTGATAGGAACTTCGTCCACAGTGTGGCCATAAACAGCCAGAGTAATAATAGAGTATTTTCCAAGAACAACTAGTCCGTCCGTAATGATCTTAAATATATCAATTGAGTTAATTGTAGCTTGTAGTTATTTAAGTTTAGAGTTCGTAGGCAGATTAACCGTATTTAAAAATTGAAACATACTTCATCCTCAGTCTTGCAAACGTAATTTATCTTGGTTTTGTCATTAAACTCAAACTCTGAGAGAAGTTCAAAGGACCCTTTTGTCGGACACTGAATATCATTGAAGTAAAATCGTAGATTGAGCTCAGATGGATTGGTAGCACTATAATTGAAGAATAACAAAATTGAAGACCAATAAATTATTGTCGTATTCCTGGTCCTACGAAACTTTGTCAGAAATAAATTTTAACATACCCAAGCTGAACAGAGCCGTTGGATAAATGCACAGTTGCTCCAAGGGGAATGATCCTAACTTCAGTGACTTTTGTAGGCTCTTTAAACTGTATCAAGTCGGCATTTACATCCTATGTGAGAATAAAAACAACAAATTACCTTGATTAATGAATAGAATAGCAACGCATAAATTCAAAATAGTCTGAGATATTTGAGCAATTACATTTTCACTTTCATGATAAAATGATCCTAGGAAAAGTAGCTTAATTTCATTAGCATCTTCTGAAGTTACAACACCGCTAGAATCTACAGCCGAAGAAGAACCCCCTGTAGCCTCCACGTCCATGATTTACATACGCCACTTCAAAACTAACAAACTGACACAGGGATAGTTAACTCATCCTAGCTTATTGTTTTGTTTGGTTGTCAATAAAAATCAGCGCAAGAAGTAACAAAAAATTTCATAAACTTTTCTAAACAACCAAAATATTTCTGCTGCACTCGGTCGAACTTACGTCAATTCAATACAAAGCTCACAGAAAAATATTTAGCGCGCATCAATTTGAGCTAAAATCCTATGTCGCATGGTGGTTTTCGTTGATGCGTTCGCGAGACTTTCTCATTTATTCGTCTTCTCCAAGATTTTTTTACTTTCTGTTTCTATTGATGTACTCTCCTGTTGCAAAAAATATAGAGTCGAATAGGTGGATCAAATTATTTTAATATGCAACAATGCAACTACAAATACGGTGCGTGCAGGAAAAAACTATTATAGATCAGATTTAATTCTTTCATATTTTATTGGATTTTTTAAGGGAATAGTGGAGTATAGTTCTTATACATTAAACAATAATATGCCAGTGTAACGAACTACGGAATGACATTCTGATAAATATGGATAAAAAAAGCGTGACGCAATCTTATAGCAAATATTTACTTTTCTTTACTATTTACATGGCATATATATGCCATGTAAATAGTATATATGAAACCTTGTCCATCAAGCATCTCTATAGTCCATTCGATTCGATGATTCGAAAAATCACGATGATATGAAATGAAGCGTTTACTGGAAACTAGAACAAAAGTATACCCGGCAAATAGAGTAAAATATTGGCAGTAAACAATCAGTTCATAAAAACTTTTGCCATAAATATTTTTAACAGTGAAACTCGGGCGTATTAGCTCCGATGGACTCATGCCAAGTACAATAAACTTTCTACATATTCGTCTATACATTAAAAGCAACTAAATATTTCATTAGAAATGTTTAGTATGTGTTTAATCGGCACAAAAGATCAAACAAGAAAATATACGTGCCTAGTCTATAGTCCCATTTTAATCCTACAACCGTTGCATATAAGATACTAAAGCATAAAGAGCTCATCAACAAATCAATATCTTATGCAGCAATGAATTACAATTAATACATGAAACAATTTTAATATAACACTACGTCATGCGATCATACTGACTGACAATGTTACATCCTCCCTAGTACAAGTCGCAGAAAAGTTGGGTAATGTTGGCAGAGCCAACACTTACCAACAAATACTAACACTTTGGCACAAATACGAGGATTTACTTGGCTAGCCAACACATACCAATGCTCACACCATGTTGTACATTTTGCCATAGGATTTATCAAATACACAATTAAGCATTGAAAATTCCTTGCCGGTACATTTAAAAAACATAATTGTAGTTTCATTTGAAATGAAAAATCGGACGTATTCTAGAAGTTGAACCAGTAATAAAAAACACCCCCTCCTCACCCACCAGGATAATCCAGTCCAACTACCACTGTGATAAAAAGTGAGAGGCATTAATTAATCAGGTAATTATTTAAAGTATCCACTTTAATTTTCCATTCAATAATATAACTTCCTTGTTAGTTAATATCATATATTATATCATATATTAAGAATATGTTAGTCAATATAATTAAACAATCTGATTGTATTTTTCTGTATTATGACCAGCAGTCAAAAAGATCCATTCTATTACACACATATTGAATCACGTCATTTAGTAGGAATCGTGTCATATTTTAGAAATCGTTTTATATGGTAGGAACCACGTTATTTAGTAGGATAGAGCATCTGACATTAGGCGCTGCGTTAGTTCGAGTATTGTTATTACATTCGAATGAGATGAAAAACAAAACCGAACTCTATCAGATTATTAGAATAAAATAAAGGATATCAAACAGTTGCAGAATATAATTGCATTTTACATATTGATAATAGCCTAGACTATTTTTTTAATGGAAAAGTCACAACAACGGCATGGCATAAAGCCCCTTACTTTGGATGTTGCGTTATTCCGATTATTCTTATTATATGTTAAACAGACACAATACAAAACCGAACTCTACGAAATTATCAGGATATGATGAAGCATACAATATAGTTTTAAAATGTAATCGTATTTCTCAAAATGATAATAGCCTACACCGTTTCTTATAGGGAAAGCCGAGCAATACTGTCACAAAGAATTGTAGATACGAAGATTTTGACATTTTCTTGTCTTTGAGTCCGTGACAAACTA
>Ga0210040_10004693_pt1 | contig 17681 bp, 13 predicted proteins | sample CryGeyCG12114_NA_FD_185462 | JGI IMG/M metagenome (GOLD analysis project Ga0210040, IMG submission 185462) | Groundwater microbial communities from aquifer - Crystal Geyser CG19_WC_8/21/14_NA (SPAdes) (version 2) | ecosystem: Environmental > Aquatic > Deep subsurface > Groundwater | place: USA... | reverse complement strand
TGTATACCAACCCTAGTTTTGCCCGTTTGGTGCGCGAAGGTTTTATCTTGGTAGAACAGGATGTGCGGGGCCGCTGGCGCTCCACCGGCAAATTCGACCACGAACGCCCCCTGGTCGCCACTGCCGACAAGAAAAAGCAAAAACAACCCGACGAAGCCACCGATACCTACGATGCCATTGACTGGCTCCTGAAAAACGTAAAAGGCAACAATGGTAACGTGGGCATTCACGGCGTTTCGTACCCGGGCTTTTACAGTACTACGGCCGCCGTCAGCAACCACCCGGCCCTGAAAGCGGTTTCGCCGCAGGCCCCGGTTACTGATTGGTTTATCGGCGACGATGTGCACCATAAAGGCGCATTTTTCTGGATGGATTTTTTTGATTTTTTACCCTGGTTTAACCAGGACACGCCCGACAAACCCGCCACCCGCACCTTTGGCGTCCTGAACAGCAAAAACCGCAATAATTACGATTATTTCCTCAATACCATCCAAACGCCCAAACGCGCCAACACCGAATTCTTTAAAGACAGCATCTCCTTCTGGAACGATATTTTGGCGCACCCCAACTACGACAGCTACTGGAAAAGCCGCAACCCGCTGTCCCACGCCAAAAACCTGAAGCCGGCTATGCTAACCGTGGGCGGCTGGTTCGATGCCGAAGATTTATACGGTGCCCTGGAAACCTACGAGCAGTTGGAAAAGCAAAACCCCAAAACCCAAAATAAACTAGTCATGGGTCCCTGGTGCCATGGTTGCTGGTGGTCGGAGGCCAGTTCGCTGGGCGATGTTCGGTTTGGTGCCCCTACCGGCCAGTATTACCTGGACAGCTTGTTTTTGCCGTTCATGAACTACCATTTAAAAAACCAGGGGAAGGCGCCTAAACTGGCCGAAGCCACCGTTTTCCAAACCGGCGCGAATAAATGGCGCACCTTCCCTACCTGGCCGCCGGCCAATCTGGAAGAACGCAGCTTGTATTTACTGCCAAACGGTAAGCTGGGCTTCACCGCTCCTACGGTTACGAATGCCTTTGCCGAATATATTTCGGACCCGGCCCATCCCGTGCCTTACCAGGGCAAAGTCCACCGCGCCCGTACCCGTGAATACATGCTCGACGACCAGCGCTTTGCGGCCACCCGTCCCGACGTTTTAACCTTTACATCTGAACCGTTAGCCGCCGATTTAACCCTGGCCGGTCCCGTTTTAGCCGATTTACTCGTGAGCATCAGCACCACCGACGCCGATTTTGTAGTAAAGCTGATTGATGTATACACGGAAGACACCCCGGACTCAGCTGCGGCACTCGGTAGCTCTGCCAACCTGAGCAGTTACCAGCAACTGGTACGCGCCGAAATTATGCGGGGCAAATACCGCAACAGTTTCGATAACCCCACGGCTTTTACGCCCAATGCCGTTACGCCGGTAAAATACGAAATACCCGATTTGCTGCACACCTTTAAAAAAGGTCACCGCCTGATGGTGCAAATCCAAAGCTCCTGGTTTCCGCTGGTTGACCGCAACCCGCAGCAGTTTATGAATATATTTGAGGCTAATCCGGAGGATTATATTAAATCTACGATTCGAGTGTACCACGATGCCCAACGGGCGTCTAGGTTACAGGTTAAGGTGTTGGGGGAGTAATATGACAACAAGCATTTAATTCAAGTATTTAACACAAGGACCTTTCCCCTCTCTGGAAGGGCTCTTGTGTTTATATAATAATGATATTTAAAAAACTAATAAGTATATTAGAATACCATAATTAAGGAAGAATTTAATTGTATCTATTCCTTTTTAATACTAATGTATGGATTCTGATTTTGCATGTGCCATAAATCTTCTTCTACATTATAATTAAAAGTTATACCCGGAATATTGCAAACTGATGTAAAATTGATATCTGATTTATTAACATCTTGAATAAAGCTTTTATCTGGACTAACCAGATATGCAATTCCATTGATCTCTCTAGCAACCAATACCCTGGTTTCTTTATTAACGTTACCATAAGTAAAAGGCTCAATATTTGGAATCTCTTTAATCATCCTTTCTTTATTTGAATTAGATAATAATTCAATCCATTGGGCACTGTAATTAGAAACCTGACTTATATAGTATTCTTTCCTATTAAGTAGTTCTTTTTTATAATCATTGATGCTTTTATTCCAAATATCATTCTCAAACAGATGGCCTATTTCTTCGGCAGCCCTTCTGGAGCGGATTCCGGCTTGATAAACTTTTACAGATTCTATGTTCGGTAAACCCGCTTCAACAAGAATGGAAAGTTCTTCTATAATTACAGCCTCATCATGAAAATCTTTATAACGCAGCTTCTTCGCAATTCCATTTAAAATCCAAGGAAGCTTATAAGTGTAATATTTCGATATTACTGATTGGCTATTTTGGTGTGGTAAAATTCTACTTAGTGATTCTCCTTTAAACCATTTTTCTCTTATACTATTTATTTCTTCGCTAATTATATTTTCACCTTCTTCCTTTAATATCGGAATATCAGAAATTAGTTCTTCAATAGACTTTAATAAAGAAATTAAAGCATCACTTGTGTAATCTGATTCATAGAAATAATTAACTTCCTCAATTATTAAAGAAAGTCTATCTTCAATTATTAAGTCACTACTTAATGGAATGCCCGAATTAATGATCGATTTCCATAAACTTCTATTTGTCCCAACTCTTTCTACTATTCCCTGAACTCTTGCTTGTATAAATGCTAAAACTTCGTCACCAGTTATAACAGTTTCTTTTGAAGCTTGAATGAAAGCTAATGACTTTCTGAAGTATTCTTCAACCCAGGAGTAATCAATTATTTCATCAACTTCATTGTTTATATTATGCAAAGAGAGTAGCGAATCATCAATCCAATCAAGAGCTTCTTCAATTTCAACAGCTTCTTCGCCAATATCTTTAAGTTTATTCTCAGCTATTAATTGAATTAGTAATTCAAAGGAGATGCCCTGACTTCCAGTAATACTTTTTAAAACTTTGATTAGAATTAAAATACCACTTTTAGCTTGGTCAATTTTCTCTTTATCAAAATATGCCTTTACTTGTTGTCTGGTATATTTTATCTTATTTATTTCTCTTGAATTTGATCTTTTAGAAGCGTCAATAGCTACAAGTATTTTTCCTTCATGATCAATAAAGGCCCTTCCTGCTCTTCCAGCAATATTCCAAAAGTCGCGGTGAGTAAGTGGAGTTCTATTTTGATAAAGAGTTGAAAATATTACTGTTGATACACCTAAATTTACCCCCTGTCCTAAAGTTGATGTTGAGATAATAACCAATGGACTATCATTTCTCATTAACCTTTCAATAGGTAATCTTACATCTGAACACAAATTGGCATTATGGCAAAGTATGCCCTTTCTTGCATATTTTAACCAAAGGTTGTTTTCTAATTCTCCATACGATTCAGTACATGCTAGTTCAAAAGACTCCCAATCACTTTGGTTTTTCCATACATGTGTATCTATTTCTCCATCTGTACTATCTAGGTAGGCCTTAGCCATCGTAAATACTGAATCTTTCTTACCAACAAAAATTAAAACTTTTCCAAAGGGTTTAAATTTATAGGCCGTTGCCGCAATTGCTTCATTTTTGTTTTTTGGAAATAACTTGTTTGAATTTTCTTGCTTTCCTTTTTTAATGAATTGCTTATTAAAAGGCTGTTGTCTTTCAGTATCACTACTTTCCCATTCAATATTTGCAGAAGTTCCAGTCCATTCAAGCATACCAAGTCTTTCATCAGATGGACGCCAGGAATCTTTATATACACAATCAGGAGTAGAAGCAAGCCATTCTGCTAATTCTTCAGAATTTGGAAGGACTGCAGATAAAAGCAAAAATTTACCTCCATTTTTATTAATAGAGTACCTTAACTCCTCATAGAAAATTTCATTGATAATTAGCCGCTTATCAGGACCAAGTAAATGGCCTTCATCCACAACAATTAACTTTATTTGCTCTAATATCTCCCTATTACCACGTAAAATGGCTTTTGATTTTTCTGGTGTTGCTATAATTATTTGCGATTCCTCAATAACCTTTTCATCTAACTTACTATAGAAGTTACCACCATATAATTGTGAGATATTATATTTTAGGTTATTAAAAATGTTTCCTAAAGAATTCTCTATCTCAAAGGCTAGAGAAACAAATGGCGCTATATAAAGAACTTTACTTTCCGGATTTTTAATAAGCGAATCCAAAATTGCTATTTCTGCTATTCTAGTTTTTCCACTGCTGGTCGGAATACTAACTATACATCCTTTGTTTTCTGAATCAAGAAGCTTTGGCAGAGATTTCCTTTGGGTAATAAATAGTTCAAATATTCCTGTAGGAGCTAAGTTTGTAAGCGAATAAATATATTTCTGAACCTTACTATCTTCTAAACTAAAATAGCCTTTTAAAGCATTCCATAAGGAAGCTTCTTCATAACTATCTGAGATAAGTAGAAGAAGTCTTATTATCCACCAAATTCCAGGATCATTTTTTAATTCTGCAATCTCTTTAAGGCTTTTTAATACTTTTTTTGCTTGAATAAGAAACTCATCGTTACCGGTATATGCGAAATTTATAAAACCATCTAAAGCTTTAGCAATAATAAATTCATAAACCCGGCAATCACTTTCGCGGCTTTCTGAATCTTGGGAAATATTAGTGTCAGAATAGTTTATATCAACAAATATCTTATCTAATTCAACAGTTAACCTTTTATAATCTCTTTGTAAAAACAAATAAAGTAATCGGGATATAACTGATTTAGAATCTAACTTCTTGATAAGGATAAATGACTTAGAGTATTGAAAACAGATATAATACGCAAGAGAAGCAATTAACCCATAATAATTGCTAATCGGATGCTTATTTGCTTGAGAGCCATGAATATACTCTAAAATGGATGCACCTTTTTCTAAAGGCAAGCCAAACTTTTCTTTTTCTTGAGCTTCAGCAAGAGAGCACCCTAAGTTTAAATAATAGAATGCTAGCAGATTAAGACTTTCATCTTTAATGGTATAAGGTGGGTAATTCTCCGGGTTTTCGGAAGTATTTAATAAGATATACCTAGAGTTAGCTTGAGCTATAAAGTTTTGAATTAAAGGGTCGTCTTCAATCCTATTCAGTCGAACTATTGTATTTTCAATATTCATAATATTGCCGGATTTAACACATATTCTTCTGCTTTTTCAAATGCTTTTATTACTAAATCTTCTGGGTTATTTATTCCAACAGAAATAAAAACTAACTCTGGATTGTCACTTTCAAGATGTGCTTCAACTTTTCCGTGGGTGTCGGTGTCACTTAGTAAAAAGCCTGTATAAATTAAGTCTCCCTTTCCTTTTATATCATCTACTATATATTTGTCCAGAATTTCGGCTAAATTTTCTGTGTCTGGATTTCTAGCTAGTTCGTCAACCAAAAAGGAATAGGAAATTGGTTTTTTATCTTTGGCTAAAGATTGACCAATAAATTTTATGACACTTTTATCAACTTTTTTCCTAAACTTTGCTTCACCTAAATAAAGTTTTATTTGTTCTGTATCTTTATTTTTAATTATATCAACCATTAAGGTATCATCACCTTTGATAGCTTGATCCACATTTGGATTATATTTTAATTTAAAAACCTTTACTAGTTTTTTATCAAGACAACCTTCAACATATTCTGTTAACAGAATTTCAATAGCATTCCCTTTTCTGGTTTTATCAGCTATAGGTAATTTTCTATGTTGTTCTGCATATTGTGGAAAGCCTAATTCTTTATATTTTTCTTTTAATTTTCTTAGCCGAAATTCGCTGTAATGATGATCAATTAGCTTTTTAGCTAACCAATCTATAAGGTCTGAATCAGAACATGGGACTATTTCGGTTAAAGATCGATGGCACTTTGCTGGGGTACGCGTAACATCATTACATAAAAGCCACCGGTTAAACGGGTTTGGATGGGCAGGATGGTTACCAATAAGATCTGACTGAGATTTCATTATTGTTTTTTGACAATTATAAATTAATAGCACATTAAAATAGAAAGTTTTATTTTAATGTGCTATTATTTAAACAAAGGAAAAATAGAAATTACGGATTACTTACTTTATTAAAAGGTTAAAATTTCTATTCTCATGCAGCTTGTAAATAACTTTATTAGATATAAACTTGTTTTTAGCAAAAAAATGGAAATATCGATACAAACTAGGCCTAGTAGAAATGTACTGAAAAGGCATCTACAATACAAGAAAATTCCTCCTCTTAATGTACACATCTTGACGTATAAAAGCTAATTTTGAGCCATAATGCATATATTACGTCTTTAGTGCAGGAACCCAAACATAAGCCTCAATCTGTAGCTTTGTAGATCTATTGCAACTATTTTCATTAGATGGAAATATCAATCCAAGCACAGCGTACATAATTAAGCAAGTAGTGTAGTTTTACACATTTGGATTAACTATACTTTTTAAAACTATATATCTTGACACTTTATTCAAAAAAGATATTGTTTAAATTTGATGTACTAAAAACCGAACTCTTGTCTAAATCCAACTTTTAAATTTGGGATCCATCTATCTTTTGTAGGTGTTAACCTCTGAATATCTTCGTTCCTAGCCCCAATAAAATTTAAATTTAAAAAGATATTACTGTTTTTGTCTGAAGAAAGCGCTATAGAGGTTTTAAAACCAATGTCAAAAAAATCGTAAAATCCAGCAGGCTTATGATAGTTTTCTTCAAATTCTTGTAAATTATCTAAAAAGACTAAAGTATTATAATTAGTATAAAAGCTCAAAATATTTTTTATAACCTGAAATTGAAGACCAATTTTATTATGCCAAGTACCAACAGTAAAACTAGAATTTTCAGAATTTGTAAATACTTTACCTAAATATCCTGAATTTACATTTAGACCTAGTCTATTATAATCATTATCTTTTGAGACAGTCCAAATACCCATTGTAAAAGCCATAAGAATGCCAAAAGAACTAGCTTCTGACACATATAAATCACCCATCCTTTTGGAACTTGACGAGGTTGAGGTATCTTGATTAGAGTTACTAATTGCAGAGGTAAAAAGCCTTATTTCACCTAATAAGGGGCGTCCATCTAATTGAAAAGGCCTATTACCTAATAAAGAAATATTAGGATAGATTTCACGAGAACCAAGTACAGAAGTTAGGTTTGGCATAGCTCCAAAACTTGATGTTTGACTTTTCTTATGCAACTCTACTTTCTCTTCAACTGCTACTAATAAAGTCTTTTGTTTATTTACAACAGCTTCAGTTTTGCCCTTTAAGATAAGTATTTTATCTTTAACTTCCTTTTCTAACGCTAATAAACCTTTTTCATCTAAATTGTTAGAATCTATTTGATTGATTTTTATATCAAGAGCATTTAATAGCCCTTTTACTTCACTCGAATCTATTGCATTTACATCAAGTAATAGCTTAAAATAACTTTGATCTGCAAATTTCTGAATTGAATGATCACCAATTTGATCAGGACTTTCAAAAAATTTATTAACATTACTTCGTGTAGAATTAAGAATTGCAGTTATATCCTTGTAATCCTTAAAAAATGTTGCATATATACTTTTATGTTTCTCAAGAAGTAAATTTCTAAAATCAGCTTTCATTTTATCTAGTTGATCTTGAATGGCTTTCTTATCAGCTTCCTTCACTTTAGTTAAGTTATTAATACGTTCACTTAAGTTGCCTAAGTCATATCCTGTTAAGGTGGATAAATCAACATTTTCTGATCTAGAATTACCTAAAATCTCAGTATCTATATCTATAGAATTTTTATACTCATTAATTTTTTTATCAAGTAATTCATCTTCCTTTTTTATGTTAAAATGAATATTTTGTAGGGATTTCCTATTAAGATCTGATAAATTTTCTTGTGCTATTACATTATTACTTAGTTGAGTTTGTATAAGTAAATAAATAAGAAAAACCATTTTTTTTAAACCTAAGTTATTTTTCATAACATTTTTTTTATGATTATACATCAACATATTTTAAATCCTGGCTTTTGTAAACAAACCTTTAAGTATTCCACTTCTACCCCTATTTACATATATCCAGTAATGACTTTCAGCTGGGTATATTTAATTCAATGAATATTGCAAATTATTTTTATATACTAATTTAACAAGCAAGTATTAATAAAGTGTCCTTTGAACCTTATGGTAGAACGGCCAACTTGATGCTTATCTGCGTGGCTCCGGCATATTTAAGGGCATTATTCGTACCTTCCTGGGTTATGCGCACCAGGTGCAGAGCCACCAACGGCGGCAGTACCGGGTTTTCCGGCGTATTCTGAAATTGCCAATGCAGCCCGGGGGTATTGCGGTCGTACCATACTTTGAGCAACATGCTGTGCAGCCGGGCGCCAAAGGCGGCTACCGTAATGGTTTCGTGGTCCAGGAGCCAGATGGTTTCCCGCAGGGTCTGGTTCATTTCCCGGGCAAATTGGCTCAGGCGCAAAAGTTGGCTAGGGTCCGGGGTATTGGCACAAGCCAGTAAATCGAGGCGGGAAATAATATGCGTAAGTTGGGAGCCTAAACCGTCGTGCAGGTCTCGGCCCAGGCGTTCGCGCTGGGCCTGCCATTCTTTTTCCAGGCGCAAGGCTTTAATTTCTTCTTTCTGGCGTTGTCGTTCGGCTTCGCAGATAATTTGCTGCAGCGAATTATGGACTGCCTGTAACTGCTCTGTAGTTTTATACTGTTGCCTTTGCCGAAACGTCCAACCCAGGGCGTTATGCAGCATATCCGTCATTACCATAAAGCCATATTTCATTAGGTTTAAAAGCGCTTAACTCAGAATCAATTATCTGCCTTTAAATCAAAAAGTAGCATTACTTAAAAGTACAAAAGCCGGGAGATGCCCGCAATACCTACTTCTGGGTATTTTTTCAGATTAGCCGGTTACTGAAAGCGTGCTGTACCAGTTCGCCGGTGTTTTTGGTATTGGTTTTTTCAATCATTTTTTTCCGGTGCGTGTTTACTGTATGCATACTGATGCACAACTGGTCGGCAATATGTTTGCTGCTGTAACCGGCGGCTACTAATTTTAATACTTCTTTTTCCCGCTTGCTTAAGGTTTCCCGGAGTAAGTTTGTTTCGTCCGCCGAAGTACAGAGAAAGCTTACTTCGTTTTCCGGCGCGTAGACGGAGGCTACTAATTCGGCACTTTTTTTCCAATGGGTAATATCCAGGCAGGTACCAAGCAAAAGAATAATGTTCCCGTTTTTATCGGTTTGCAGGACGGAGTTTTGTTCCAGCACCCGGATAATCGTACCACTCTTTTTTTGGAAGCGGTAATCGCAGCTAAACTGGTAATGGCGGCGTTGTTGAGCCGGTAAGGCCAGCAAAAATTTCCAAACCCGCCGCATTAATTGCCAATAAGCATCGGCATCATCCGGATACAATAGACTTTGCATCTGGGCTATACCGCCTTGTAATAATAATTCGGGCGAGTGGCCGGTAAACCACTTACTCGTATGGCTCATAAACCGGTAGGCTCCGGTTCGTACGTCCAATATCCACGTCAGGCCCGGCCCGGTATGGGCCAGCTGTTGCCACACCGGATCAGCGGTTAGCGAGTTCAGGAAAGGGAGCGGCGTTACCTCGGCAGCATACCGTTGGCTTTGCCAAAGTCGCATTAAACTTTGAAAAGAACTGGCTTGGTTCGCAAGCCTGTCAGTTTTAAATTCCTGTGCCATAATTGAAATGATTTAGTTGTTTTAAAATCAAGATCCATGATGTGGGTATGCCTAACGCTATCAGCATGGTCAGGGTACCGGTAGGCATTTTCAGCTGCCCATTTATGGGGTTTAGAAAATGAAAGGGAGCGGGTAGATTTTAATCATAAAAGAAAGTAAACTTCTAGGAGGCAACTCTCTCCTGAAAAACTAATCAAGGTTAAGTACTAAATAAGCGTTTGCAGTATTCTGCGACTCTTAAGCTTGAAATTCAGCATCGTTGCGCCATTAATTTAAGCTTACTAATAATGTCCGGTTTATTTCTTTCGGACAATACAAATTTAGAGGCTTGCTATTCGCCTCACAATGAGGGTATTCTCGGTTTTAACTTGGGATTTTTAAGAAATGATAGATGAGATAATTCAGACTTATAGATGGGTTATTTTTAAAATATTATGGGAAAAACCACATTAACTATTGCCAATTATGTTATAAACATTTGATAATCAATAAATTATTATAAAAATAATTTTTCATGGAGTTTCAAAGAAGTTAGGAATTTTAAATATTAAATTTAATTTCACTTGTTCTTATTTGATTTCTAACCTAAAACTCTAAAACAATTACAACTATGGCAGAAGAATTATCAAATCACATCCCTTTTTGGACCGGAGAGGGCTATTGTCTTAAGGGAAATTTGGATACCCCAAGAAAAGAGCGCTATCAAAAAAAGCAATTTGAAGTTAATATACCTCAGCATGATGAAGTTACTGCATCCACACTCCCCAAAAAACCGAAGGAACCCTATGTGCAGATGGGGAAGGTTGTAACAAAGAAAGCCGCAAATGCTATGATTATTGACTATATAAATGATTTAGGCAAGGCTTCGAAGAAATTAGTTGAAAAATCTACTGAAGATTCGCATAAAAATACTTCCGAAATAGACAAGGTGAAAAATGCTTTTGACGCCTTAATTTCTTTTGTTCCGCAACACGTTATATTTGGTAAAGAAGCTATTTTAGCTCTTTTGTCGCAGCCGAAGTGCGAAGCTATAAAATTCTACTTTTGTATTGGCCCGAATGATAATAAATCGTTGGTATTAGTTGGGATAGATAAAGATGGTGAAGAGTTAGGAACGGACGGAACCATCTTTAATTGTGATGAAATAAATGAACCCGATATAGAAGATACTGACCAAAGTACAACTAAAGTTATTAATAGACAAGAAACGCTTCTTAGAGAGGTTGGAGGAACAGATAACAAAATGTTAAAAAATGTTAAAACGGTACAAGAATTTTTAGCATCGGATGAAGGCAAAGCTTGTTGCTCACTTTTAGAAAATAAACTCGGATTCTATCCTTGTTAAACCTTATGGCTATGATAATATTAGTATTATCATAGCCAACATTACACTCCTATGAGCATCTACCAAATACTTTACCTGTTCCTTTTAACTACGAGTTTGGCTATTTGCTTTTACTCCTACCCTTCTTTTGAGCAGAATCAAAGTCTAAAAGTATTTCCGATTTTGCTTAGCACTTCGGTAACTACAGAATTAATCGTAAATGTACTCCGGTATATGTACGGCTATGCTATTTCGGATTACCAGTTTATTTATCACCTGTATATTCCTTTAGAATATACTTTATTAGCTTACTACTTTTCTCTAAACAACAACAAACCTCAAGTTAGAAAACTTATTCTTTTAACTATCCCGTTATTCATTCTTTGTAGTCTCCTGATTTCAATATTATTAATTTCCTTTAAAGAACATCCGGGTTTAAATTTTAACTTATCCGGAATTTTATTAATAAGCTGGTGTTTGATTACCTTGTTTTCAATTCCGCCAAACCTAACTATTACAATTTTTAGATTACCCATATTTTGGATTTGTACCGGTATCTTATTATTCCACGTTGGCATTTTTTTTTTTAATAATCTGTACAGTCAATTATTAAGTCAAAACCCGGACTTAGCGCAAAGCTTACACCGCTTAACTTTCAAAACGCTTAATTACATACTTTATATTTGTTTTTCTCTTGCATTTCTATGCTCCAATCAGATGAAAAAATCTTCATTGCCGTTATAACTACCACTTTTCTGATGATTATTTTAATTATAGCCGTGGTATTGGCAATTTTAAAATATCAGAACCGAACCAGAAAACATTTATTGGAAGTGCAAGATTTAAAAAATATATACCAGCAAGAAATATTAAAAGCCCAGTTGGAAATGCAGGAGCAAACGTTCCAAACTATTTCCCAGGAAATTCACGATAACATCGGTCAGATTTTGTCGCTCATCCGGCTGAACATTAGCACGATTAAAACCGAAGAAAACAGTCCCAGCGAACACAAAGTAATTACCAGCAAAGAACTGCTGGACCAGGCCATTGAAGATTTACGCGATTTGTCGAAAAGGCTAAATACCGAATACGTGAGCCGTCAAGGATTAGCCGAATTGTTACGGTTTCAACTCAACCTAATACAGAAAACGGGCTTGTACGAAACTACGCTGGAAGTACACGGCGAAGAAAGGCCGCTGGATGCCGAGAAAAAGCTAATTATTTTCCGTATTGCTCAAGAGGCGCTGAATAATGTTTTGAAACATGCGCAGGCGAAAGATATCTCGGTGTTGCTCATGTACATGTCCGTAAAAATTATTTTAAGCATAAAAGACGACGGTAAGGGCTTTAGTCCAGAAGGGGCGCAGAAAAGCTTGGGCTTACAAAATATGGCGCACCGGGCCGGCTTAATTGGGGCTTCGTTCACGTTACAAAGCAAACCGGGCGAGGGCACACTGGCGCAATTAATAGTAGCAACCGAATAAAACTTATACGTTATGCAAACCGCTGATACTATCCGGGTCGCTTTGGTGGACGACCATAAATTATTCCGGAAAGGCATGCTGGAATTGATTAATGGCTTTACTGATTTTGAAGTAGTATGGGAAGCGGAGAACGGCAAAGATTTCACCCAGAAGATATCCCCGCAAAACCTGCCCGATGTGGTGTTACTGGATATTAGCATGCCCGTAATGGATGGTTACGAAACGGCCCGGTGGCTGGAACAGCGTTTTCCGGAAGTAAAGATTTTGGCTCTCTCGATGCATAATGATGATGAAACCATTATGAAAATGTTGAAGTCGGGCGTTAACGGCTACGTACTTAAAAACGCCGATCCGGCAGAACTAAAAATTGCCTTAAAAACGCTGGTACAGGAAGGATCTTATTATGATCACCGCGTAACCGACATACTGGTAAAAAACATAAACGCGCCTAAAAAAACCAATATAGAATTAAACGACCGGGAAATAGAATTTTTAAAATTAGCCTGCACCGAACTGCCTTATAAATCATTTGCCCCGCTGCTGAAAATAAACCCACGACTGGTAGAAGATACCCGGGAAAAATTATTCCGGAAACTGGAAGTAGTTACCCGCGTGGGCCTGGTGCTTTATGCCATTAAAAACGGCATTTTTAAAGTTGAATAACATGAAGCAAACAACTGCTCACATTGCTAAAACTTTAACCTGCTTAGGTAGCAAACGTCTTCCAATCTTTACATCTTTATCATCAACCCTAAATCTATGCACTTGGAAAACGGCTGATTACCTTTCCTGCAAAAAGCTTCTACTAGCTAAGACAATTCTATACCGGGGTAGAAAATAACCGCTTGCTCCTTCATACTTGAACAAAGCTAAATAGGAAAAAAGTAGCAGGCAGAATGAAAATATTCTTCTGTCCGCTACTTTTTTCCTTTGCTAAATGACCTAACAAATAATCAAGGCTATTTCAACTATACCGTTTTATTCCGGGTAGGCATAGTTCCCAGAATATAATCCCACAACGGCGACGACACGCCGTAAGCGGCATTATCGTCTTTATAATGATGGATGCTGTGATTAATCCACAAGGTTTTTAGGAAATTTTTAGGCGGCGCAAACGCGTGTACGGCATAATGCACAAACAAATAAAGAGCGTAGCCAAACAAAAAGCCCGATACAATGCCAAAGACAAATTGCCCGAATATTAGTTTAAAAATAAAAAAGAAAACGGAAGCAATAAATAAACTGACAAATGGCGGCATGGCCAGCCGATCTTTGTCTTTTGGGTAATCGTGGTGAACACCGTGAAACTTATACTGAATATCCTTTTTTATATCCGTGTCGGTATTCATGTGAAATAAATACCGGTGGGCCATGTATTCTACAAACGTAAAAATAAACCAACCAATAAAGAACAGCCCAATGGCCGAAAGAACGGTAATAAAGCCATGGATAAAGCCATACGTAATCAGGCCAATGGAAATAAGAATAAAAATAGAAATGGGTACAGCAATGTGGGTGCGGGATAGTTTCTCGAGTAAAGGGCTCTTAAAAACTTGTGCAGTTCCCTTATGGTTCGGTTTCATATAGTTTTATTTTGATAAGTGCGTTGGGTACAAAATTAAAAATATTCTTTTTAAACTGAAAGCTCTTGATCGATCTACCAGATCAACACATACTTTCCATTCTTTGTATCAGGTGGATTAGGTCAGTAATATTGCGGGAGGCATTTTGATAAATAATTTGAGCTTGTGAATAAAACTCTAAACGGTTGGCTAAAGTTGTGGTTACAAATTGTTTTATTTCCGGCGTGGTTTTACCGGCAATCAAAGGCCTTTGTTCCCGATTATATCCTACTAAGCGCTCCACCAACGCGGCCTCCGGTACCTTTATAAATATCGTGGTGCCAGTTTCATTCATAAAGGCCATATTGTTCTGGAAACAAGGGGTTCCGCCGCCTGTAGCGATTACGGTGCCGGTAGCACGCGCCCCTACCTCGCGTAAAGCTGCTGCCTCTGCTTCCCGAAAAAATGCTTCTCCTTTTTCAGAAAATAATTGGCTAACTTTCTCCTGGTATTTTCCTTCCAGGTATTCATCAAGGTCCAAGAATGGTTTTTGGAGGGCTAGGGCAAGTTTGCGACCAATGGTGGATTTGCCGGCGCCCGGCATTCCTACCAAGAATAAGGGTTGGTTCATGGCTTATAGACCAGGTTAACAGTTTAGATGCCAATTATCAAAACGGACTTCCTAATCAGCCTGGCAAATATAAGCAGCTTACTTGGAGCAGTGAGGATTTTTGAAAGATTCTTTGGAAAATAATTAAGATAAGTAACTCGTACTTTAATGGGAATACTTGCCTGAAAAGCTAAATCAGTTGTTGCGCCAATTCCATATTATAAAAAGATGCTTTTGATTATCTTAAATATATTATGCTCTTATCTATACTAATCTTACAATTTTACCCGCGGATCAATTAAGGCATACAACAAATCAACGAATATGTTGATGAAAATAAATAAAAAAGCAATGAATAACGTAGCACCCATAACCACCGGAAAATCCAGGTTTTCTACCGCGTGAATAGTTACTGCCCCAATACCTTTCCAGTTGAAAATATACTCGATAAAAAAAGCACCGGCCATTAAAGAAGCCAACCACCCCGATACTGCGGTGATAACGGGGTTTAAAGCATTTTTTAAAGCATGTCCCACCATAACGCGGTACGAAGATAAACCTTTGGCCCGCGCGGTCCGGATATAATCTTGGGAAAGCACATCGATCATGGAACTACGGGTAAGTTGGGTAATAACCGCCAAGGGCCGGATTCCCAAAGCCACGGCCGGTAATAGTAGATTACGCAATACCAAATGGGAACCCGTAAAAGCATCCGTTTCGTACAATTGCCCGGTTAAACTCAGGCCGGTATAACTACTCCAGTAAAATCCAAAAGTAATAGCTATGAGAATACCCGCCACAAAAGAGGGCACCGAAATCCCCAGCACCGACGTAGAAATAAGCACATGATCTAAAAAGCTGTGGGGTTTTAAGGCTGCCAGAATTCCGAAGAAAATACCGAACACCGTGGCCAGCAACATGGCTGCTCCCGCCAGCCACAAGGTGCCGGTTAAGTGATCGAGCAAAATAGCCATTACTTGTTTATTGCTTTGAAAAGAGCGGCGCAGGTAAGGTGTTTTCCAAACCAAAGCATTAGCACCTAAAGGTAGCAAAACCTGGTACTTATACCTCTCCTGGTTAGCCGCACTGGCCGCATGTACCGAAACCGGTGCAATATCGTTTATATAATACAGAAGTTGGGCCGGTAGCGGTTTATCTAAACCTAGTTCGGCTGTAATGGTTTCACGGGTGGCTAAATCGGAGCGCTGCCCCGCCAGCAAAGCCACCGGATCGCCGGGCAATACATTGAATAAAAAAAAGATTGCTACTACTACGCCCAGTAAAATAAGCACGCCGTGGCCTAACCGGTTGAGTAGAAAAGCAATTATCTTCATAAAAGTTCCTTTACGGTTTCCGCGGTGGGCACATCGTTGTGGTGCCATTTACCTACTACAACACCATTTTTCAGCAACATAATACCCGGATTAGCGCGCATCATGGTTTTCAGCACGGTGGCATCCCCAAAATAATACGGTACCGCCAAGTTTACATCGTGCCGGAACACATCAAAATCCTGGCTGCTACTGGCCGTTAATACCATCGACTCTATTTTCTTATTTTTATCTTTTTCTACGTCCGCTACCAATTTGTTTATTTCGGCAAAACCTGCGGCATTCGATTTGCGCACGTCTTGTACTAGAATCAATAATTTGTTGCCTTCAAATACGTGTTGCGTAAAATCACCGTCGTCATTCCACACGTTAAAATCGGTTATTTTGGGGCCTGCTTCCGGGTTTAAGGCTACCATTTTTTTAAACTGATATGTGGTATCTTTCGGATAATCGGTAAATTCCTGTTCCTTACCATCTTTCTCCATAATGTATTTATACTTCAGAGCCGCCGAAGGCTTCATGAGTTGCGGAATACTGTTTCCTACTTTGTAAGCCCGGAAATCTAAAAAAGGCTCGTGCAAATACGCGTATATGCCTATTCCAAACGCAATTAAGGTAACTACCGCTACGGCAATCTCCGGTTTAGAATTACGACGCACGGCCGGCAGGTATTTATAAGTGAACAGCAAAATCAGGATCATGACCAGCAATACCACATCTTTGGTGAAAGATTGCCAGGGAGTAAGTTTTATGGCATCGCCAAAGCAGCCGCAATCGGTTACTTTATTAAAATAGGCGGAGTAAAACGTGAGGAACGTAAAAAATACCATGAGCCCTAATAAGCTCCAGAGTACATTTTTAAGTTGCCAGCGCACCAGCAACGCAACCCCCAAAATAATTTCCAGGGCACTTAACAAAATAGAAAAGTACAGGGCGTAAGGTTCCAACACCAGAAATACCGGCGAGAAATCAGTAGAGAACACTCCAAAATATTCTTCCAGTTTAATGGCCGTACCCACCGGATCATTGATTTTAATCAGCCCGGAAAAAATAAAAAGTAAACTAACAAAGAGCCAGCAAATTCTGCTAATGAGTTTCATCTAATCCAAAATTTAATTTTATCAAAACAAAAACCGCGTAATTGATCATGTCGCGGTAATTAGCCTCCACCCCTTCCGAAATTAATGTTTGGCCTTGGTTATCTTCAATTTGTTTCGTGCGGTATAGTTTCATCAGAATAATATCAGTAATAGAAGAAATCCGCATATCGCGCCAGGCCTCGCCGTAATCGTGGTTTTTATTCAGCAGCAACTCTATATTTTTTTCGATGTGTTGGTTATATCTTTCTTCTACTAAGGTTGCCGGTATTTCCATTTGCGTATTTTCTTGCGCCAGCAACTCCATTTGCATTAAAGCAATAACGCAGTAATTTATAATGCCCACAAATTCGGAAGTAATATTTTCTTCTACTTTTTGGACGCCTTTTTCCTGGATTGAGCGGATACGTTGAGCCTTAATAAAAATCTGATCGGTAATAGAAGGCAGCCGCAAGATGCGCCAGGCCGTACCGTAATCTATGGTTTTTTTTATAAACGTGTCTTTACAGGTCCGGATTATCTGATTATATTCCTGCAGTG
>Ga0210040_10004692_pt1 | contig 17683 bp, 18 predicted proteins | sample CryGeyCG12114_NA_FD_185462 | JGI IMG/M metagenome (GOLD analysis project Ga0210040, IMG submission 185462) | Groundwater microbial communities from aquifer - Crystal Geyser CG19_WC_8/21/14_NA (SPAdes) (version 2) | ecosystem: Environmental > Aquatic > Deep subsurface > Groundwater | place: USA... | reverse complement strand
AACCCGTGCGAGGTGGACGCAAGCTGCCCCGCTATCGACCTCGCAGCACTCGATCACCACCTGGCGCTGCTGACCGGTCAATCGCTGCAGAATGCCGATCCCGAAACCCGGACGCTGCTCGTGGCGACGCAAACGGCCTTCCGGTCCCGGCTGTCCCGCTGTGCTTCGGCCGTCTGCAGGCGCGACGCCTATCTCGCCCGCAATCGCGAGATCGCCGAGATCATGCGCGGCTAGCGGCCCGCTTGGAAGCGGGGCGCCTTCCTGTTAGCCCCGTGCCATGCCGCTGACCGCCGCCAACGCCGCCCGCGAGATCCTGACGGGCCTGCATGATGTCATGGCCAAGCGCGGCTCGGCTCAAGGCAAGCTCGACCATGTCGTGGACCTTATCGCCGACGCGATGAAGAGCGAAGTCTGCTCGATCTACCTCCTGCGCGACAACGCTCTCGAACTGTTCGCTACCCACGGCCTGCGCAAGGAAGCGGTTCACGTCACCCGGCTTGAGCTGAGCCAGGGGCTGGTCGGGACCATCGCCGCCGAAGGCCGGGTACTGAACCTGGCCGAAGCGTCGTCCCACCCGGCCTTTGCCTACCGGCCGGAAACGGGTGAGGAGAGCTTCCACAGTTTTGCCGGCGTGCCGATCATCCGGCGCGAGAACGTGGTCGGCGTGCTTGCCGTTCAGCATGCCGATGCGCGCGGCTACCAGGATGTCGAGATCGAGGCGCTGCAGACCGTCGCCATGGTGCTGGCCGAGCTGATCGCCGGCGCGCGGCTGGTCGATGGCTCCGACCGGCGTCGCGCACGGGAGGGAATGGTCCGGCTCGCCGGCCTCAAGCTGGTGTCCGGCATGGCGCGGGGTACAGCCGTTTTTCACCAGCCGCGGGTGGTGGTCGAGCATACGGTCGCCGAGGACACGGAGCTCGAGCGCGCGCGGGTCTATGCCGCCTTCCGCAAGATGCGCGAGCAGATCGAGCACATGACTCGCGATGCCGAGTTCGGCACCGTTGGCGAGCATCAGGAGATCCTCGAGACCTACAAGATGTTCGCCTACGACGAGGGCTGGTCGCGGCGGATCAACTCGGCGATCGACAGCGGCCTGACCGCCGAGGCGGCGATCGAACGGGTCCAACAGCGCACCCGCGCCAGGATGCAGGAAATCGACGACCCGCTGCTCAAGGAGCGGATGCACGACCTCGAGGACCTTGCCAACCGGCTGCTGCGGATCGTGTCGGGCCGGATGGGGACAGCGGCGCAGACCGGCCTGCAGCGCGATGCCGTGCTGATCGCGCGCAACATGGGGCCGGCCGAACTCCTGGAATATGATCGGCGGCGGCTCAAGGCCGTGGTGCTGGAGGAAGGCTCGCTCACCAGCCACATGGTCATCGTCGCCCGGGCGATCGGAGTGCCAGTGCTGGGCCGCATCCTCGACATTCGCCACACCGCCAATGAGGGCGACACAATATTGGTCGACGGCGACCAAGGCAGCCTGGTGGTGCGCCCGACCAGCCAGGTGGTGGCCAGCTTCGAGCAACGCATGGCAATGAGCCAGCGGCGCCGCGCCGAGTTCGCAACCATCCGCGATGAGCCCCCGACCACCCGCGACGGACGGCGCTGCACCCTGATGGTCAACGCCGGCCTGGCCGAGGACTCGGCGCAATTGGAAGCGGTCGGAGCGGACGGCATCGGCCTGTTCCGGACCGAATTCCAGTTCCTGGTCTCCGCCACCCTGCCCGGCCGCGACAGCCAGCTGAAACTCTATCGGCAGGTGCTGGATGCTGCGGGCGACAAGCCGGTGATCTTTCGCACCGTGGACATCGGCGGTGACAAGGCCCTGCCCTACCTCGCCGACGAGAAGGACGAGGCTGAGAACCCGGCGATGGGCTGGCGCGCGCTGCGCCTGTCCTTGTCGCGCACCACTCTGATGAAGGCGCAGGCCCGCGCGCTGATCGAAGCGGCCGACCGGCGCGTGCTGCGGGTGATGTTCCCGATGGTGTCCGAGCCATGGGAATATGAGGAAGCCCGCGCGCTGTTCGAGGAGCAGCTGACCTGGATGCGGGAGAACCGGCGTGTCCAGCCGAGCCGGGTCGAGTTCGGGGCCATGCTGGAAGTGCCCGGGCTGGCCGAGATGCTGGACGTGCTCCTGCCGCGAGTGCATTTTCTATCGATCGGCACCAACGACCTGACACAATTCCTGTTCGCGGCCGACCGGGCCGATCCCCGCCTGGCCCAGCGCTACGATTGGCTGAGCCCCGCCATCCTGCGCTTCCTGGCCCGGGTCACGCGCCAAGCGACCGCGGCGGGGGTGCCGGTGCGCGTGTGCGGCGAGATGGGCGGGCGGCCGCTGGAAGCGATGGCGCTGATCGGGGTCGGGATCGACAATTTCTCCATCACCCCGGCCGCGGTCGGGCCGGTCAAGGCGATGATCCGGTCGCTGGATGCGGGCGCCGCCCGGACCCGGCTGGAGCAGCTGCTGGCGCGGCCGCCGCGCGACATGCGCAAGGCACTCACCGACTGGGCGAAGCGACAGGGGGTCGTGCTGGGCTAGAAGGCGTTGACTTGCCGACGTTCACCTTCAAGAACAGCGGCGCAAGCGGACCTGGGCGGGGAGCAGCATGGTCGACGAACTGGATACTGGCAGCGGCGCAACGGTTGGTGAGCAGCTGCGCGGGGCCCGCGAGGGGCAGGGCCTGAGCCTGGAGGAAGTCGCCGCTCGCACCCGCATTCCGACGCGGCACCTCGAAAGCCTGGAAGTGAGCGACTGGAGCAAGCTGCCCGCGACCACTTACTCTATCGGGTTCGCCAAGTCCTACGCGAGCGCGGTCGGCCTCGACCGCACCGCAATCTGCGAGCAGCTGCGGGCGGAGATGAGCGGCTACAGCCAGCGACCGACCCACACCGCCGAGGTATTCGAGCCGGCCGACCCGGCCCGCGTCATGCCCAAGTGGCTGGTGCTACTGGCCGTGCTGGGCGTGATAGCGGTGATCACAGCGCTGCTGGTCATGCGCAACCGGGAGATCAGCGGTCCGGACCAAGTCTCTCCGCAGGCCGTAGCCGAAGCGCCGCAGGGCGCCGCTCCCGCGGCTCCGGCCGCTGCAGCGACGCCGTCCGGTCCAGTGGTGATCACCGCCAACGAGCCGGCCTGGCTGCAGGTTTACGAGAGAGGCGGCAAGACCCTGTTCCAGGGGCAGCTCGCCGCTGGTCAGAGCTATGAGGTGCCCGCCACTGCCACCGCGCCGCTGCTCAAGACCGGCAAACCCGAAGCGCTCAGGGTGGCGGTGGGCACCGCCGACGCTCCGCCGGTAGGGCAGCCGGGCACCACCGCCCGCGACGTGTCGCTGCTGGCGGCGGACCTGATGCGTGGCAGCGGCGCCACGGTCGCCCCGGCCAACGTACCCGCGGCACGCTGATTCACTCCAGCGCAAGGCTCCGCTTGCCACCCATCATCAGCCTCTTCTCATCGAGATCGTCATGCGCACCCTTCTTGCCTCCGCCGCCCTCACCCTTCTTCTCGCCAGTCCAGCGGTCGCCCAGCGGCAGCCGACGCCCGAGCAGCGGGTCGAGCGGCTGGAACGCCAAATCCGCCAGATCCAGGGCCGCGTGTTCCCGAACGGGCAGCCGGCCAGCACCGCCGGCCTCGCCGACGATCCGGCCGCCAGCCAGGTGGTGGTCACCGCGCTCAGCAATCGGCTCGACAATATCGAGCGCTCGCTGACCCAGATCACCCGGCTCAACGAAGAGAATGCCAACCGCATCTCGACGATGGAAGCGGAGCTGGCGCGGCTGCGGGCGGACAGCGATCAGCGGCTGCGGACGCTCGAGACGGCGACGCCTTCGACGCCCGCCCCAACCCCCAATGCAGGTCCGCGCAACGACACCCCTGCCCAGCCCGCTACCGAACGCCCGCGCCCCACGCCGCCCGCGCAGGCTAGCACCGCTCCGGCCAAGACCGGCGACGTCAACACCGACGCTGAAGCGGCCTATGACGCCGGTTACCAGCTGTGGCAGCAGAAGAAGTACGACCAGGCCATCGCGACCTTGCGAACCATGACCTCGTCCTTCCCCAACCATCGGCGAGTGAGCTGGGCTAATAACCTGATCGGCCGGTCACTGCTGGACAAGGGCGAGTACCGCCCGGCGGCCGAGGCGCTGCTCGCCAATTACCGCGGCAACCCGCGCGGCGAGCGGGCGGCCGACAGCCTGTACTACCTCGGCCAGGCGCTGGTCGGTCTCAAGCAGTCCGCCCAGGCGTGCAAGGCCTATGCCGAGCTCGAGGAAGTCTATGGCGACCGCGCGCGGCCGGAGTTGCGGAGCATGCTCCCGGCCGCCAAGGGCAGGGCGGGGTGTCGCTAAGCCCGCCTGACGACCTCGCCCGGCGCTTCCGCGCGTCGCTCACCTCCTTTGTCGGCGAGCCGGCCGTCATTTCCGCGAATTTCGGATTGGCCGTATCCGGCGGGTCCGACAGCCTCGCGCTGCTACTGCTGGCGGCCGCCGCCTTGCCCGGGCGAGTGGCGGTGGCGACCGTGGACCATCGGTTCCGGCCCGAAAGCCAGGGCGAGGCGACGGTGGTCGCGGAAGTATGCGCCCGACTCGGAATTGCGCACGACATCCTCCCTCTCACCTGGGTGCCGCCGCGGTCTAATCGCCAGGCCAGCGCCCGTGACGCACGATACGATATCCTGGCCAAGTGGGCGCAAGAGCGCGGCGTCGGGTGGCTGGTTACCGCGCATCATACCGACGACCAGGCAGAGACGCTGCTGATGCGGCTTCACCGAGGGTCCGGGGTTGACGGCCTTGCCGGCATTCGGCCGATGCGGGCGCTTGGCGACGACCTGATGCTGGTTCGCCCGCTACTCACCTGGCGGAAAAGTGAGCTTGGCGCGGTCGTGGCGGCCTGCGGACTCACCCCAGTCGAAGATCCGACCAACACCGATCCCAGCCACGACCGCACCGGTGCCCGAGCCTTTCTTGCAGCGTCCGCGGACTGGCCCGATCGAGGGCGGTTGGCGGCGAGCGCCGACCATCTGCGGGAATCAAGCGAGGCGCTGACCTGGACGACCGAGGAACTGCTGCGCTCGCGCGTGTCTGACGACGGCGCCGCCCTGCTGCTCGACGTTCGCAGCCTCCCGTCCGAGCTGCTGCGCCGGCTCGCCTTGCGCATGCTCCAGGACTTCTCGCCGGCCGCGGCGGTGCGCGGCGACGACCTCGCCCGCGCGCTGGACCGGCTCCGCACGGGTGACGTCGTCACGCTCGCCGGCGTGGTCGTTCGTCCGGGCGGCGACGGGTGGCGGTTCGAGCCAGCGCCGCCGCGCCGATCCTAGAAGCCTCGCCATCGTCCCGGCCCGAGCCGGACGTTCGGATCAGCTCCAGTCAGGTCGCCATTTGGTCGCATGGTGCCGACCTTTTTAGCCCCACGTGCGCCTCTGCCTGCTCCGACGTCTATGTTAGGTCGGGGCGCTACCGTTCCGACGGCGAACTCCATTTGCTTGCCGGCGGGATAGGTGCGGAGCGGAGGGGGCGCAGGTGACGGGTGTGGCGGCAGACGACTGGCAGGAGTTGCGCTCGAACGGGCGCACGAACCTGTATCTTGCCGCCAGCCTGCGCTGGCCGGGTGGAGCGACGGCGGTCCGGGTCCGCAACCTCAGCGCGCGCGGGGCGATGGTCGAGGCGCCCGTACTGCCGCTGGCGGGAACGACAGTGGAATTGGTCCGCGGCGCGCTTCAAGTGCACGGCAGCACCGCGTGGAGCAGTGGCAACCGCGCCGGCCTCAGGCTCGACGAGCTGGTCGCCGTTCGTGAATGGATGGGCAACGGCGGCAACCCGGCGCAACAGCGAATTGACGGGCTGGTCCGCGCCCTCCGGAGCGGGAACATGCCCACTTTCCCTCAGCGACCGATGACCCAGCTGGCCTCGGCCCCGGCCGAGGACCTGCGGCTTGCGGGCCGGCTGCTGGAGCAACTCGGCGACGTGCTGGTGGCAGACATGGAGGTGGTAGCCAGGTACGGCAGCGACCTGCAAAGCATGGATGTCGTGCAGCAGTTGCTCGAAGCGCTGGCGCGCGCGGGCTCGGAGCCGGACCGGGGCGTCGCGCGATTGGCGGACCTGCGGGCGTCGGCCCAAGCGATCCTGGCCGGTTAGGCCGTTTCGAGCTGGGTGAAGCGCACCGGCATTATCGCGCGCTGCTCGCTGCCAGAGCCTGCCTTGGTGACCACCGTCAGTTGCTGCGCCTCGCTGCTGCCGAGCGGAACCACCATCCGCCCGCCGGCTTCGAGTTGATCGAGCAGGGCGGTCGGCGGCTCGGTTGCGGCCGCCGTGACGAGGATGGCGTCAAACGGTTGGTGTTCGGCCCACCCCTTGGAGCCGTCCCCGACCCGCGCCTGGATGGGGGAGCCAAGGGCGGCGAAGCGGAGGCACGCGGCTTCGACGAACTCCTCCACCACGTCGACTGTGAATACGTCCGCCCCCATCTCGGCCATGACACTGGCCTGATAGCCGAGACCGGTGCCGACCTCGAGCACCTTCTGCCCGGGCTGCAGGTCGAGCAGGTCGATCATGGCCGCAGCGATGAATGGCTGGGACAAGGTCTTGTCGAAGCCGATCGGCAGCGGCGTGTCCTGGTAGGCGACGGCGGCGAGCTGCTCGGGGACGAACAGGTGCCGGGGCACGTCCATCAGCGCACGGCGCAGCCCGGGTGACACTTCGCTGCGGCCGAGCTCCTCGCTGGCCAGGTCGAAATGCAGGTCGATGATCTCGACCATGTGCCGGCGAAACAGGGCCAGGTGCTGCTCGGTCAGCGGCTTCATTCGATGGGCCTCCCGTCCTGCCGAACGGGTGCGGGCAGCGGGCGTTCCCCTAGCGGCCGCCCGCGAACGCCGACACCGGCATGGGCGCCAGCGGGTCGGGCAGCAGTCGCAGGAAGCCGTCGTAAATCGCACGGGCGGCCTGGGCGATCGAATTGGGTCGATCCTTTCCGCCACGGGCGAACAGCGCCAGCGCAATCCGCCGGCCGTCGGGCATGGTGATGAAGCCGACATCGGTGGTCAGCCCGTCCAGGGTGCCCGTCTTGTGCTCGACCGGCACATTGGGCCCGAGCAGGCCGCGGATGCGGTTGGAGCCGGTGGCGCAGCGACGCATCACGCTGAGCAGGTAGACGCGGCTGGCGGGCGAGATCACATTGCCGCGATCGATCTGGCGCAGCAGGGTCACCATCGCCTCAGGCGTCGCGGAGTCGCGGATGTCGAACAGGTCGCGCGGGCTCGCCAGCAGCTGCGCAATCGTGCGGTTCACTCGGATACCGCTGAGGTGATGGAAATCGATCCAACCCTGCACCGTGGCCGGACCACCGAGGTTGCGGATCAGGATGTCGGTGGCACCGTTGTTGCTGTGGATCAGCATGGCTTCCATCAGCTGGCGCGCGGATAGCGAGCCGATCCGGTCATCGAGCGAGCGTCGGCCCGCGTCGACCTGGGACAGGTAGGCGGCGGCGACCGCCACCTTGACTGTGCTGGCCATCGGATAGGGCTTGTTGCCCCGAATGCTGACCATCTTGCCGCTGTCGAGGTCCAGCGCGGCCACGCCGATGTCGCCCGGACGATTGGCAAGCAGCGCAGCGAGTTGCGTTTCCAGCCCGCGCATCTCCGGTGAAGGCGAGGTAGCGGCGGCAGCCGGAATCGCCACCAACGCCGACAACCAGCACATCAGCACAGCAAGGACGCGCATCTGATCTCCCACCCCGAAACGATCTTCTATCATGCGGATAGAAGGTGAATGGTTCCTTGACTCCCCCACGCTGCCCGGAGCGAGACAAGCTGTGCCAGCGGAGCGACGGACGGAAGGACCCATGTTCCATTGCCATTGGGGACGGCGGTCCTACATTGCGAAGCGACACTCAAAGGAAGACACCGTTCGCATGAGCGACAAGGAAAAGAAGCCCGGCAACCCCTGGACCAAGAGCCTGCTGATCTGGGTCGCGGTGCTGTTCGGGTTGGTGCTGTTCGCCCAGATGATCGACGGCGGCAGCCGCACCGGCCAGGGCGAGCCGATGGCCTATTCCGACTTCGTCCGCCAGGTCGACGAGGGCAATGTCCGATCGGTGACCACCGCCTCGGCCGCGACCGGCCAGCAGGTGATCAGCGGCAAGCTTAGCGACGGGCGCGCCTTCCGCACCACCGCGCCGGCGGACGCGCAGGTCACCGACCGACTGATCACCAAGGGTGTGACGGTGCAGGCCAAGGAAGCCGAGCAGTCGAGCTTCTGGCTGATTCTGCTCTACCAGTCGCTGCCGTTTCTGCTGATCCTGGGCGTGTCGTTCTTCATCATGCGCCAGATGCAGAAGAATGCGGGTGGCGGCGCCATGGGCTTCGGCAAGAGCCGGGCGCGCATGCTGACCCAGAAGGAAGGCCGAGTGACCTTCGCCGACGTGGCCGGCATCGACGAGGCCCGCGAAGAGCTGCAGGAGATCGTCGAATATCTGAAGGACCCGGGCAAGTTCGCGCGCCTTGGCGGCAAGATCCCGAAGGGGGCGCTGCTGGTTGGCTCGCCCGGCACCGGCAAGACCCTGCTCGCCCGCGCCATCGCGGGTGAAGCGGGCGTGCCGTTCTTCACTATTTCCGGTTCGGACTTCGTCGAGATGTTCGTCGGCGTTGGCGCCAGCCGCGTCCGCGACATGTTCGAGCAGGCCAAGAAGTCGGCCCCGTGCATCGTGTTCATCGACGAGATCGACGCGGTGGGCCGCCACCGCGGCGCCGGCCTCGGCAACGGCAACGACGAGCGCGAGCAGACGCTGAACCAGTTGCTGGTCGAGATGGACGGGTTCGAGGCCAACGACGGCATCATCATCGTCGCCGCCACCAACCGGCCCGACGTGCTCGACCCCGCGCTGCTGCGTCCGGGCCGGTTCGACCGCCAGGTGGTGGTGCCGCGCCCCGACATCGACGGCCGCGAGCAGATCCTGGGCGTGCACATGAAGAAGGTGCCGCTGGCGCCCGACGTGGACGCGCGGGTGATCGCCCGCGGCACGCCCGGCTTCTCCGGCGCCGACCTCGCCAACCTCGTCAACGAGGCCGCCCTGCTCGCCGCCCGCAAGGGCAAGCGGCTGGTCGCCATGCAGGAATTCGAGGAAGCCAAGGACAAGGTGATGATGGGGACCGAGCGCCGGTCCATGGTCATGACCGACGACGAGAAGCGCATGACCGCCTACCACGAGGCGGGCCACGCGATCGTCGCCCTGCACGAGCCGGCGTCCGACCCGATCCACAAGGCGACCATCATCCCGCGCGGCCGCGCACTGGGCATGGTGATGCGCCTGCCGGAGCGGGATAGCTACAGCTACCACCGTGACAAGATGCACGCCAACCTGGCCGTGGCCATGGGCGGCCGCGTCGCCGAGGAGATCATCTTCGGCTACGACAAGGTCAGCTCCGGCGCGTCGTCGGACATCCAGTACGTCACCGGGCTGGCGCGCGACATGGTGACCCGCTGGGGCATGTCGGACACGCTTGGTCCGCTGCAATATGCCGAGGCCGACGAGGAGGTGTTCCTGGGCTATTCCATGAACCGCCAGCGGCAGATGTCCGACGAGACGGCGCGCGCGATCGACAAGGAGATCCGGTCGCTGGTCGACAGCGGCTACGATCGCGCTCGCGAATTGCTGACCACCCACGAGGACCAGCTTCATGGCCTGGCCAAGGCGCTGCTCGAATATGAGACGCTGAGCGGCGAGGAGATCAAGTCGGTCCTGGACGGCGGCACCATTGACCGTGGCGCCAGCTCCAAGAAGCCGGTTGTTCCGACGGTCGGCAGCTCCGTGCCGAAAAGTCGCAAGCCCGCGACCGGCTTTGGCGGACCGGCTCCAGCCGGAGCCTGACGGCTATTCATTTCCCGTTCACGCGTCGGACCCCTTCTCGCTTCGGCAGAGGAGGGGTTCTTCGTATGCGCGTACCATTGTTTGCCGGTTTGCTGCTCTCGGTCGCGGCTCCGGCCCTGGCCGCCGCGCCCGGAACCGCCCAGAACTTTCTCGATCGGGCCGAACGGTTGCTCGGTAAGGGGCCGTTCGCCCTCGTCGATGCCGATTACAAGCGGCTGCAGCGCGAGGGCACCGTCGCCGGCGACAGCATCCGCCGTGATCGCGAAGCCGCCGAGCGGGCGCATCGGCCGATCCTTTACTGCTCGCCCAAGCCGCGGGCGGACCTCGGCAACATGGAATTCATTCGCGGCCTGCGCGCGATCCCTGGACCCCAGCGCCAGCGCATGACCCTGAAATCAGCCATGCTGCTGGTCCTCCAAAAGAAATACCCTTGTCTGCACCATTGATCGGGAGACCTTTCGGCCCATGCGCTTGATCGCCCTTGCTGCCTTGCTCGTCGCTGCGCCCGTCGCGGCCCAGTCGATGAACGCCGAAGCCTTTTACCAGCGGGCCACCGCGCTCCAGGCCAAGGGACCGCTCGCCATCTTCTCGCGCGGCGAGATCACGACCTTGATGAACGAAGTAAAGGCGGCCGCGCAGAAGGCCCGCGAGCAGCGGCTGGCGACTATCCGCGCCGGCGGCAAGCCGCGCTACTGTCCGCCCGACAGCAGCAGCATCGGCTCCTCCGAATTCATGCAGCGCCTGTCGACCATTCCTGCCGCTGAACGGGCGCGGATCGACATGACGGAAGCGACGGTTAGAGTGCTCGCGTCCAAATATCAGTGCCGGGCCTGACCTAGCCGAACACGCCTAAGGCCAGCATCGCCGCCGCGAACAAGGTCAACACGATCGTGGCGACGATCAGCAGGATGAAGGTGCGGATCAGCGCGCTCCACCAGCGCAGCTGATAGGCGCCTTTCAGCTGCCGGTAGACGTGCACCGGTGGGATGAACAGCAGCAGGCTGGCCGTGCTGCTCGCGCCAGCCATGACCAGTAGGCTGCCGGCGAGGATCAGCAGCATCATGAAGGACAGCGAATAGGTCACGAACACGGCGTGGTCGAACAGGTGGACGTTGCGGCGAAACGGGAACAGCAGCCACATGAATGGCACGGACAGCGGGATCAGCGCCCAGCTGTACTTGGAGGTGGCCTCCTGGACGTTCGCCACCACGGCATTCGGGTCGGCCGCGACCTTGCGCAGGGCATCGCGGAGCCAGGGCGGGTTGCTGCTGCCCTCGCTCAGGTCGGTCGGCAGGCCTCCGCCCTTGAGCTGCTCCCACTGCTGGAGGCTTTCCTGGTGGTCGGCGATCTTCTTGTCGAGGTCAGCGGTGGTCTGGCCCCGTCCAATCATGGACGTGCGCTCCCGTTGCAGCTTCTGCAGGGCCACAAGTTCCTCCTGCGCCGCCTTGTCGAGGCCGCCGGTAATTTTGACGTTCGACAGGGTGCCCGAGAAGCTCAGGGCGGCGAACATCAGGAACACACTGAACAGGTAGAGCGCGATGGGCGAGATGAAGCGGCTGCGCTGGCCCTCGACGTAGCGACGGGTGAGTTCGCCCGGGCGCCAGGCGAGCATCGGCAGGGTGCACCAGAACTTGCCCTCGAAATTGAACATGCCCGCGGCGAGGTCGCCCGCGAAGCCGGCCAGCGAGCGCGGGATGTCGGCCTTCTGCCCGCAACTGGCGCAGAACGAGCCGCCGAGCGCCGCGCCGCAGTTCGCGCAGGTCGTGACCGAAGCCGCTGAAGTGACCGTCCCTTGCCTGTTCATCCGCTTTCCCCTGCCGCGCAGATTGGCAGACCGCCCCCGCCCCTGCTAGCCCCTGCCTCGCATGCGGCGCATCGGCCTCCTCGGCGGCAGCTTCAACCCGGCCCATCGCGGGCACCGCCGGATGAGCCTGGCTGCGGCCGCGGCGCTGGGGCTGGACGAGGTCTGGTGGCTGGTGTCGCCCGGCAACCCGTTGAAGCCGGCCGCCGCCATGGCGCCCTTCGAGGCGCGGCTTGCCTCGGCTCGTCACGCGGCGCGCGGGACTGCGATCAAGGTCAGCGATTTCGAGGCGCGAGTCGGCACCCGCTACACGGTTGACACCGTGACCAAACTGCTCCGCCGCTATCCGCGGGACCGGTTCGTGTGGCTGATGGGCGAGGACACTGTGGCCCAGTTTCACCAGTGGAAGGATTGGCGACGGCTTAGTGCCACCCTGCCGATTGCCGTAATGTCCCGGCCGGGGTATGACGACACTGCCCGCGCGAACCGCGCGATGGGTTGGCTGCGGCGCTTCGTCCGGCCGCGCAGCCAGGCACGGGACTGGACGCGTTGGAGTGCACCGGCGATCATTTTCCTGAGGCTTCCGCCCGACAGGACTTCCGCCACCGCCGTCCGCGCGCGTGACCCCGATTGGCACGGTCGTTTCGCCGGCAACGGTAACCGGCGTTCGCGCGTTCCACCCCTACCAGCATCAGGAGAAACCTTGGCCGACGATAGCATGAAAACGGTTCCGACCGTTGAAGAGCTCCACCGCAGCGTGCTCCAGTCCCTGGACGACGATCAGGCGGTGGAAGTCGTGTCCATCCCCCTTGCCGGCAAGTCGAGCATCGCCGACCATATGGTGATCGCGTCCGGCCGCTCCACCCGCCAAGTTGCCTCCATGGCCACCAAGCTGGCCGAGAAGCTGAAGCGCGAACATGGCAAGCTGGCCCGGATCGAGGGCCTGCCCGCCGCGGACTGGGTGCTGATCGATGCCGACGACGTGATCGTCCACCTGTTCCGGCCTGAAGTGCGCACCTTCTACAACCTGGAGCGCATGTGGGCGTTCGGGGACGAGCAGCCCAAGCAGGCACAGGCGGCTGGCGCGTAGGGGCGCTTGCTCCTTCACATCATCGCCCGGGGCAAGATCGGGCGGTCACCCGAGGCCGAACTGGTCGACCGTTACTGCAAGCGGATTGCATGGCCGGTGAAGCTGACCGAGCTGCCCGATCGGGGTGGCACGGTGCCGCCGCCGGGACCAAACGCTGCGACCGTGCTGTTGGACGAACGGGGCGACGCGCTGTCGTCGATGGCCTTTGCCCGGCAACTGGAGCGCTGGCGCGACGGCGGCAAGCGCGAAGCGCGGTTCCTGGTCGGGGCCGCCGACGGTCATTCGGACGCGGAACGGGCCGGCGCCGACCTGCTGCTGAGCTTCGGACCGGCCACCTGGCCGCACCTGCTGGCGCGCGCCATGCTGGCCGAGCAGCTGTTCCGGGCAACGTCGATCCTTGCCAACCATCCCTACCACCGCGAAGGCTAGGCCGATGCGCGCCCTGGCTCCACTTGCCCTGCTGCTGCTCACGCCGACGCTGCTGTCGGCGGCCGATCCGCTGACGGCCGCGCGGGCCGAGGCGGCCGCGGCCGCGCGGGAGCAGGCGCGGCTGGAGGCGCTGGTTCGCCAGACGGAGGGCGAGGCCGGACGGCTGCACGCCGAGCAGGCCGCTGCGGGCCAGGCCATCGTCGCGGCCGAAGCCGCCGTGGCCGAAGCCGACGTGCGCGCGTCCGAGCTGCAGCGCCGGCTCGACGACCAGCGGCAGCAGCTGACCAGGGAGCAGCGGCCCGCCGCGCTGCTGCTTGCTGGACTGGCACAGATGGGCCGGCGCCCGCCCCTCCTGGACCTCGCCGACGCGCGCTCGGTCGAGGACCTCGTCCACGTCCGCGCCTTGTTCGAAGCCACGCTGCCGGTGGTCATGGCGCGCACGGCCGGCCTGCGAGCCGATCTTCGCCGGCGCGAAGCACTGGCCAACGCCGCTTCCAGCGCACGGTCAGCGGCTGCCGCCACCCGTTCACAGCTGGCGGAGCGGCAGCGGCAATTCACGGCGTTGGAGGCGCGCTCGAACCGCCGCCTTGCCGAACTGGGCAGCGAGGCTCTCGGCGCCGGCGACGTCGTGCTCGCGCGGCAGAGCGACGCGGAGCGCGCCCAAACCCAGGCGGGCGAGCGCCGCGCCGCCGCCCACAACGCCTCCCAACTCGCCCTGCTCGGCCCCGCGCCAGCTCGGCCGATGTCCGGCGCAGGCGAGACCGCGTCGCCGCCCCTTGCCTGGCAACTGCCGGTACGCGGGCCAGTAATCACCGGCCTGGCGGAAATCAGCGCCAGCGGTGTGCGCTCGCGCGGCCTGACGATCGCCACCCGCACGGGAGCTTTCGTGTCCATGCCGGCGGCCGGTCAGGTCGCCTTCGCCGGCCCGTACCGCAACCATCCGTTCGTGATCATCCTCGACCATGGGCACGGCTGGATGACGCTGCTGACGGGGGTCCGCACGGCCCTTGCCACTGGGAGCTCGCTGGGCCGCGGCGAACCGCTCGGCCAGACGCTCGGAGCGACCGTCACGGTCGAACTGAGCCGCGATGGACGGCCGCAACCCGCGGCTCTCATCGCCGGTTCATCTGCCTTGCCGTCAAACGGTGGATAACCCACATAGGAGCCGCTGATGGCTCACAAGGATTCGCGCATGTTCCGCAAGCTCCTCCCGCCCCTCGCCCTGGTCGGCGCGCTGGCGCTGATCCCGGTCACCACCTCGACCGTGGCGGCCGCCGATGTCGACACCTACAAGGAGCTGGAGACCTTCATGGGCGTGTTCGAGCGGGTGCGCGCGAACTACGTCGACAAGGTCGACGACCATACCCTGATGAAGGGCGCGATCGACGGCATGCTCGCCGCGCTGGACCCGCACAGCAGCTACATGGAAGGCAGCGACTTCCAGCAGCTGAAGGCCACCACGGACGGCAACTACGGCGGGCTCGGCCTGTCCGTCACCATGGAAGACGGGGTGATCAAGATCATCACGCCGACCGAAGACACGCCGGCGGCGCGAGCGGGCCTCAAGGCGGGCGACTACATCAGCCACATCAACGGCGAACTGATCATGGGCCTGGACCTCGACCAAGCGGTCGAGAAGATGCGCGGCCCTCCCGGCAGCCCCGTCAAGCTGACCATCATCCGCTCGGGTCGCGACAAACCGTTCGACGTGAACCTGACCCGCGAGCGGATCGTGCTGCGCCCGGTCAAGTGGGAGGTCCGCGACGGCGTCGGCGTGGTCAACATCAACACCTTCTCGGGCAATGTCGGGCAGGAGGCCGAGGCGGCGTTGACCGCAATCAACAAGGCGACCGGCGGCAAGCCGGTGGGCTATATCGTCGACCTGCGCTCCAACCCGGGCGGATTGCTCGACCAGGCGATCCAGGTCTCCGACGCCTTCCTGGAACGGGGCGAGATCGTGTCCGAGCGCGGCCGGGCCAAGGACGACATCGAGCGCTTCTACGCCAAGCCGGGCGACCTGACTGGCGGCAAGCCGGTGATTGTGCTGGTCGACGCCGGCTCGGCCAGCGCGGCGGAGATCGTCGCGGGCGCGCTGCAGGACCAGCGCCGCGCCCTTGTCATGGGCGAGCAGAGCTTCGGCAAGGGCTCGGTCCAGAGCGTTATCCAGCTGGGTCAGGACAGCGCCCTCCGGCTGACCACCGCGCGCTACTATACGCCGTCCGGACGCTCGGTGCAGGCGGGCGGCATCACGCCGGACGTCGCGGTGCCGCAGCTGACCGATCCCGACTACAAGGACCGGCGCGTGATCCGCGAAGCGGACCTGCGCCGCCACCTGATCGCGCAGAGCCAGGTCGACGACAAGCTGCTGGAGCGGGACACGACGCCCGATCCGCGCTTCACCCTCACCCAGGCCGAACTCGACAAGCGCGGCATCAAGGATTTCCAGCTCTATTACGCGCTGCAGACGCTGAAGCGGCTGACGCCCGGGGCCGCGCCCGCCAAGGTCGCGGCCGGCAGCGGCCCGGTCCGCTCGCGCTAGGCCGGTCGGCAGGTGGACGCCAGGACGGGCAGCGTTGGGACGGTGCGGCATGACCGCCAACTGACCCGCGCGCTGTGGCTGGCACTGCTGGTGCCCGCCGCCTTGCTCGCCGGAGCGCTGGGCTCGCAATACCTCGGCGGGCTCCACCCGTGCGAGATGTGCTACTGGCAGCGCTACGCGCACTGGGCGGGGTTGAGCTTCGCCACCCTGGCACTCGTGCTGGTTGGAGCGCGGCGGCCCCTAATTCTGTTCGCGGCGCTCGGCATCGGCCTGTCCGGCGCGATCGGGCTGTTCCACGCGGGCGTCGAGGCGGGCTGGTGGGAAGGCTTCACCACCTGCACGGCGACGGGCGCGCGGACGTTGCAGGACATCCTCAACACGCCGCTGATCCGCTGCGACCAGGTCCAGTGGACCTTCCTCGGCCTGTCCATGGCCGCATGGAATGCCCTCATCTCCCTCTCGGCCGCAGGAGCCATCGCATGGCTGACGCTGAAGCGCCGCTGAGCAACCAGCCCCCGATGAAGCGCTGGCGGCCCGGCGACCGCCGGGTTGACCGCGACTCCATGCTGCGGGTCGACCAGGCCGGCGAATATGGCGCGACCCGCATCTATGCCGGGCAGCTGGCGGTGCTGCGGGCCTCCTCGCCGGCAGCGCACCTGGTGACGCATATGGCCGGCCAGGAGGATCGCCACCTCGCCCGGTTCAACCAGCTGATGGCCGAGCGGCGAGTCCGGCCGACCCTGCTCCAGCCTTTATGGCATATCGGCGGCTTCGCACTCGGGGCGGTCACCGCGCTCATCTCCGAGGAAGCGGCGATGGCCTGCACCGACGCGGTGGAGACCGAGATCGACCGCCACTATGAGGAGCAGCTGGTGGCGCTCGGCGACGACGATCCGGAGCTGGCGGGGGACATTCGCCAGTTCCAGGCCGAAGAGGTCGAGCATCGCGACACGGCGCGCGAGGCCGGGGCGATGAACGCACCCGCCTATCCGCTCCTGACCTTCGCCATCCGCAGCATCTGCCGGACAGCGATCCAGGTTTCCAAGCGCATCTAACAAGGACCCGCCGCGACGACCCGGTCGTTGTGGCGGCAAGGAAGGAATTGTCATGCTGAAGCCGACCCTCATCGCCGCCACGCTGGCCGGAGCCGCGGCCTTCGCCAGCCTGTCACCCGCACAGGCGCAAAGCCGCGAAGGCCAGGCCTATATCGAGGTATTCGGGAACGACCCCTGCCCGCGCTCGACGGACAGCGAAGTCGTGGTCTGCGCCCGCAAACCGAACAGCGAGCGCTTCCGCATCCCCGAGCGCCTGCGCGCGGGCGGCGCGCTGCAAAGCCGGCAGGCCTGGGCCAACCGCGCCCGCAACTTCGAGGTGGCGACGCGTCGCGGGGTCAACACCTGCGACGCGGTGGGACCGTCGGGCCAGAGCGGCTGCCTTCAGCGGATCATCGACCAGGCCTATGCCGAGACCCGCGAAAGCGAGACGGAGAACACCGTCCCCGCCAGGTAAGGCTTGCTAACCGGCGAAGGTCCGCTCCGGCGCGCGCCGTTCGCGCCAGCGCATGAGCGGACGATCCTCGGCGCTGGCCCGAGCATGTTGTTCGAACTCGGTCCGGTCGTGCGCGCAGAAGATGTCGACCTCGCCGGGGGGCTCCAGCGAGAGTTGCCGGATGCGGCGCTGGTTGGCGATGCGCGCTTCCCGGTCGACCTCCATCATGTCCTGGTAGAACCGCATGCCTGGCGGGCAGCGGCGGTCGCGGCGGCCGATCTCGCCATGGTGGAAATAAGCGTCGCCGGCATAGAACAGCCACCCCTTGCCAGTGTCGATCGCCACGCCCGAGTGGCCCCAGGTGTGGCCGACCAGCGGTACCAGCAGGATCTCGGGCGGCAGGCCGTCGAGGTCGCGAACGCAGTCGAACCCCAGCCACGGCTCGCCCCGGCCAAGCGGGTATAGCGCCCAATTGCT
>Ga0210040_10004691_pt1 | contig 17685 bp, 12 predicted proteins | sample CryGeyCG12114_NA_FD_185462 | JGI IMG/M metagenome (GOLD analysis project Ga0210040, IMG submission 185462) | Groundwater microbial communities from aquifer - Crystal Geyser CG19_WC_8/21/14_NA (SPAdes) (version 2) | ecosystem: Environmental > Aquatic > Deep subsurface > Groundwater | place: USA... | reverse complement strand
CATAGCCTGAGAGCCGGATAACAGGGTGCTGGTAACACAGAGAAGAATTGTCTCGAAGCTTTGAGTGAGCGGCACGAGGGTCGAATTTGGCGAGGAAGGATGATGGCAAGAAGAAATCACTGACTGTGGAAGGCGCGGCCTCATGAGACTACCTAAGACAGACGCACATACAAGGGCAACGCAAAATGCGGAAAGGGCACGATGTCTGGCTAAAAGTGGAAAGAAGCCCATCGTTCGTAAGCACTGATGTTGATTGATTCTCTATCTATATGCCAAGCTCTTTAGCTCTTTAGCTCTTCAGGTAGTAACCTGCTCTATTATTGCTTCTCCATATCCATAAAGCTCCGCAAACTTCACCGCTTTGATAGTCAGCACTTGAAATACTATGCGCCCTGTGTATCTTGGCTGTGCTTTGCAGCTCCCCTATTGTTGTTTCATCGGAAGCATCAGCGTGAGATGCCGCAGCTAGCTCTCTCATGCCCGATCAAGCATCCCCTGTTCGATGTCTTGGACAGACGACCTTCATCAGGAAAAGGATCCCTTTTTCTTCTTGGCGCCGGATACTGTCTGGGTCGAACGCTTGTTGGGAGCTCCTGTTCTCTTAGGAGCAGGTAGTTCCGGCTCTGGGTTGACAGGTGATGATTTTGTCTTGGTTTTCGGGGCTGGTGGTTCTGTGGGAGTAGACTGTACCCACCATGATGCAGGCAGTGCCTTCTGAGGTCTTTTGCGCCTGGGAGTGAGAAAACCATGATCTTCTGTGATGGCGCGTGCTGGGTAGGTTTTCTCCATGCTCGATACGGCTCGGGGGATATAGACCAGAGGAGATAAGTCCCTTTGCTAGGGGAATGCGCAAATATTAGGTTGTGCAGTAATGCGAACGCTTGGTAGTTTGTTCTCAGTGTAGAGTTTGAGGACTTGCTTGTATGAGGATTTGTTCTGATAGCTGAATAGAGCTCGAGGAAGGGCGCTACTTATACACAATATTTCCACATCAGAAGACTTGCCATGAGTCAAGCCGCCAGCTGATTCATTTGCTCATGATCTGCGTTTGATGAACGGTGCAATCAAGCAGCAGGAGTCTTCGGGCGGCGATCGAGAGCCGCGACAGCGTGGCTTGTAGACGCAGCTGCCAGTGCGGTCTATGTTGCAGGCATTTCCGATGCTATACTTCGTAGAGCGGATATGTTCACGCCCTCCGAGCATAGATCCCGGTAGTAGCCATTAGCTGAGTCAAGCTCTTATAGTGCGACGACGCGAGGAAGTATGGTTGCCGCTCGTGCCAATCTCTGTCATCCTTTGTATAAGTCATAGGGCTGCTTCCTTGCCAATGAGTCTTATGTCCTGTCGGTGGTTCAGCAGTGTCTCTGGTACGCATGAATCATGACATGAACAGCGTATCCGTTCAGCGACAGGAGTTGGATTGGGACGGGCGGTTAGTAATTGGCAAAGAGAAGGATACGAAGTACTTTGCTGTCAAGGGAGGGCTCGCATCGCCATTATCATGCTGCAATTCGCTCCATGTATGTAATTTGGTGTCTTCATCTATCGCTGTTAGAATTGCGGGGACTGATGGACCTTACGAACATCCCTTCGCTCTTCCATCAAGCACGATGATAGTAGGTTGAGCTCAGGTCTTGACAAAGCAGAACCCGTGATAGAACGCAACAGCCTCCTTCTCTTCCTCAGTCATGCATAGTGGACCACCTGGATGTTTTATAACGCCCATTCTCACGCCCAATTGTTCGAGCTCTCGCGCAACCGCAGTGGTCGAATCTTGGCCATCGTCAGCTGGCTCCTGTCCCCAGCCACCGGTGTTTGCGCCAGCAGAACCACCACCAGTATTCGTTGCCCGCTGGGGATCGGTCTCGCAGTTCCATATGTCGAGGAAGCCCTTGCGGTACCGTTGCTCCAGACCATAACGTTCGGCAATGGAGCGGAAAGCCTCCCACGGCACCACGAATTCAGGAACATCGACAGCCTCTGCGATATAGTAAGTATATTTGTGGCCGAAGGGAGGTCTGAAGGAGCCATCAGGAGCAAGAGGTGGAAGTGATGAGGAAGGAGGTGGAAAGCGGACAGAGTAGATGGAGTTGCCCCAGGAAGGCGCAGAGGATTCTGAATAGTCTCCAGCGTGCGCAGTTGTGCCATTTGTGTTGGTTTCGCCATTCGATTCGGGCACACCGTCGGATGTACTGCTCGCAGCTGTGTATTTGTCGCCGTTCTCTTTGAACCAGCCCTTAACTCCATCCGAGAGAACATCGCTGTTAGGACAAACACCAATGAAACGACCACCTTTTTTTAGAGCGCCAGAGACGTTTCGCAGCATCATCTCGACCTTGTCTTGACTCTCGAAGGAGTAGTGCATGCTGAACATCATGGTCACCACGTCAAAGCCACCTCCTTTGCCCCACCTGTCCATGGCGTTGGGTTTAGGATCGATGCCAACTTGGGACACAATTGGTACTTCGCCAATCCACTCACCGAAGCAGTCCTTGACAGCAAAACGGGCATCGAATCGTGGTCGTCGGCCTTTCCACATGGTCTTGTACCTGTCTTGAGCTTGAGAAATGGACTGGTCGGCAGGATCGAGACCAGTATAGAGACCGACTGGTTGGGGAGCTTTCTCCCATTTGCCCAGATCTCCACCCTTACCACATCCAACGTCCAAGACGAGCAGCGGCTTGATCTCTTCGGGTACTTTGGCCGTCTCACCCCAGGCTAGCTCTTCTTCTTGCTCGACGGCCTTCTCCTGGGGGCTGAACTTTTGTATTATGCAGCTCTTGACCCAATTGTTGAAACTGCGTAGACCTTTGATCTGAGACTCATTTCTTCGCCAGTCTCTCCCACGTTCTTTGACATATTCTGGCACTGCATTGTACCACTCATTGACAACGCCTTGCACGCCACGGTTGACGGTTGACGAGCCTTGTGCTTTTTCCCGCTCGGCACGTAGACGTTCTTGTTCTGCCAGAACGTTCCTGCCTCGTCCTCGGCCACCGCCCGGTCGGGGTAGATTCCTCGGAGGTGAGTCGCGAATGGGTGAGGGAGATCTGCTGATGGGGCTCGGGTCTCGCTTGGTATGTCTGGGCGGAGATCTTCTTCTATATGCTGAGGGTACACGTCTCTCCGGTGATCTTGAACGCCTCTTAGGCCGATCTCTGACCCTCCCGTAGTCTCGAGGTCTTTCATCGTCGGGCCGGCGCCGTGACTCCTGATTCACATCTGGCCTTCTGTTGGTGAAGGCAGCAGGAGTGCGAGCTGGCCGGTTGCTTACTTCACCTTCTTCTCTTGCAACCTTGGGGATACGCGTTGTCCTGGAGCCGGGCTTTTGAGTTGCTGAGCCTGAGGCTGGAGTGGCTGTGCCATTGGTAGGTGTCTCTCTTTCTTCTGATCTCGGTCTCTTCTGCGGTGGTCCTTGACCATGGGTTGCATACTCTACGGCACCATTGGTTGGGGAACCGGGTCGTTGTCGCTTTCGTGATTCGGGGGATGCAGACATGTTCTTGTTCTTTGCTTGCGCTGGAGAAGATGTCATGCTATGTGACCCGTTCGAGATGACTTCTTCCGGAACTGTATTTGGGATCTCCGTGAATTTGTCTCGAGCAGGATCATAGGCAATGGATGATCTGCGCCGAGCTGGACTTGTCTCCTCGGACTCAGATTGTGGAGGTAGTTGTGGATCCATCATGACAAAGTGGTGAGTGGTGAGTGGTGAGTGGGGAGTGGTGAGTGGTGAGTGGTGGATGGGTCAGCGTTAACGAGTCGACGAGGCGTGTCGAGGGATCCACTGTCACTACCAGCTTCACATCAATATGCTGTAATTGTGTTGGCACATAGTGATTAGGGGAGCATTATTTGAAGTTCTTGTAAGGTGATCACGCAAAGAATAATATCAGTCTTCTGTCGCTTAATCCTCCATGCGCGCCTGCCCCTGCCGGGGCCTCACATTCTGAATCACGTGATTGAAAGGTTCAGGATGGGACAATCATTCAAGGTATCGGAGACGAACCACATGATTATTACTCACCAGCTTGCAGCACTACACCTGATCTACCTCGAGGACTGTGCACAAAGATGAAGTTTCTCTCATCATTGAGTACCTTCCTACTTACATCATCTCCATGTCCGTAGCATGGTGTCCTTGAAGTTCCCTCCCAACCCGAGGTCGTACATATTATCAACCTCCTTCATGTCCTTCACCCTAACCCACCGCTCATCAATGACTTCCTCATACCTTCCGTGTTCTACCTCCTTCCATATCGTCGGGGGAGCACCTTCCTTCGTCCTGATAACCCACCACTCTGCCTCTTTCCCACCCGCCCATCGCGGCCTCCTGCCATTCATCTTACTCTGGTCAAGGTAGTGCTCAGGATCATACACGATCCGTTCATCTAGTGGCCCGGGATACTCAGCCTTCACATCAGCTATACGTGCCTTCCACACCAAATTGTCCCAGACGTCCTCCCTAAGTTCACCCCACTTTGCCGTCTCGTTGGTTGTGCATCCAGCCCAGATCAGATATACGTGGTAGACCAGGAACCCAAGCGCGAGTGGACACGTCATGCAAGCAAGTAGCGTGACTGCTCCGATCCGTGCGTTCATTGCCACAACCACACTGTAGGCGTTCAGCCAGTCGCTCCAGCTTAGACCTGTGCTCCATTTCTTGTTCGTCGTACTTCCTCGTATAAGTTGACTTGGTATGAACGCTTCCTGTAGCATGCTGTCGAGAATACTGAATCCTGTTCGTGCGCCGTAGCCAAGCAGACACGAGATGGATACGAGTAGCGCGATGAAGTAGTGGTAGTTATGTAGCCCAACGCAGTTGTTGATCCAGATGCAATGGTGGTCTTCGCGCTCAATGCACGTCTTGCAGATTGAGCAGTGCTTGCTCCGTGCTGGCTTCGGGAGGTGACATGTCCGGCATGGCTGGTGCGGGTGGTAGAGAGTGTAGTCGTACGGATATCTGGTGAGAGCTGCTGGATATGAAGTAGCAGTAATGTGGTGGTCTGAGGTTGAGTAGCAGAGCCAAAGCGTGAGGTAGGGTAAGAGCACCAGTATTGGGAGGACGAGGTAGATATGGCTAGCAGTTAGGTGGGGGTGGGCAGCAGGTATGAAGAGCACCTCTGAACCTGATTGCAGCAGTATGAAAATGATCATGACCACAGGGTGTCGGTCGTGCATAAGGTAATTGTATGCACGAGTGACTGAGCGGGTAATGCGTTGTCCTGTAATGGCACGGTCGAGTCTGATCAATGTTTGGGGAATATAGTGCAGCAGTAGACGATGGGTCCAACCTATCGGCGTACGTCTGAACACTGGGAGACGCCCAAAGAGGGCAACGAAGACGACAAAGGAGATGATGCCAATTACCCAGGCTATGGTTTTGATCATCTCCATGGCATCTTCGCTCTGGGCTAGGTGTCGAAGGAGTGGCATGCCCACCTACCTTCCTGCAAGCCTTCGAGCAGATGTTGATTGTCGAGGAGTGTGATATCTCGACTCAGTGCATTACTGATGTAGGCTCACAAGAAGGACCGATAGACCAAGGCGCCCCGTACGACGTACGCTGATCGCGTACCGTCCGAAGAAGGCAGCTTTGTTCCGCAGCTTTTCAGCATAACATGGGGTGCACTATAAATGGTAACAGCTGCCGCAATAGTCAAACTTTGTCTTTCCGTCGCACATCAAGTCGACAGGTGCCGCGGGAGAAGTGCACAGTGCATGCCACCTTGTTAGCCTGACCTTGTATGAAAATAAACTTGTAGTGTGGGGAAGCAGGAACACAATTCATGGAGTTTATTGTACAAAGTGGGCCTCAAACTGGCCGACCCACATGCTGAAGACGACTGGTTCTCTGCCTTTGAATTAGTGAAAGACAACTTAGGTTCAGAAACGTGCCAGGAACAGCTTGCACGCCATGAGGGCATCGCCTAATTTCCGGCGCAGCAGCTTTGTTCGCAGGAGGATACGAGTGCACTGACAAGAGCGACCACATGTAGCACGAACTACGGCCTCGGTCGTGGAGAACGAGAAAGCCCTGTATCGACAGCGCCTTACGCCATCATTCACATGGATATTGCACGACTTCGGACGGCGGGGGGTTGAGGCAGCCCTCACTGCCACATCACATGGTTCTTGTCGAGCCGGGTGCACCTCTACTGAGGGCCCATATCAGACGTGCATAGAGGCAACTACACAACAATGCTAGAACGATGAGTGAGTGCTGCAGCCTGCCACGACTCATGCCAGTCCATCTGCGGACGGAGCAGAACATGCGCGCAATGCTCGAGTAGTTTCATCGGTCTCTGTAAGAAACAGTCAGATCAGAGTACGTATGGTCAAGCGGTACTTGTCCTTTAGTGGCTTGCTGAGTGTGCCGTTGTAATCGCCTGGGCAAGGCACCTATTATTTGACTAAAGTCAGCCACAGCTTCGTCGTAGTATACTCAAGAAGCATAGATATGTAACCAACGCCTGAGAAGCCATCAAGTTCATGATCTTCGCCATCATGATCACTCTTCCTGCGCGTCTTGCTGATAGATATGGCGGGATCTTGTAGGATCTTTTCTCATCTCGTGACCTGAACCCGTGAACCCGACTGGAAAGAAGTCAGCAGAAACTTTGTTGAGGAAAGGCAAGTAACCTACCTCGAGCCGTAACACCCTCACCAGTTCTGAACATGCTATCTTTCTTGCCGTGCTTGCCTTTACTCTTGGCGGCGAAATCTTGCCATTTAGTTTTTCCTGCCTCAAGTTCGTTCTTTGCTTTGACCTTTCGAGGAATCTTGGCCGGTCTCACCGGGCCATCGCTCACTTTGCTCGGCTCGCGCTTCGCTTGCTGGGCCAGATTTGGATCGACGGTCGAAGCTGCAGAGATTATGCTTGGATTGGACGGAGCTGGAATTGGGGTAGAAGAGCCTGACATGCTATCAGCTTTCCGCTTCTTTGCTTCATTGGACAAGGGCCGAATGTCCTTTGAGTAACACGTCTCAGTTGTCCCGTAATTCTTGAATGATACTATGTAGACTGGGTTGGCGGACGAGCCAGTTATTGAGGTGATTCTGGCGTTGTAGAATCCTCCATCACCGGACTTCCACCTTGCCAGTACAGTGTCATTAACTGAGAAAGTGGTCTGTGTGGTTTGCTCTTCTGGCTCGGCTTCAGGTGGCTTGTAGCCAGCCTTGAAAGCAGGGTGGTTTTCACGCGACCACTTCTCCTTCACGGCGGGTGTGGCGGACTTCTGTGGGACCGGGGCTGGAGCAGGCTTTAGTTCTGCAATGGCGGACTCGGTGAGGGCAATGACTTCTTCAAGTTCTGTCTTTAGACTCTGCAACTCCCCGTTTTCTGGATCGTTCTGTAATGACAGCGCAACCGTTTCAAGTTGTAATTTGTACTCCTTCACCTCCCCCTCCAGGGCGGCAACTTCTGGATTACTCATGGCGAAACGGCGCGCGATTAGGTGGCGAGGAAACGGGTCTCTAGTGGATTTAACGCGCTGATTGAGACCAAGTATTGTACAGGTATGTGGGAGGAAGGAGGATTGGTTCCGTGATCTCTGATTGACGCAGGTACGACTCGCCCAACACTCTCGGCTTCAGGCTGCCGGGCATTACCCGGCTGACTAAGCTTCCTTCCACGTGACATTATCAAGCTATCGAAACCCTTCCCATGGGGGTGCTGCACGCATGTACGATGCACCTAAAGGGAAATTTTTGCGTTGTAAGATCACTCAGATCTAGCGGTCTGCTCTATGATCAAACCGTAGGTTAAATATATATGGCGCTCACTACCGACTGTCCCATCAGACAGACTTTCTGTGTGGCTCGCACTCCGCTGTTAGTGTTGGTATGATGTGCAGTTTTGTGAGACACCATCATCTTGAGGTCAACCCAAAGTCTGATGAACATCAATCTTATCTACAGCCATGATGTGCAGTGAATACTCACGACACGGCCGGCTCACCAATCAGTCCTATTTGACGACAGCACAAGCATCGAGCATGGCGCCTGACTTTCCCTGGTCAACGTCAAAGCCATTCCATACTCCCTAGAAAGTTTGGCTTTCTAAGCTACACGACTTGTCTCCCAGTTTGATGAGCCTGACTTGGATTGGAACCTCAAACAGTACTAGTGGTCGTGGTGTCCTGAGCCGCTGCAGCACTTGTTGATGCCTAGAGAATGCTCCTACTCAGGGTAGCTGAGCGTACCGGAGGGCCGAGTCACCGTTGTGGTATGTGCCGTGGTTGAAATGGGGCGGCATCATATTGATTACACGAGCAGTGGGTGCGTTTGCGAAGCAGATGCAGTGAGGCTCCGTGACCTTGGTGCAAAGTCTTCAACAAATGGTGGCGTTCAACCCGGACTTCGCTTGGTGATGCTCTTGCAGCGGCTGTCGAGAGCAACTGTGAATTGTGCGCAGTAGCTGGAGTGAACTTGCCACGTCCTACTGAAGGTCAGAAACATGATACATTGTACTAGAAATTTGCTTGCAGTCCAAGCCGTGGAGTCACATAGAACACGAAGTTTGTGAAGATTGCATTGATTCATGTACTTGTTGCAGGGGTAGTAGAACGCGAGCTTCTTGCCGTCCATCTGGGGCGCGGCGTCAAGTATGTCCATACTAAGGCCGTGCTCTACCACTTTCTGTTGGCAGATCGTTTTGGCTTTTGCTCCGTTCCCCTCCTTCCCTTGCAAAGCTTGAATCTCATGGGGCCAGGCTAGGCGCTTGATCGTTTTTGGTTTCAGGCCGTTGTCTCCAACTGTTGGACCATATAACTGTCCGCGGCAGCGGCTCGAGGAACTCGACTTTTCTCCGACTCAGTCTGTCCCTTTCGACTTTGCATCGCAGTGCCTTCGCCGGTCTAGCTGCATGTCGTCTACCACCCACAACCTTTCTTGGAAGATACCCAGTAGGCCGAAATCGAGCACCTCGAGGTTGAGGCCGCAGCCCGTACCTTTTATCATGTTAGCAGGTTCGATGAAAGCTAACAGTCAGGCAAGGACGTACATAATAGTGTTGTCTCATAGCTCAAAGCTCATTTGATGGGTTTCGGTTCAGCTCGGTGTCAAGACCAATGTGCAATGGAGAGCCTGCTTCACAGGGTACAATATCCTAATTGTCCTCGGCTGGACTTGGTGTTCGATTAGAGCGAGAGCTCTATTGAATGCGATTGCACCACGGGAATGCACAGGTTGCGTGTAGAAACCACCAGCTCTCTGGTTCCACGGGGCAGGGATAATGCTGGGACCATGGTTTGGGATGAAGCTTCCTGGGCTGATTGCGGGAGATTCAGGAAGATACAGACCAACGTGCTCGGCGTTATCGCATGAACACTTCAACTTGGCGTGGTTGTCGGGCTTGGGAAATGCCTGGTGGAACGGGGCATTCCAAACTTGGAGTTAAAGTCGGACTGGTGAGAGTTAAACCCCAAGTTTGGAATGCCCTCTTCCACCAGCCTCTTTGGTTCTAGAATCAGACCCGGCTCGCCCCAAGAGCTGCATCCCAAATACTGTTGCTCCAGATTATGCACTCGGAGCTGAGTACGCGAGAAGGACATTGTTAGCTGCAATTTTCATGGAAGGAAGAAACACCAACCTTCTCGAAATTTGAGGCTAGAGGTGCCAGAAAAGTCACCACTGGATAACTGGCTTGTGGCAGCCAAGCGTTCATAGCGATGTTGCTTTTTGATCCTTCGATATCGGCTCTTCCTATCATACCGAAGCAGTATTCGATGAGAGTTGGATCGTCCATTTGGGGGTTGGAATGGAATCTCAGGGTCGAATTTTGCATCTAACTGTGTGTAAGTAGAACTACAGGTATAGATCGAGGAAGAAAAGGCGGGTAAAGACAATGGGACGAAAGATAAAGCAGGTGAAGGTTGGCCAGAAAAGGGAAGGCGCAGCCAAGCCAGCAGGGATTGCAGAGATCAAGCTTTGGCCGGGCAGGCATGGTGCTGCGGCACGGATCTGAATGGAGATCATGCTGGAGCTTCAAGTTGGGCACTGCAGGTTAGCGTTCCGTCTGCGGAGGAGCCAAGGGCCAACGACGCGTCCGCAACTGTACTGTAGCTACCTATAATATTGATCATCAGTACAGCGGTTCTCTTGTCGTAAAGGCACAGTCTTTGAAAGACTGAAGCTTCGTGTGCTGAAGGGGTGTCAGCTGATGGCCAACAGCTCTGAGCTGTAACCATGTCACCAAGAACAACATGAGCTTTTGTCCTTCATATCCACAGACGCGTTGAGTAGCCTCAGCAGATGACCGTTTGCAACATACTCACCTTCTCACCTTTTGCTCTCAGCTAGTCCTCAAGGTCAAGCCTCGACTAACAGCCATGGTCTTCATTAGCCTGCACCACGTTGTGCACTGGGATGGCTCAATGCCCACTTACCTGACTATCACAAATCACCCGGTGCGACTCCCTCCGAAGACCTAAGCATTGACGAGAATACCTGAGATGTCAGCAACCGGAAGGAATGAGAAGAGCTCCAGAGTATTTCAACAGTACTCATACAGCCCGCCCTCCCACCCGCGCACTCCTGCGCCACCAACCATTAAACATTACCAACAAGAAACAGAAAGCCAAACCAAACGCCACCAACGCCAACGAGCACGTTACTCATACAGTACTTCAACATCCCACCCACCCACCGCACAATTAGACATTAAACATTAAACGAAGCAAGCCAACAACACTCACACAATACTCGAACAGCCCTCCCTCCCTCCCCCCCATATGGGTTCATTAGACATTAAACATTACCTTGAAAACAGAAAAAGACCCCAACGCCGAACGCCTACCTGTACAATACTCGTACAGAAACCCACCCACCCACCCGCGCTTTCGCGCCCGAACCTCAAAGGTGCTGTACCCGTGGACAGGGCGCAGTTTAACGTCGTACCCGGGACAAGGCGGAGGTTGGATGAGTGTTGCGACTGATGAGACGGTAGCTTGATGAGTCGGCAACTTGACGCCATTGCAGATCTGCAGGTAGCGTTGCTTCCATGTTCGTGGCTGTCACGCCCAACGATCGTGGCTCTCCCTGCAATCCCAGGTCCTTGAAGGTGTGTCCTGGTGGACGATGTTTCAAAATCAGAAGCGTTTGAGATGCTTGGTACACGATTGGGAGAAAGCTGGTACGATGCACGATTTGCTAAAAGCCTTCGCGATCCGCAGCGAGTAAGGAAGGCATAGTGCCTCGGTGCACAAATCCTCCATTTCTAGGCTTGCGTGGCCACCACTGGAGCAACAAAGTGCCTGATGTGTCGTTTTGATTGGGCCTCCAACGACCCATCTTCTGCCTTTATCCAGGAATTTGCCGTGGTACTGTCATTCGTGGCAGTAGCACGGATGAGGGGCTAGTTGAAGTGCTCTGGTCTGGACAACATAGCTTCACCACAGCCAGCAGCGACCATGGCGGCATGAGCATCAAGCTCAGAACTGGGCAGCAGCAGTGACGGCCAGCGTGGTAGTGACTGACGGCTCCATGGGCTCTGGTTGACTATGCGCTCATAATCTGTCTTTGTTGCCGATATCGTCAAGCATGCTGAGTCAATCTCCTCAAAACACGGGCCCGGGACATGTTGATTGTCGTCTCAGACAACCTTCGGTGAGATCACCCACAGAGTAGCTCTGTGCTGTGCATGTCAGCTTGAATTGAGTATATGCTGAGGGCTGCACAAACTCACCTTGTTGTTGGCGATTGCATGGGATCTATGAACTTGTTGGGCAGAGATGGCCTTGAGCATGGTTCCACAACCCCCCCGGTATCGAGTTGCAGGTTCTCGAGCTGACTGACGATGGCGGCCACGGTGGACGACCTTGGCTCACCAAACAAACCTCTGAAAGTGGTTCCCAGCCTGATCTCCGATGGCGTTCCTTGTGAGATTGTCCATATAGCGGACGACATGATGTCTGTTCTGGAGTTCGGTCCCGAGGCAGCCAGGCCATAAGCCAGTATCCAGTATCCAGTACGAGGACCCGGCTCTTGGTGTGCCCTTCGGTGAGGCCGTTTCTCGAGTGCCTGGGCGTCGCTGCTTGTGCACGACACGCCAGGACCATGTGAACATGGGGCTTACAGCTGTGGTGTCTTTCGTAGTTTGCCTTTGTCGCAAGCTCCAGAGTAGTCTTGTGTACGGCAGGAGGTGTTTCGAGCTCGTTGCGTCACCATAGGTCGATATGTCTGATGCAACGAGGTTTACCTTGAGCGATCTTGTCTGGCAGGGGCACCCAGAGGCTGAGCAGGTGGACACTGTACCATCGAAGCCAAGGGGACTTGTTTCAAGTCAACGCCAGCCCTGCTACAGAAGTGGTATCTTCCACAAGCCTTGCGCTTGTAGCAAGGTCAATCACATTCGAAGGGACTATGAGAAGGTAGGAGCTCAGGCTGGCCCATCGCACCTATGTTACCTGGCACGCTCAAGCATGTTTTCAATGCGAGGTCGGTGGTTGGCGATGCCCCTGAAAGCTGATCAGTCCACAGTGGCGAGAAAACTATGCGCCACTCACAGCATGGTGTAGGTAGGTCTTTGCGTCCGTGGTCCTTCACAACATCTCGAACTGACGACCGGCAACTGCTACTTCGCAATATCCAGCTTTGTGCTGCAATATCGTGCGGTGTGCGGTGTGGTGTTCATGCCTGCATATGGCTCCTCTTCTGTCTTTTCGTACCTGCTTCATTTTGGTCTTCTTGGCAGTGGTGGATTGAGAGCTGCGGGAGCTAACACGACACATAATGTCCGTCGGTCTTGATGAGGACGAGTCAGCTGAAGGTAGGTCTATATAAGAATGCGTTAGCCTCTTCCGTGGTTGGGCTTTTTGCAATAGGCGGGTTGCGAAAATATCGTTTACCGAGAAGCTTGCAGGACCGCTCTGCCGCAGGAAGCAAGTCTTTCCTTACGGTGCACATTCAAGTTGTGAATGATACTCAGCCAACGCGATAGGAGATGCAAAGAGCTATCGTCGTTCTGCATAAAAGGTAAGTAATGGTTCGCTAATGGACGAGTGGAAGGGGAGGCGTGCTGGAGCGCAGGTTTGAAAACCACTGAAATACTTACAAATTCTCACAAAGGTATTCCGTGGCTCTGATAGATCTCGTCGTCGCGACCGACGACGCTGAGACTGCCACAGACAAGCAAGCTGACAGTCTGATACAACATCGTTAGGCTGAAGAAGAATGGTTGGGGCTGCTGATGTTTGTGTACAGACAACTAACGAGTCAGGCCGGAGGAAGAAAGGAGAATGTTGTCTCTTCACTCAGTCAACCCGCGCCTGCAGATCAGGGTGGACTGTTTGCACTGCTCATTCAAAACAATATTTCATGCCCATTGTCGCTTTATCGTTCCCCTTGAGTCCTTTCAAGTCCCTTCTCATCCTAGCACCACCAGCACAATACGGAAAAGAGAAGCTTCTACACCACATTACCTCCATATATATCTCAGAAACCAGCAAGATGCCTCTATCATCCACTATCCCCAACCCCATGCCGTCGCATGGCTCAGCTGCGTACCTCTTGGCTAAGGCCAAATTTGAAAGCCTCCCGAACGCTCAGCTACCAAGGGCCAGAGTTCGATCAATGCCCGGATTCGTGCCTTTGCCCTTGCCCACTGCCGCAGCTAAAGCTGCATTTGAAAGCCTACCAAACGTTTTCGTTTGGGAATTCAAGAGCCACTGGAGTATCACGCGGGGTGGCAAGGCCATTCTTCTCAGAGGGCCCCTCGATACGTTGGACGAGATCTATGCAGGCTTCGATACCAACGAGGAACTTGGTCATTACCGGGACAAAACGCAAGCCAGGTGCAATTGGGACAACATGCAAGCAAAGATTTCTTGTTATGACTGGGCGTCACCATCTTGAGTACTGAAGTAAGTTCAACGACTACCTGCCACTCTCTGGAACAATCACAGAATTCTTCCCTTATTGATTTGAAGCTCATCTCAATGTACGTATGCTGACTTCTTGCTTATAGCAACCCTCTCCACCACCAACACATTCTCTTCCCAATTGCAACCACCACCACCACCAATTTCCTTGAATTTCGACATGGGCCAGATGAGGCGACTTGAGGATTGCATTATCGAGAAGAATATAGGATTGGCGGCGCAGAAAGCTCCCAATGGGACGAAATGACATCCTCGCTTCTCGCGCTATTGCTCTGTTTGCATTCTGCTCCATTTCAAGCATTCAAGCCTCGTGTGTGCTGAACTTGCGCAGGTCACGCATCTATGCTCATACTGGTCGTACAGAAGCAATTATGATGTAGCTTGAACGTGTCCACACATAACGAAACACTCAAATCAGACGAAGACATCGTTTGTTCCAACGATGAGCTTCCCAATCTAGATGGAAGATGCTGGCACACACGAGGTGGCTATCGCAGAACGCGGGCATGTCTCAAGTTTCTTTGTCTGATATGTTTGCTTGGATACCCCTCCAGGACGTGGTCGTCCACCAACTTAGATAAAAACCCTGTGCCTTTCTTCTTCAGCGTTCCTCTCCCACATTCATCTTACACTGGTCAGCAGCATGGAGGACTCTCTATCTCTAGTAGAGGAGACTCAAGATCCCTTTCTGAAGTTTGCAGAGGCCTTGGAACACCTGCCGCCCGCGATAGATCGCTTTTCGGAACTCCGCACCTTCTTGGGACTCTGTATCTTACTACTCTCTTTTCTGGTCCTCATCTTTGTCATAGCGCTCGTTGTCATGGGAAGGACATTGAAGCGTCAATCGTGGTAAGTATCACACACCTGACGCTGACTTCCACTGCCCGCTTCAGGCTAGGTAGCTAACCGCTGACAGCAACTGTTGTCATGAACGAAAACGACATGAGAAGGACAATTCGCAACAGGGGAAGCAGGAGTAGAGGTCGACTATGGAGCCCGCACTTGCTCAGAATAAGGGCTGAACGGAACATCAGATGTTCACCCCGGGGCTGAAAAACCTGTTTGGGATACAGTTTACGAGAGCACTCCGCCTCAGTCTTGGAGCAGTCGAGCAGAATCAGCAGGCAGAACCACGACAGTAGAGTATTGGGAAGAGGGAGAGGGAGAGGGAGAGGGAACAACGCTTGAGGTTTGGAAGGAATTTATAGTGGGCTTTGCGGTTGTCGTCGCTGTGCGGCTTGGTACCATCGCTATGAGATTGTTTATGTACTGAGGAATGTCTGGAAATCGATGTAAAAGACAGTAAATGGAAGAGCAGCAGCGCTGGGACTAAGGCATATGGAGTCAGCCCGAGCGCCAATCACGATCCTGGCTTTTGGAGGCGGGATCTGTCCTTGGCTCTCTGAATAGGCTGGCGTAGGCTTTATCTATGAGTATCTGGAGAACATCATGGGAGGCAGTTCCATAATCGGAACTCTTGACCAACTCGCGGTCCACATAGTCCGTCTGCACGGTGACAGCACAATGCTCTCCATAAACTTGAACGTCCCTAATCACGAAGAGGCGCCGACGCCAGGCATCCAGGGCTTAGTTACTGTCGACGGAAACTTCAGGCATCAACCTTGCCAAGCCGCCTAACCTCCGCCTAAATATTTCTGTAGAACGCCATGTCAAATCTAGATATGTTGCTTTCTACAGTCTGAACCCAATGGCTGTGAAGCGCAAGGCTGAGGAGGCATTCGTATCGCGCAGGACTCAACGAGATGACCCTCGAGATGCTGTGGCTGACAATCGAAAAGAGTCTAAAACGCCATCTGCGGGAAGAACGCAGGATGCGCAGAAGTCAAAACTTCGAGACAGGGCAGCAGCATTACTGAAGACGCGGCAACAGCTACCAATATGGCCGCACGCTGAGGAAGTACGCCAAAAAGTCCGCGAAAACGACGTGCTCCTATTAGTGGGCGAGACTGGTTCTGGTAAATCGACTCAGATACCACAATTCCTTTGCTTAGAGAAGTGGTGTCAGAGTCTGCCTGTGCAGACGTCTATCACCTCCAATGGCGTTCAAAAGGGACGCAAGGGTAACATTGGCGGTCGCATTGCGATCCTGCAGCCTCGTCAGGTAGCGGCGACTTCTCTTGCCACACGCGTAGCTCAAGAGATTGGAACGCCACTCGGATCTTCGTCGCCGGCTAGCACAGTTGGCTATTCCGTTCGGTTTGACAACAATGTCTCACCATCAACCAAGATCAAATTCTTGACGGATGGTATGCTCCTGCAGGAATTGCTGAGGGATCGTTGGCTGAAGGAGTACAGCTGTGTGATTGTGGATGAGGTCCATGAGCGCGGTGTGAATGTGGATCTCGTGTTGGGCTTTCTGCGGCGGATACTGGAAGCTGGTAGAGGCGGTCGAAGCGAAGACGGAAGGCAGGGTGTACCGTTGAAGATTGTGGTAATGAGTGCCACGGCTGACATGGGAGGAATCCAGGACTTCTTTGCTGGTGTAGGGGATCTGCCAGTGAATGGCAGCGACCCCAACGAGGGCCAGTATGGGCATACCAGTAGCCAGTCACAAAACGTGGAATGGAATGGCTTTTCAGACTCGGAAACGCCAGCCAAACAGGACACCAGCGAAGAGAACAAAAGGTCTATCAACGACAACATATCAGTCGGATCATGTTACATCAAAGGCCGTCAATATCCTGTCACAACTCACTACACACCGACACCGACTACCAACCTGCTCGATACGGCCATGGACCGTATCATCCAAATACATCAACATACGCCGCTACCCGGCGATGTACTTGTCTTTCTCTCCGGCCAAGAGATGATCGAGAATCTCGAGTCTCTATGTCACACCTATGCATCGTCCCTTAATGAGCAACAAAAACCGCCTCAACAGCCTAGTGTGCCTCCGAGACACAAAAGAGAGTATCCTCAGAAATTACCGAGCCTTCAGATACTGCCACTATTCGCAAGCTTACCTACCCACCTTCAAGCACGAATCTTCCAGCCCACCCCACCCTTCACCCGCCGCATCATCCTCAGCACAAACATAGCCGAAACCTCAATCACAGTGCCCGGCATCCGCCACGTGATTGATACAGGCAAGCACAAGTCTCGCCTTTTCCGACCAGGACTGAATCTCGACACCCTCCTATCTACACCAACCTCACAATCAATGGCCAAGCAACGTTCCGGACGAGCCGGTCGAGAAGCGCCAGGACATTGCTACAGACTCTACACTGAAAAGGACTACTGGGACCTCGACAAAGACACCAAGCCAGAGATCCTCCAAACAGACCTTGCATTCCTAGTACTTACGCTGAAAGCGCACAACGTGGACGACGTCCTCGGTTTCCCCTTGCTCACCCGACCACCAAGGCGCTCACTGGAAGCAGCACTAGAAGGCCTGCTCAACCTCGACGCACTAGATCCCGACACCGGCAACATCACAGACATAGGCAAGAAAATGGCAAGCTTACCCGTACGACCCGACCTAGCGCGCATTCTCCTCGAGAGCTCAAAGCACAACCCAGACATCGCAGAAGGTGTGATCGACATCGTCTCCGCGCTGTCCCTCGAAGAAGGAATTTTCCTGCCCATCCACAGCAACAAGCGCCTGCAGAGCGCCGTCAAGAAATCGTCCCAGGAGCTCCTGCTCGATAAGCAGAAAAAGAAGTCTGGCGAGGACGTCAGTGATGATGAGGAGAGCAATCCTGTCGAGGCCGCCCGGAGACAGCTGTTGAGCCGGCATAGCGACCATCTCACGCTGCTGAACGCGATACAGGCTTACGCAAGC
>Ga0210040_10004690_pt1 | contig 17693 bp, 9 predicted proteins | sample CryGeyCG12114_NA_FD_185462 | JGI IMG/M metagenome (GOLD analysis project Ga0210040, IMG submission 185462) | Groundwater microbial communities from aquifer - Crystal Geyser CG19_WC_8/21/14_NA (SPAdes) (version 2) | ecosystem: Environmental > Aquatic > Deep subsurface > Groundwater | place: USA... | reverse complement strand
TATGCAACGGCTGACCAGCCGCTGGGCGCGGACGACGGCGGCCGAGTGCGGCTCGGGTCGGACGAGCGGGCGTGGGGCCGGGCGCGGATGGTCGCGAGCGCCGAGCCGCGCTCGCAGCGGCAGGCCTTCACCGACCTTGCGGCGGCGGTCGGCCGGCTGGAGCCGAGGGTCAGCGGGATGCCGTGGCCGATGCTGCGCCGTCGGGCTGACGAGCGGTCAGGTGCGCGAGATCGTCGCCACCGCCACCAGTAGGACCAGGACCTCGTGCTCGACGGCTCCGAGACGACCAAGGTCTTCGAGCTCACGGCGACGCCGTCGGAGGAAGCGGTCCGGGCCCCCGACGCCGCTCCGGGCCGGACGCCGACGAGCGCGGGGCGCTGACGTCGCCGGGCGGGTCCCGACGCGGTGACACCTGAGACGCCGCCGATCGCTCGCGGCGTCACGGGTCGCCCTCGGCCCCATCGGCGAGAGCGCGGAGGTCCTCGCGCAGTCCCCGCGTCGGCCTGGTGCTGACGCAGCAGGTCGGCGAGGTCCGCGCGGGAGAAGAACCGGCGGCGTCCGGACGGAGGGGGCGGATCCCTGCGACGGGAACCCGTCGATGGTGACGTGAGCGGCGTTCCCTCGGTGACCTGGCGCAGCACCTCGGCGGTGCGGGTCTCAGGTCTCGCGAGGCGATCGTCGCCATGGCGCGTAGGCCTCGCGCCATACCTGCCGCTCGTTCGGTGGTGCCGCGGGGTGATCAGCAGCCTCGAGGCCTGCCGCCGGAGTCGACCTGGGGCGGGGTGCGTCTGCCCGACGGGTCCGCCGCGGCGTCACCAGCCGGCCGGCTGCACCTCCAGCACCCGCTCGAGCGAGAAGGCGCGCTCGTCCTCGCGCAGGTGGCACCAAGCGACGAGCGTCCGGCCGCGGAGGCGCAGCTCGCTGACCGCGCGGGTCGTGATGCGGCCGCTGCTCGACCGGTAGGTGAGGACGACCGCGCCACCGGCGCTCTCGGCGTGCAGGAGCAACCGGGCCTGCCCGGTGGGCAGCCGGGGCGCCGCGAGGCGAAGGAACTTCTCGCGCTCGTCGACGGGCCCGGTCGGCGCGCCGCTCAGCAGGGAGGAGGCGACCTCGTGCAGCAGGGCGTCGACGTCCTGCGCGGCCGTCTCGTCGGCGGGGGCGTCCTCGGCGATCCCCCGGTCCGCCGTGCTCGTGCGCGGGGAGCCCGGCCGGCGCTCCGCGGCAGGGGCCTCCGGGCGCCGCGGCACCTGCACCACCCCGTCGGCGTCCTCGACGACGGGCAGGTAGCCCGCGGCACGCAGCGCCTGCACCGTCGTCGCGGCGTCCGCGGTGCTCGACAGCACGGTCGGGGCGACCAGCACGAGCCCCAGGGCGCGCAGGGAGCGGTCCGCGGCGGCCTGGGCGAGCAGGGCCTCGTCGTCGCCGCGGACCAGACTGACGACGTCGCGCACCCGCAGGGACCCGTGCCGGCGGGCGACGTCGGCCAGCAGGTACCGCAGCGGCTGCGGGAGAGCGCCCCCCGCGACGTCGGTGAGCTCCGCCGTCAGCTGCTCGTCCGTCCATCCCGCGTCGAGCGCGCGGCGGACGCTGCCCGGGGAGAGCCGCCAGACGACGGCGCCGCCGCGGCCCTCGCGGTCGGCGCACGCGTCGAGCAACGTCGTCACCCGGGCCGACGGGCTCCCGGGCACGACGGCGGTGAGGTCGGCGCCGATGGTCGCCCGATCGACGTTGTCGGGCAGCGCCTCTCGGGTGATGGCCACGAGGGCGTCGTCGTCCTCGCGCAGCAGGGCGAGGCCCAGCGGCGTCGGGACGCCGAGGGCCAGCGCGCCGAGCGAGGAGGCCTCGGCCCACGTCGCGGGCAGGGCCTGCTCGTCGGCAGGGTCCTCGGCCGTGGGCAGGTGCCAGCGCAGCAGCGCCAGCGCCCCGGCGACGTCGAGCCCGGTGCCCTGCGGCTGCCGGACGGCGGTGCCGAGCAGCGCCTGCCGCAGGACGGTGCCGTGCGCCTCGTCGGAGCTGGGGCCCGACAGCGCCGGCGCCGCCTTGCCGTCGCGGTGGGTGCGCGTCGGGACGGCGGGGTCGTCCCACCACGCGCGCAGGACGGCGGCGTGCCGGACGGCGGGCTCGGCCGTGCGCCACCCGGGCATCTCGCCGCTCTCGCGGAGGGTGCCGCCGACGTCCTGCACGAGCCCGGCGGCGCCGAGCAGGCCGAGCGCCAGGCGGAGGTCGTGCTCGGTGGTGCCGGTGCGCTTGGCCAGCCGCGTCAGCTCACGAGCGCCGACGCCGCCCGAGCGCAGCAGCGGGACGCCCTGGGCGCGGACGAGGTCGGCGACGGCGAGGACGACCGCCGCCGACGCCTGCACCGCGGCGGCCTGCTCGCGCTCGGCGGCCTCCGGGGAGACGGCGGTCGTCGGGACCGTCGGGGGCTCCGGGTCGAAGGGTGCCGTCCAGCCCTCGCCGCGGAGCGCCAGCGTCACCTCGGCGGGCACGATCAGCTCGTAGCCCCAGGAGTCCCCGAACGCGAGGCCCATCTGCCGCGCCCAGAGGCTCGTGTCCGTCAGTGGGGTGCCCTGGCCGAACAGGAGCGCGTCCTCCGCGTTCGCGTCCTCGTCGTCGTAGCGGATGTCGTCCCAGTCGCCGGGCCCACCGCTGAGCAGCCGGAGCGCGAGCTCCTTCGCCGGCGACGGGACGGCGTCGACGACGGCGCGCACGCGGTCGGCGTCACCGAGCACGGCCTGCACCGCGGCGACGCACTCGGCCTTGCGGCTGGGAAGGCTCTCGCGGTGCGCCCGGAGGACCTGCTGCAGCTGGGCCACGGACATCCGCGGCAGCAGGGTGGTGAGCGACTCCCCCAGCCCGAGCGGGTGGGGGAGGACGGCGTCGAGTCCCGGCGACGGCACGAGCGCGTCCCCCTCGCGGCGGACGACCAGCCGCTCGACGAGCCAGGTGAGCGGCTCGGCGAGCGGGTCGGGCGACGTCGCCTCCGGCGCCCCGAGCAGCCGCCGCAGCGCGGCCTCCGTGGGGCGGGGCCGCAGCGCCAGCACCGCCTCGACGACCTGGACGACGGGCAGCGGCGCCATCGCCAGCGCCCGGCCGAGGGAGCTGGGCTCGTCGAGGTGCTCGGCGAGCTCCGCGAGGTCCCGCGGCGGCAGCGGCGCCACGGCGTCGGGCCGGCGGCGCAGCAGCAGGGCCAGGACGTCGGCAGGCAGGGCGGACAGGTGCTCGACGAGGTCGGTCACCCCGGCATTGTCGTCCGTGGGTGCTTGTCCACGGCGCGGCCGCTCCACAGGGTCTCGCTAGCCCGTCCTCGGCGGCGGTGATGCGGTTGGCAAGGGCTCGAGCAGCCGCCCCGGCCGACGACGCAGGTGTCGACGGGCGTTGGCGCCGGAGGGCTTCAGCGCTCATGTCCATGCCCACCGCGCGTGCCATGACGATGTGCACGCTGATGAGGGAGGGTGAAGAGCGAGCACCCGATCGCGACAGTGCGGACGAGGAGGGCGGCACTGGTCGCTGACAGCAGCCACCACAGCCTCCTTGCCCACTCGGCGAGAGCACCACGAACGACGACCTCAGCGCCCACCAGAGCCCCCGCGGTGACGCGAGCTCAGGTCTCGAGCAGAGGAACGCCGTAGGCGCCGAAGCGCCGGTCGACGCTCGCGAGAGTCGCGGACCGGAGTCGTGCCTGGGCGATGATCACGCGATCGAAGGGGTCCTCGTGGTGACGCGGGAGCTCAGCCGCTGCAGCGCCGTCCTCGAGCGTGATCGGCCACGGGGTGAACTGCTGCTCCCGGATCTGCTCGAGGAGGTCGGCGGGGGCGCGGAGCTTGCCGAGAGCGCGCTTGATACCGATCTCCCACACCGTCGCCGCGGACACCGCCACGTCGACGGACCCGTCAGCGACGACGTCGGCGACCGGCGTGGGAAGCCTGCGGTCGTCGCTGAGCCACCACAGCAGCATGTGCGTGTCGAGCAGGACCTTCACGAAAGCTCACCGCGGAAGGCTGCGGCGATCTCGGCCGGCAGCTCGTCGAAGTCCTCGGCGATCTCCACCTGGCCGCGCCACGCGCCCGGTACCCGCGGTGCCGGGCTGGCGCCGTAGCGGACGAGGCGCGCGACGGGCTTGCCGGCGCGACCGATGACCACCTCGCCGCCCTCCTCCACCTCGGCGAGGAGGCGGGAGAGGTGCGTCTTGGCTTCATGGATGTTCACCTCGTGCACCATGCCGCCATGGTCCGGACCTAGTCCGACTTAGTCAACGAGCGTTCGTCGGCGCTCGCCTCAGCTGGGCATGAAGACGCCGCCGACCCGCTGGATCCGGTCGGCCCGCTCGGCCACCTCGAGAGCCAGTGCCAGCCGCTCGCGGATGCCCGCGGTGAGACGCCGCCCGCCGAACACGGCGAGGGTCTCGCGCAGCAGCTCGTCCTCGTCCATGCCGCCGGCCGAGCGGCAGACGTCGACCATCGCGTTGGCGACCTCGCGCAAGGGCAGGTGCTCGACGGAACGGTCGACGCCGGCGGGCGTGCGCCGGTAGTCGCGCCACGTCGCCGGGTCGAGCGAGGCCGGCCACACGACCGGCTCGACGTCGTCGACGACGAGCGCGTCGGGCAGGCAGCCGAGCACCGCGGCCTTGCGGGACTCGCTCACCCGTCCGAGCCCGAAGCCGGCGGCGACGAGCCGCGCCAGGCGGTCGGCGTGCACCGGGCCCTCCGCCTCCACGACCTCCTCCAGCGCGCTGCGGACGGCGCGCACCGCATCGCGCCGTGGCAGGGCGTCGAGCGTGGCCACGTCGCCGAGGGTGCGCGGCGACCACGGCACGTAGTCGTGCACGTCCGAGGAGGTGCTGCCGGCCGCGTCCGTGGCGGTCTCCTGTGACGACAGGTGGCGCGGGTCGTCGAACAGGCTCCCCGTCGCATCGGCGAACAGGTCACCCCACTCGTGGCCGAGGTCGGCGTCCACCGCGGCGGCCGAGGACCGCAGCGGGGCCGGCTCGGGGCGCTCCTCGGGCTCCTCCGTCGGACCGGACGGCGCGGCGACCTCCGCCCGCGGCGACGGCAGGCCCGTCGCGGCGGCACGCGTCGGCCGGGGCGCCGTCGCGTCGGCAGCGTCCAGCGCGGCCGCGAGCCGGTCCACGACGGCACCGGCGTCGTCGAGCCACGACGGCAGCCACACCCGCTCCACGGCGGGCCAGCGGAGCATCCGCGACAGCACGTCGCGGGGGAGCCCGTCGCGGTCGCCGGTCGTGCGCCGCTGCGCCCACGCGGGTCCGTCGAGCAGGACGGCGAGCACCGGCACGTCCGGCGCCTCGGCCCGGGCCACGCTGAGGTCGATGGTGAAGCTCGACAGGCCGACGTCGGTGCGCACCACGTACCCGCGCGCCCGCAGCGCCTCGGCGATCTCCTCGCGGTGCCGGTCCACCACCAGCCGCCGACCGGTGTCCTGCGGCAGCGCGCCCGTGCCCTGCTCGGCGAGGTCGAGGTAGGCGCGCAGGTCCTTGATGCCGCGCGAGCTCGTCTCCTCGGCCCGCAGCGCCGACGGGTCGAAGCTCGAGAAGACGACGACCTGGCGCCGCGCCCGCGTCACCGCGACGTTGAGCCGGCGCTCGCCGCCGCCGCGGTTCAGCGGGCCGAAGTTCAGCGGCAGCGCGCCCTTGTCGTTCTTCGCGAACCCGGTGGAGAAGAAGATGGTGTCGCGCTCGTCGCCCTGGACGTTCTCGAGGTTCTTGACGAACAGCCCCTCCGGCGCGTCCAGCGCCTCCGCGAGCCGCAGGTCGTCGGCGTCGCGCAGCAGCGCCTCGACGTAGGCGCGCTGCTGCTGGTTGAACGTCACGACGCCGATCGACGGCGCCTCGTCGGAGGAGGCGTCGAAGCGCCGCCGGATCTCCGCCACGAGGGCCTCGGCCTCGACCGGGTTGGTGCGCAGCATCTTGCCCTTGCCGGTGCGGTGGAAGGTGCCGTCCACCCGCACGAGGGAGACGCCGCGTCCGCCGTCGCCGGGGTCGCTCGGCCCGTGCACCGGCGCGGGGAACGAGGAGAGCTTGTCGTCGTAGTACTGCCGGTTGCTGAAGGCGATGAGCGACTCGTCCTGGCTGCGGTAGTGCCACGAGAGCCACTGCTGCGGCACGCCCGCCTGCACGCACTCGGAGAGGATCGACTCCTCGTCCTCGACGACGTCCTCGGCCACCTCCGCGTCGTCGTCGGCGAGGCTCGACTCGGCGAACGTCGTGGGCGGCATCTGCTTGCTGTCGCCGACCACGACGACGGAGCGGCCGCGACCCATGGCGCCCACCGCGTCGGCCACGCGCACCTGCGAGGCCTCGTCGAAGACCACGACGTCGAAGAGGTCGCGCTCGGCGGGGAAGAAGCGCGCCACCGAGTCGGGGCTCACCAGCACGCACGGCATGAGCTGCGTGATGAGCCCGTGGAAGGTCTGCATGAGCTCGCGGACCGGCATGCCCCCGCGCTGGCGGGCGAGCTGGCGCTTGAGCAGCCCCACCTGCCCGCGGCCGGCGGACGGGTCGAGCGTCCTGGACGCCAGCACCTGCTGCGGCAGCGCCGTCGTCAGGTGCTGCCGCACGGACGACGACGAGCGCGTGAAGCGGTCGACTGCCCGCTCGTGCACCCGGCCGTCGAAGGCGTCGAGCCCCGTCCCGCGCCGCCGCTCGGCGAGCGAGGCGTCGGCGAGGCCGCGGTCGAGCGCGCGGGCCGCCTCGTCGGCGTCGAGCTCCCCGCGCAGCAGCCCGGTGCGGGCCTCCTGAAGACCCGAGGCGCGCAGCGGCTCCAGCTGCTCGAGCAGGGCGAGCCAGCGGCGCAGCGACGTCAGCCCCGAGGTTCCGACCGCGCGGGCCGGCGACGTCTCGACCCACCGGGGGAGCAGTCCGTCGTCACCGGCCCACGCGGCCACGGCGTCGGGTGAGGCGCTCGTGGCCGCCACCAGCTGCGTCACCGCCTCGCTCACCCGGGTCACGGCGGCAGCGCTCGCGGCGTCCGCACCGGCACCGGTGCCGACGAACCGGCGCAGCGCACCGACGAACCCGCCGTCGCGGCCGCCGGCGTCCACCTGCGCCGCAGCCCACCGCAGCCACTGCACCTGCCGGTCGACGAGCGTCCGGCCCTCGTCGGTCAGCGGGTTCCACGCCGGCGGGACGACGACACCGGGGATGGTGCTGGCCCGGCCCGCGAGCCCGCGGACCACGCCCTGCACCTGCAGGAGCGCGCCGGTCAGCTCGGGCACCTGCTTGGGCGCGACCTCCACACCGGGGCGCAGTGCCGGCTCCAGTCGGACGAGCACCGCGCGCAGGCGCTTCTTCCGCCCGAAGAAGCCCGACGCGGCCGCGGCCTGGGCCTCGGCGTGGATGTCGGCCAGGGGGAGGTCGAGCGCCGCGGGAGTCGCCGAGTCCAGGCCGGGGTGCGACGCCGCGGCGAAGGCGGCGATGTCCCCGGCCAGGGAGCCCGTCGCATCTTTCCACCGCGGGGTGCGGGCCTCGTCGAGCACCTCGAGACCGGGCGTGGGCCCGAGCACACCGGTGAGGGCGACGAGGTCCGCGGGGGTGCGGGCCGCGCGGACGGCCTCGGCCAGTGCGCCCTCCGTCGGCAGCGCCGCGACGGCCGCCTCGAGCTCGCGTGCCGCGGCGTGCACGGCGTCCACGTCCAGCGCCGTGCCGGCGGGCGGGTCGACGAAGGTCCACGGGTGCGTCGGCGAGGGCTGCGCGAGGTCGGAGACGTCGGGCAGGTCCGCCAGCGCACGCCGCACGCGCGCGACGGCGTCGGCCTGCGCGCTCGCGGCGAAGGCCTCGGGCACGGGCATGGCCTCGATGTCGTCCCCGAGGGCCAGCCGTGCGTCCTGCGCCCCGTAGAGGGAGTGGCCGGCGCCGTTCGGCTCGTGCAGCCGCTGCGCGTAGCGAACCAGGGCGCGGCGGGAGGAGCGCAGGTCCTCGAGGTCGGCGGACAGACCGGTCTCGTCCGTCTCCAGCGCGAGGTCGAGGGCGCGCTTGATCTGCTCGCGCACCTGCTTGGGCCGGCTCGCCTTGTCGTGCAGGTCGAGGCAGAAGGCGCCCATGCCGACGTCGTTCAGGCGGCGGCTGACGACGTCGAGCGCCGCGCGCTTCTCGGCGACGAAGAGCACGCGCTGGCCGTCGGCCACCGCGCGGGTGAGCAGGTTGGTGATGGTCTGCGACTTGCCCGTGCCCGGAGGACCCTCGAGGACGAAGGTGCGGCCGGCGACCGCGTCGGCCACGGCGGTGAGCTGGGAGGAGTCCGCCGGCACGGGGCAGCGGGCGGCGAGCTCGTCGAGGTCGACCTCGCCCGGGTCGGCCGCCGGGTCGGTGAACGGCTCGGTGGGGGTGCTCACGAGGTGCTGGACCAGCGCGTTGCCGGTGAGCGCCTCCCAGTTCTCGTCGAGGTCCTTCCACAGCCGGAACTTGGCGAACTGCAGGATCGACAGGTCCGCCGTCGGCTCGACGCGGAAGGGCAGTCCCTTGGCGGCGACGGCCACGCGGACGGCGGTCAGCGCGGCGTCCAGGTCGATGCCGGAGCCGTCGCTCGCCGGCTCGGCGAGGTCGGGGATCTCCAGGCCGTGCACCTGGCGCAGCTTCTCGAGCAGGCAGAAGTTGGGCGTCGACATGCCGGACTCGTCGAGCACGAGCCGGTAGTGGCCGCCGCGACCGCTGGGCTTGAGCGTCACCGGCACCAGGACGAGCGGGGAGCGCAGCTGGCGCGCGTCGAGGGTCCACACCAGGGCGCCGAGCGCCAGGTAGAGGTTGTTGGCGCCCGTCTCCTCGGTGATGGTGCGGGCCTTGTGGGCGAGACCGCGCAGGGTCGTGTCGTAGCGCGCCTCGGTGGCGTCCGCGAACACGGCGTGCTTGGCGAGCAGCAGCTCCGCCAGCTGCTCCTGCGGCAGGTCCCGGCCGAAGCCGATGCCGCGCTCGGCCTGGATAGCGGCCACCTGGTCCGAGGGCAGCAGCTGGATCGGCGTGCCGGCGTGGACGGCGTCCTCGAGGTCGCCGAGGTGGGCGTCGGGCACCGCCAGCGACAGCCGCGCCCGGTCGGTGAAGTTGATGAGCCGGTTGCGCAGGCTCAGGTCCAGCAGCGCGTTCTTCCACTGGGCGACGCGCGGTGGCACGGTGCGGCCGTGGCGGTCCTTGACCACCTCGTCGGTGCGCGCTCTCCCTGCGGCGGCGGGTGACGTGGAGTGCGTCGCGGGGCTGTACGTCGTCACGGTGACCGAGCCGTCCTCGGCGCGGGTGCGCGCGGGGAGGGGATGCACGCCGTCGCGCCGAGCCTGGTGGACGTCGGTGACGCCGAGCACCTCGCCCATGTCTCCGGTGAGGTACTTCGCGTAGGGCGACCGCTGGCTCCCCACGAAGGGGACGGTCTCCTCGCGGACGGTCAGCGCCGTGGTCTCGACGAGCCCGATGGTCCCGAGGTCGACGAGGTTCACGACGTCCACCACCTCGGTCTGGGCGGCGCGGCCGAGCGAGCGCTCCTCACGCCAGTAGCCCAGGAAGATGTGCCCCTGCACGAGGAAGAGCAGCGGGTGGATGCCCGCGCGCTCCAGCGCCGCCGCCATGACGACGACCGTGTCGAGGCAGGTGCCGACGCGGCCCTCGAGCACCTCGCCGGGTGTGCGGACCTTCTGACCGGAGTCAGCCCAGCTGGGCGGCGGCTCGCTGTAGCGGATGCCCCGCGCCTGCATGGCCTCGTAGACGCAGCGGACGATGTGGTCGACCCGCTCGGCGTTGCCCTGGTAGCCCTGCACCGAGGGGCTGCCGGTCGAGGCGCCCAGACGGTCGGCGACCTCGCTGAGCAGCGGTGCCATCGCCGGGTGGTTGGGCATGACGTGCGCGGCGAGCATCTCCAGGCTCAGCTGGTCGACGCCGTCGGCGGTGGAGCGCGCCAGCCACTGGTGGGCGGCGAGGACCTGGACGGGGCTCTCCGTGCTGCCGACCTCCCCGTCGTCGACGACGACCGAGGCGCGGACGACGCCGGGCCGCTGCTCCTCGACCTGCAGCATCGCGGCGGGGTCGAGCGTCATGCGGAGGTCGCGGTAGACGGCGCTCTCACCCGCGCCGACGTCGACGACGACGTCGTGGGGCGCGCCGATCGGCCCCACGGCGTCGCTGAGCTGCAGGCGCAGCGTCGCGCCCCTCAGCTGCGGTCCTCGGTTGACGAGCTCGAGCGTGTCGACGACCTGGATGCGGTTGTGCGCCATCGCGTAGCTGAGCAGCGGGCGGGTGCGCAGGTGCAGGAGGACCCGCCGGTCCGTCGTCTCGCTCGGCGTTGCGGTGCTCGTGGCGCTCAACGTGCTTCCCCCGGTGGTCGGCCCCCGTGCTGACGTGCCCGCGAACCTAACTGGCACGGCCGACAGCGTCTGCGGACTCGGGTGACCCAGCGGAAGTCGCCACCCTGGGGCGACGGGCGCTGGCACAGTCGCCGCGAAAGACGCGGCGGCGACCCCGCCGGCGCCCGACTCCTGGAGACACGATGAAGCTGCCCGCCGCCCTCGAGACCGACGACGACGCCGCGGCCCTCGCGCTGCTGGAGCGGTACTACGACGCTCCGCTGGACGACGAGCGTGGCTTCACCGGGTCGGCGTTCGACACCTGGGAGCCGTCGGGCACGCGCGCCGCGTCGGCGGACGTCTTCACGGCGGACGACCTCGTTGCGGTGTCGCTCCTGTCGGTGCGGCTCACGGGAAGGGCGGCGCACGAGCTGCTCGTCCGACGGCGGGACCACTTCAGTGCTCTCCTCGCTGAGGTCGGCCCTGACCGTGACCTCGTCGACGTCGAGGAAGAGATCTCCACGGCGAGGCCGGCGTCTCGGCTGCTCAGCGCGTTGAAGTCCCTGCCCGGCGTCGGGACGACGACAGCGACCAAGCTCTTGGCGCGCAAGCGCCCGCGCCTTCGTCCGGTCTGGGACACCGTCGTCGCCGGCCACCTCGGTGTGCGCTACAGCTACATCGAGCCGCTGCGCCAGCAGTTGCGGGCTGACGACGGCGCGCTGCACCGCCGCCTCGTCCGGCTGGGGCAGAAGGCCGAGCTGACCGGCGTCTCGCCCCTGCGGGTCTTCGACGTCGTCACCTGGCTGGAGGCCAAGGACGCCGGCCGTCGGCCAACCGGAATGGACGAGGTGGAGGAGCCACTGTCGGGCGTGACGTCATGAGTGCCCCTTCGCCGGCCTCCGACGTCGACCGCCTGCGCGGCCTGCTCACCGGGCTCGTCCTTGGGGACGCCCTCGGCTCGTCCGGCCCCGGTGCCGCGAGCGCGGGGACCATTCGCATCGGTGTGGCCGGCCAGCTGGCCTGCTTCACGGTCGACGCGTTGATCCGCGCGCACTGCCGCGAGGTCGACAAGGGCATCGACACGCATCGGCCGATGTTGGTGTGGCTCAACCAGCGCCGCTGGGCGCGCCTGCAGGGTCTCCCCGTCGCCGACGCGGAGAACGGCATGCACTCCGAGCGACACACCGATGACTGGCTGGCCCGTGTTCCGGCCTTCGTCGAGCGCCGTGGCTCTGCTCCGGCGACCGCGGCGGCGGTCGCGTCGTCGCGGTCGGCGGACGAGGAGGTCCGCCGCGAGAGCCAAGGGGCCCACGGACTCGTGCGCAGCCTGCCTTTCGCGGTGGCCGGCGCCGCCCTGCGCGCCGTGCACTGGGCCGACCAAGCCCGCGACGTCGCCCGACTGACGCACGCGCCGGTCGTCGGGGATCTGACGCTTCTCGCCACGCGCTGGCTGGTCTGCGCGTGGTCCGCGGGAGACGCCTGGAGGGGAGCGCAGCTCGTCATGGCCACCGGTGCTGATGCCGAGCACCTGGTGCGTGACACAGCTCGGGAGGCCTTCGGGTCGCCAGCTGTCGCTGACGTGCTGCGAGGCCTTGCCCCGGACCGCTCCGCCAGGTCGGCGCTCGTCGGGGGTGTGTACGCGGCCCTCGCGTGTGCGGGTCCGCCGTTCGTCGAGGAGGCACTCATGACTGCGGCCGCGGCGCCGAAGGCCGGTCCCGGCGTGGCGGCCGTGGCTGGCGCCGCTCTCGGCGCTACTCATGGCGTGGAGGCGCTGCCGTCGGCCCTCGTCGGGCGACTGGAGATCCGCGAGGAGGTCGACCGGCTTGCCGTAGACCTGGCCGGTGCGGTCGGGCTGACACCGATGCAGACCGACCTCTACGCCTCCTACCCGACCCTCTGAGCCGATCGTGGCAGCAGCGCACTCAGCCTCTTCGCGCGGTACCCGTCCGTCGTTCGCCGGTAAGCGGACGCGACCCTCATCGCAGGCCATGCCGGTCGCACCACTCGCTCGAGTGAAAGGTCCCCGATCGGTGGACAGCGTGATCACCCACCACCCAGGGTGACGGGTCGGTGGGCGTGCGCGACCTTCACACGCACCCGCAGCCGGGGCATCGGGGGACGCCTCGTAGAGATCTTCGTAGGGGACGACGTGAGGGCGCGTCGGGCGGGCAGCACGCATGGGGGACGACATGACGGTCGCGGCCGAGGAAACGCTGGTCAGCGCAGTCCTCATGCGCCTCGAAGCCGATGACGACGTGCCGGACGACGTCCAGCACGTCGTGCTCGGCGCTCTGCTCGGTGACGAAGGCTTGGCGGAGGCCTTGGACGCCCTCGCCGACACGCGGGCGACGCAGCGCGCCGAGGAGATCGCCGAGCCGGTCGGCGCATACCTCAGTCGCATCACCGCGCGCGCTTTCCGTGGCGTCGGCGAGCGGCAAAGCCTGCCGCTCAAGCCGGGCCCGGGGCTCACCGTCGTCGCCGGCCGCAACGGCTCTGGCAAGTCCAGCTTCGCCGAGGCCGTCGAGGTCGCCCTCACGGGCGCGAACCTGCGGTGGAGCGGCCGCACGGTTCAGGGTGCGAAGTGGCAGGAGGGATTGCGCAACCTCCACTGCTCCGACGCCCCCGAGGTCGCCGTCGAGCTGCTGGTCGAGGGCGAGGGGGGCGGGAAGACGGTCGTCCAGCGCACGTGGGCGGAGGGCGCGGGCGCCGAGGAGGGCGTCGCCATCGTCCGACGCGCAGGGCAGCCGGCGCAGGAGCTGTCGTGTCTCGGCTGGGAGGACGCCCTCACGACCTACCGGCCGTTCCTCTCCTACAACGAGCTCGGCGACCTCCTCACCGGCAGGCCGAGCGAGCTGCACGACGCCCTCGCGTCCATCCTCGGCCTCGAGGTCATCACCGATGCGCGCAAGCGCCTCGCCGACGCCAGGAAGGCCATGGGCGCTCGGGCCAAGGATGTCCGGTCCGCCGCCGTCGACCTGCGGAGCCGAGCGCTCGACGTCCAGGACGAGCGGGCGTCCCGGGCGGCCGCCGTGCTGAAGCCGAGGTCTCCAGACCTGGCCGAGGTGCGGGTGCTGGTCGCCGGCTCCGAGCAGTCGGACGAGGGCGTGCAGCGTCGGCTCGAGGTGCTCCGCCACCTCCCCCCGCCGGACCTCGGGGAGGTCGACCGGGTGGCGACCGAGCTGCGCGCTGCCGATGCCGCGGTCGACGCGCTGGCCGGGACGGACGCGGCACGCTCGGCTGCGCTGGCCGACCTGCTGACGACGGCGCTGGCGCACGTCGCCGAGCACGGTGACGAGCGCTGCCCTGTCTGCGGGCAGACGTCGCTCGACGACGTCTGGCGGACGGAGACCGAGACGGCGGTCAGCCGCCTCGCCCGCGAGGCCGAGGCCGTCCGCACGGCACAGCGACGGCGTGAGGCGGCGCTGCGGGAGGCCAGGTCGCTCGTCGTCGACCCTCCTGCCGCTCTACGCCAGACGTCCGATCTCGGCCTCGAGCACGTCGATGCCGCGCTCGCGGCGTGGACGGCCCTGGTCCAGGCGCCGCAGGACGCCGTCGGGCTGGCCGACCACCTCGAGGCGACCACCGTTGACCTCGTCGACGCCGTCGGGGCGCTGACGGCCGAGGTGGCCGCCGTCATCGCCCGCCGCGAGGACGTCTGGCGCCCGCTCGCGCTGGCCCTCGCGGCGTGGCTGCCGGGCGCCGAAGCAGTGGCTGCCGAGACCGAGCACCTGCGGCTCGTAACGGCTGCCGAGAGCTGGCTCAAGAAGAGCGAGGGTGCGCTGCGCGAGGAGCGTCTGGCCCCGCTGGCGCAGGAAGCGGCGCAGATCTGGGAGGCGCTGCGGCAGGAGAGCAACGTCCAGCTGGGCGCCGTGGCGTTGACCGGGTCAGCCTCGATGCGCCGTGTCCGCCTCGGTGTCGAGGTGGACGGTGCGGAGGCGTCGTCCGCGCTCGCCGTGATGAGCCAGGGCGAGCTCCACGCCCTTGCGCTGAGCCTCTTCCTCCCGCGCGCGACGGTGACCGGGAGCCCGTTCCGCTTCCTGGTCATCGACGACCCGGTGCAGGCGATGGATCCCGCGAAGGTCGACGGGTTGGCGCGGGTGCTCGCTCGAGTGGCCGAGCAACGGCAGGTCGTCGTCTTCACCCACGACGACCGACTCCCCGAGGCGCTGCGGCGCCTGCAGCTGCCGGCGGAGGTGCTGCAGGTCGAGCGCCGGTCAGGCTCGGCCGTCACCGTGCGGCAGCTCGGCGACCACGCCGACCGCTACCTCGACGACGCGCGGTGCCTGATGCGCGAGGAGCGGGTCGTGACCGAGGTGCGCCGCCGGGTCGTCCCCGGGCTCTGCCGGCTGGCTCTGGACGCCGCGTGCGTCGACGCGATCCGGCGTGTACGACTCGCGCAGGGAGCGCGGCACGTCGATGTCGAGGCGCTGCTCGCCCAACACCTCAAGTTGTACCCGCGGTTAGCGCTGGCGCTTTTCAATGATGCTGATCGCACCAGCGACGTCCTCGGTCGTGCCAACGGGTTGGTGGCCGGCGGTGCTAATGCGGTAACTGCGGCTAACAAGGGCGCGCACGTCGACGTCGGCGACGGTGCGCTCGAGGACCTCGTCCGGGCGTCGACCGGTCTCGTCGCTGCACTGCGCCGATGACCACGGCCACCGACCTCCTGGGCCACGCCCGCGGCCTCGTCAGCGAAGTCTCGCCGGGGACGAACGCCGTCTGGTCGCGGGCCGCGGCGCTGCTGGGACGCATGGCGCTCGAGCAGTCCGTCCGCACGCACGTCGCCACGCTCGACGACGCCCTGCCCGAGGCGTCGATGCGCGCCCAGCTGCTGTGCCTGCCGTACTGCGTCGCCCCGGCACTAGCGACACGCGCGTCCGTGGCGTGGTCTGGGCTGTCGCGGGCATGCCACGTGCACCCGTACGAGCTCGCGCCTACAGGGGCGGAACTGGCGTGGTGGCTGGAGGTGGTGGGTGAGCTCGAGCGCGCCGGAGGACGGGGCGCTGCCGGCGTTGAGCTAGCCGTCCCGGGTCGCTCCGCTAACTGGCCCGCGCTGACTGCTCCTCGACTGCGGCGTGGAAGGCTTTGGCGAAGGCGCCGATCAGGACTTCGACCTGAGGACTGTCGCTGAAGAAGAAGTCGACGAGCTTGGCGTGCACGCCCTGGTTATCAGCGATGGTGCCGAGAAACTCGTCCTTGAGGTCGGGGCTCTCCGCGAACTGCGTTGAGGTGTTGGCCGCTGCCTGCGTGCGCAAGATCTCGTTGTCTAGCAGGACAGTCATGGACCCCTCGACGAAGGACTGCTTCTGTGCGTCGGTGAAGTCCTCGTCGCCGAAGAGGGTGTTGAGCCGCTCGATGATCTCGGCCAGCGCGATCAGCTTGGGGTCCTGGGCCGCGGCTGAGCCGGCGGCGGTAAGACCGGACAGGCCGGTCCGCTCGCCCAGCCCGAGGTCGTGGGTGCCGGTGGCCACCTGCTTGACGTGAACCAGTGCGACGTCGCCGAGGTCGACCTCGGCGCTCCAGGAGTCGTCGCGGAGGAGCGGGGCGAGGCAGCGGCACAAGAGCGCCCGCTCCTCGAGGCCGGCATCGCTGTAGTCGACGACCTGGCTGAGGAAGTCGTAGACGCGCACGAAGGTGCCGAGGTCCTTGCGGAAGACGTCGAGCGCGTCGAGAGCCTGGCGGTCGCCCTGCCAACCGTTCGCGGTGAGCGCCGACGTCCGTCGGGAGACGTACCGCTGCTTGGCCGGTGAGACCGCGGACGTCAGGACGTTGTTGCCCTTGCCCTCTAGCACCGCGCGCGCGACGGCGTCGAGGTCGTCCTCGGTGTAGATCGCGGCCTCGTCGAGCTTGCTGGCGATGTCGTGGACGAGGTTCGGGTCGGTGCGGGTCTCCAGGTGGGCGTCGGTGTAGTACGGCTCGAAGGCGAGGCGGATCTCCTCGGGCTCGTTGACGAAGTCGAGCACCATCGGCGTGCCCTTCACCGTGCCACCGGGCGTGCGGTAGACGCGGTTGAGGCGGGAGAGCGTCTGCACCGCGGTGACCCCGGACAGCCGCCGGTCGACGTACATGGCGCACAGCAGCGGCTGGTCGAAGCCGGTCTGGAACTTGTTGGCCACGAGCATGACGCGGTACTCGTCGCGCTGGAACGCCTTCTGTAGATCAGTGCCGGCGCCAGGATTCATCGACGCCTCGCTGAAGGGGTCGGGCCCGGACTCGAGGTCCTCGACCGTCCCGGAGAAGGCGACGAGCGCCCGCATGTCGTAGCCGCGCTTGGAGATGTAGGCGTCGATCGCCAGCTTGTAGCGGACGGCGGCCTTCCGGGAGTCGGTGACGACCATCGCCTTGGCGTGCCCGTCGAGCAGCCCGGCGACGTTCTCGCGGAAGTGCTCGACGATGATTGCGACCTTCTGGGCGATGTTCGTCGGGTGTAGCCGCACCCACCGCATGAGGCCCTTGGTCGCGGCGGCCTCGTCGACGAGCTCGTCGGCGTCGACCGTCGTCAGGGTGCCGTCGGTGGCCTGCTGGGCGACCCGGAAGGCCGTGGCGTAGGTCTGGTAGCCGGGCAGCACGTCGAGGATGTACTGCTCCTCGATCGCCTGCTTCATCGTGTAGACGTGGTACGGCACGGGCGCGCCGGCCGGGTCGTCCACCGGCGGTCGGCCGAAGAGCTCGAGCGTCTTCCCCTTGGGCGTCGCGGTGAAGGCGACGTAGGAGATGGTGTCACCGCTGGCGCGGGCGCCGGCCTGCGCGGCGAGCAGCGCCTCGACGTCGACCTCGCCGCCGTCGGCGAGCTCGGCGGCCTCCTCGGTAGTCAGGACAGCCTTGAGCTGGTTGGCGGTCTGACCCGTCTGCGAGGAGTGCGCCTCGTCGGCGATGACGGCGAACCGCTTGTCGGCCAGTCCCTTCGTCTCGGCGATGGCCTGCATGGCATACGGGAAGGTCTGCAGCGTCACGACGATGATGAGCCGCCCCGCGAGCAGCGACTGGGCCAGCAGACCCGACTTCGACGTCGCCGACGACTTCGCGACGCTGTCGACGTCGATGGTCATGGCGACGTCCCCCGCCCCGTCGATCTGCCGGATCGCCTCCTGCAGCTGGGCGTCGAGGATGGTTCGGTCGGTGACGACGATGACCGAGTCGAAGACCTTCCGGTCGTCCGCGTCGTGCAGCCGCGCGAGGCGGTGCGCCGTCCACGCGATCGAGTTGGTCTTGCCCGACCCCGCGGAGTGCTGCACGAGGTACCGGTGGCCCGGCCCCTCCGCGCGGGCGGCCTCGGCGAGGCGGGTGACGACGTCCCACTGGTGGTAGCGCGGGAACAGCAGGGTGGTGCGCTTCTCCGGCGTGCCGGTGATCGGGTCGTAGCGGGTCGTCGTCTCGTGGTGGAGGAACTTGCCGAGGATGGTGAGCAGCGCGTCCCGCTG
>Ga0210040_10004689_pt1 | contig 17695 bp, 11 predicted proteins | sample CryGeyCG12114_NA_FD_185462 | JGI IMG/M metagenome (GOLD analysis project Ga0210040, IMG submission 185462) | Groundwater microbial communities from aquifer - Crystal Geyser CG19_WC_8/21/14_NA (SPAdes) (version 2) | ecosystem: Environmental > Aquatic > Deep subsurface > Groundwater | place: USA... | reverse complement strand
GATACTGCCTAGAAGATGGGTAGTAGAAAGAACATTTGCCTGGATTCTACACGCAAGACGCTTGAGCAAAGACTATGAGAAAAACAGAATAAACGCGCAGAGCATGCTCTATTTAGCTATGATATCTTTTATGGTAAAATGATTTTAATACCTTTTAAAACAGCTTCTAAGAAACTGTTTTAAAAGCTATTGAATACCTGTTCAAAAAATAAGATTTAAGTCTTAATATTGATTGTCAACTGTTTAAACAGTTTTTAAAAATAGATTTTACCTGTTTAATTGGTTTTAAAACAATTTCTAAATAAAAACAATTTTATTTTTTGCAAGTACTTAATCGGTTTAGTTAAAAAATTGTAATTTTATCAAAATATTATTTGAAACCATCTAAATTTTTAAAATCTTATAAAAATGTTATAGCTAAACCGATTTAGTTTGTTTATATTTGGTTTTCAGGAATATAAAATTAATATCTTTTAATATACAATAAGGTACTGTCTAACCAACAACTTTCCTGGTTTTATTTTGACTTTTAAAAATTTGAATATAAAAAAGCCTAGTCGAGAACGATAGGAAACTATAAGAATTTAAGTAAAACTTTGCTTTTTTTACAATTTTAATAATTTTTAAATTTTTTTAATATTATTGCTAAATTCATTATAAAAATATAAATTTTTACAATGAATATGCTGAATTCTTTAATTTCTGATTTGAGTATATATTTGGCATTAATTAAAAGTAAGCAATTTGGCATGTTGAATTTTTTCCTTTGCTAGGCCTAGAAATTGAAGTCATAATTTAATAATTATATATCAAGCCATACAGAATAGCATTCTCTTATTTCTTTAATTCTTATTAGTTAACTATTTATTCACCACATAATTTACCTCCATGACAGATATTACTCTTCCCTTAAGCACCTAATTTACTTATTACTTTTGCTATTCAGGCACATCTAGAAGGTAAACCGTACCGGTTTCATCTTTTTGCCTAATACGGCAAGGGTTATCTTATTACTGAAATTGTTATTAGTAAAACCAGTCAATAATTATAAATATGGATAAAAATTTTACAACAGTTCTAATATCGAGCAATGACAGACAGACTTCTCGGCTATTTCCCTGGATTGGCCGGGGAATGTTATTTTTAATCCTGCTTCAACTTTGTTGGTTACCAGGTGCCTACGCCCAAAGCCGGACGGTTTCCGGCTCCGTCACTTCTTCCGAAGATAAAGGTCCCTTACCGGGCGTAAGCGTTTTGGTAAAAGGCACTACAAATGGTACTACAACTCAAGCGGATGGTACTTTTTCTTTAGCCATTCCGGAGGGAGCGGTCTCTTTGGTTTTTTCGTTTATCGGGTTTACCACCAAGGAGGTGCCGGTCAATACTAACCAAACCAAAATAACAGTTATGCTGGCGCCGGATGCCAAAGCGCTGAACGAAGTAGTGGTAGTGGGATTTGGGGAACAGAAAAAAGCAAGTGTTGTTAGTTCCATCACGTCTGTTAACGTAAAGGAACTCAAAGGGCCTACTTCTAATTTAACCAATGCCATTGCCGGTAAAGTAGCCGGTATGATCTCTTTTCAACAAAGCGGCGAGCCCGGTATAGGAACAGATAATTCCCAGTTTTATATCCGGGGATTATCCACGTTTGGTACCGGTAAACGCGATCCGCTTATTTTAATAGATGGTATTGAATCTACGCCAACAGATATGGCACGTTTGCAGCCAGACGATATCTCAGATTTCTCTGTATTGAAAGATGCGGCAGCCAGCTCTATATATGGTGCCCGTGGCGCCAATGGGGTTGTTTTAATTAATACTAAACTAGGAAAAGAAGGTGTTACCACCTTCAGTTTCCGGGCAGAAAACCGGGTTTCTACAAATACCAGAAACTTTCAATTAGCGGATAACATTTCCTATATGACTTTGGCGAACGAAGCCACTCTGAGCAGGTCTCCGGAAGCTATCCTACCCTATACCCAAAATAAAATAAATCACACTATGGAGGGTGCCGATCCTTATCTATATCCTAACAACAATTGGATGGATCAGCTTATTAAAGATTACTCATTCAACCAAGGTTATAACCTGAATATTAGTGGAGGAACGCCCAAAGGACGTTATTATATTGCCGGTACCTTTAACCGCGATAATGGTGTACTGAACGTAGATCCTATTAATAACTTCAATTCAAATATTAAGCTGAATAACTACTCAATCCGGACTAATATTGATTTGAACCTGACCAAAAATTTGACGTTGATTGCCCGGATTTATGGCCAGTTTGATGACTATAATGGTCCTATTGGTACGAATGGACGCTCTGGCGGGGCTACTACTTTTGATAATGCTTTGAGAGCTAACCCGGTTATGTTCCCGGCTAGGTATCCTAGTGAGAAAATTTCCTACCTGGAGCACCCTTTATTCGGATCTGCCCGGACCATTGGAGGAACTGGTTTAGAAACAAATACTTTATACATGAACCCTTATGCCGAAATGGTGAAAGGTTTCCAAACGATAAAAGCTTCTAACCTGAACCCTCAGATAGAATTAAGACAAAATATGGACTTTATTACTAAGGGTTTAGCTGCCCGGGCTATGAGCTATGTAAAAAGAACTTCCCGGTTCAGTCTGAACCGGAATTACAATCCTTTTTACTATTATTCTATTATCGATCCGACAACTGGTGATTATAGCATCAAAGTATTAAACGATGGTGCTACCGGCTCTGTAGGAACAACCGGAACGGAATACCTGAATTATGTGGAGCCAGCAGAAAATAAAGTAATTGAATCGCAGTTCTGGGCGCAAGCTGTTTTGGATTATAACCAGGTATTTGCTCACAAGCACTCTGTAGGAGGTATGTTGGTTTCTTATATTTCCAGTTATGAAACTGGTAGCCCGGGTAGTTTAATCAGGTCGCTGCCACAGCGAAATAACGGTACCTCCGGCCGGTTAACTTACGGTTACGATGATCGTTATTTGTTTGAGTTTAACTTTGGTTACAATGGCTCGGAAAGATTTGCTGCTAAAAACCGGTTTGGATTTTTCCCATCCGGGGGACTTGGCTACCGGATATCTAATGAGAAGTTCTTTGAACCATTAAAGTCGGTAATTGATAACCTGAAATTCCGGGCTACTTATGGTGTTGTGGGTAATGATGCCATTGGCTCCCGCGACGAACGGTTCCTATATATGTCTAACGTTAACTTAAACGATGGTGTTTATGGTTATAGTTTTGGTAAAAATGATGGTGCAGGTGTATATGGCCGGCCTGGGATTTCTGTTACCCGGTATGCCAATGATGCCATTACCTGGGAAAGGTCGAAGCAATTAAACATAGGAATGGACCTGAACCTGGTCAATAGCCTGGAGTTAATTGTAGATGCTTTTAAGCAGCAAAGAACCCAAATTTTGCAACCGGTTACCTACATCGACAATGCAGCCGGTTTAATGGCAACCCCATTGTCTTACTACGGCGCTTTAAATTCTCAAGGAGTTGATCTTTCAGCCAACTACCGGAAGAACCTTAGTAAAGACTTTAGCGCCGAACTGCGCGGAACCTTCACTTTTGCCACAAGCAAAGTGGTAAAAATGGATGAGCTGGCATACACATCGGGCCTGGCTCATTTAACGAGAAGCGGACATTCTGCAAGCCAGACTTGGGGGTATATTGCCGAGCGTCTGTTTGTAGACGAAGAGGAAGTTGCTAACTCCCCGGTACAATTCGGAGATAAGGGATTGTTAGCCGGTGACATTAAATACCGGGATGTGAACCGCGATGGCGTTGTTGATTCTGATGACATGGTGCCTTTGGGTTACCCAACCCAGCCTGAAATAATTTATGGTTTTGGTTCCTCTATGCGGTATAAGAAATTCGATTTTAATTTTTACTTCCAAGGTTCTGCCCGCTCATCATTTTTCATTAATCCTAGTGCCATCCAGCCTTTCCTTGTAAATGGTGGCAACCAGAATGGTTTGTTAAAAGCAATAGCCGATGATCATTGGTCGCCTGAGAATCCCAATTTATATGCTTTCTAGCCACGCTTAAGTACGTGGACAGTTGGGCCTAACAATAATACTTCTACCTGGTGGATGCGGAATGGCGACTTTATCCGGTTGAAGAACGTAGATTTTGGTTATAATATTGATCAAATAAAAAGAATTGGTTTCCGGAGCGGAAGGGTTTATTTCTCGGCAACTAATTTGTTTCTGCTAAGCAAATTTAAATTGTGGGATGTTGAAATGGGAGGTAATGGTTTAGGTTACCCGGTGCAAGCGGTATATAACTTAGGCCTTTCTTTAAATCTGTAGATCAATTGATTTTCATAAACATGCTAAAATATAATCTTTTTTCCAATAAAAAATGTATGCCACAGCCCCTTGCTGAGATTTTAGGTGGCCCCTTTAAAGCAATTAAAAAGAGTAAGTGTCTCAAGAGCCTTGCTCTTTTGGTAGCCATACAATTTACGTCATGCGAAAGTTACCTGGATGTAGTTCCGGATAACGTGGCTACTATTGAAAACGCTTTTAAACTGCGCAATGAGGCTGAAAAATATCTGTTTACCTGCTATTCATTTATTCCTATACACGGTGATATGTGGTTTCATGCAGGATTTATGGGTGCAGATGAGATTTTTGTGCCTATGACCCACCAAAACTACTGGAGTCAGCCTTTTCGGATAGCTTTAGGACAACAGAATAAAAACACACCTCTTTTTGATCACTGGCGCGGTTTTAATATAGGTGGTGAAGGAGAAAACAACAAAAAAATATTCCGGGGGATCCGTCATTGCAATATTTTCCTGGAAAATATCCGGGATGTAAATAAAGTGCCGGATTTGCCATTAGATGAACGGGAAAGATGGATTGGTGAGGTAGAATTTTTAAAAGCTTATTACCACTATTACCTACTCCGGATGTATGGGCCAATTCCCATCATGGATGGTACCGGTAGTGCGGATGAGATGAGTGCACCAACTGCTGTAAGGGAACCGGTAGATAAAGTAGTAAATTATATTTCTGGTCTGCTGGGCCAATCAGCTCAGAAACTACCAACCCGTATTGTAGATGAAAACACACAATTAGGCAGGATAACCCAACCCATAGCGTTGGCAATAAAGGCTAAGTTATGGTTACTTGCGGCCAGCCCTCTATTTAATGGCAATCCTGATTATGCAAATTTTATGGATACGAAAGGAGTAGCTTTGTTTAATAGCCAGTATGATCAGGCAAAATGGGATTCTGCCCGTGTTGCAACTAAAGCAGCCATCGATGCAGCCGAAGCCAACGGACATGCCCTTTATACTTATAAAAATGATGTACTACAACTGAGTAATAAAATAAAAACGCAATTAAATATTCGGAATGCCATTACACAGCGTTGGTCAGGGGAAGCGGTTTGGACCTTGTCTAACGTTGAATTTGTTAACTCAAACCTTGCTGCTGTACCTTTGGAAAATGCACCTACTGTCGACCGGGGGGCACTACGAGGAGTCTTTTCGGTTCCGATAAAAGTCGCTAAATTGTTCTATTCTAAAAATGGAGTGCCAATTGAAGAAGATAATTCTCTGGACTTCTCAAATTATAAGGAACCGCGGGAAGGGCAAAATTCTGAACAATATTATGTACGGCCTTTGAAAAAGACGGCACGGGGAAATTTTGACCGTGAACCACGTTTTTATGCAACCTTAGGGTTTGATGGGGGAGTTTGGTATATGAAAGACGGCAATGCGACCGGTGCTGATGAAAATAACTTATGGGTAGCTTCTAAAAATGGTGAAAAAGCAGGGTTTGGCGATTTCGAGAAATGGAATGAAACCGGTTACTTTACTAAAAAGCTGGTACACTGGGAGTCTACTATTTCAGGGCGGTCAACTATTACCCATTTACGGTACCCTTGGCCGGAAATTAGGATAGCTGACTTATACCTGATGTATGCCGAAGCGTTAAATGAAGTTGGAAACGGCACGGAGGCAATTATTTATCTGGATAAAGTGAGAACAAGGGCTGGGTTAAATGGAGTAGTTGAATCCTGGACTAATTTCTCGAAGAACCCTACTAAATACACTACGAAAGACGGGCTTAGGGAAATTATACATCGGGAACGTACTGTTGAACTGGCTCTGGAAGGGCACCGTTTCTATGATTTAAGACGCTGGAAGAAGGCAGCGACGGAGTTGAATAAAGATATAACCGGATTTAATATCTTTGGAAAAACGGTTGAAACTTATAACACGGAACGATTTGTATACGCCCAAAGATTTATTACTCCCCGCGATTATTTATGGCCAATTGGCAACTATGACATTAGAAGAAATCCAAACCTGGTAGAAAACCCTGGATGGTAATTCAAACTTTAGAATAATAATCATGATGAATTTAAGATATATTAAAATAGGTTTAGTGCTATTTGTAGGAGCTTTAACCAGTATTTCCTGCGAGGAAGATTTAGGCTTTAAAGAAGCGATGAGTGATGATTCTTCGGTGCCAAGGCCGGTAACTAACGTTGCTGTAACCAATTTGCCCGGAAGAGCAAAACTAACTTATACTATGCCAGATGACCCGAATCTGCTGTATGTAAAGGCTGTATATACCATTACAAACGGAAAGCAAATTGAAGTAAAAACATCTTATTACAGTAACGAGATGGAGGTTGAAGGTTTTGCCGATACAACTGAGCATGAAATTAACTTATATACAGTAAGCCGGAAAAGTATTGTTTCAGAGCCTACCACAGTAATGATTAAACCCTTAGAGGCACCTATCTGGAAAGTGTATAGAAGCATTAATGTGCAAAATGCTTTTGGTGGTTATAATTTAGTGGCTAGCAATCCGGATAAGCAAAATATCTCTATTATGGTAATGAAGCCTAACGTTTTTAATGAGTTTGAAGTTGATAACTTCAAAAGCGTGTTTACCACTGCCGATGATATTCTATCTAAAATTCGCGGCTTAGATACTGTTAGTTACGAATATAAAATTTTTGTACGGGATAAATGGGGGAATGCAACCGATACCATGACCACAACTGTTAGGCCTATATTTGAGAAAGAGTTTGACAGAACTATGTTTAAGAATTTTACATTACCTGGTGATGCCCCTCAGGTAGCCGGCGGCCATGTTGGCGGTATCTGGGATAACCGTACAAATTGGGGAGGGATTTGTTTCACCCATCAGGTTAATGGTGGGCCTGATCCTCACATGATTACCTTTGATACTGGGGTTCTTGCTAAAATAAGCCGATTCTGGTTCCGCCCTTACCCAGAGCTTAACCCAAACCAGTATTACTTCCTTACATCATTAAAGCGTTTCGAAATTTACGGCTCGGCAAACCCGAATTTGAGTGGGGCCCTTGATTCTTCCTGGGAGTTATTAGGCACTTATGAAGTAAAAAAGCCTTCAGGTACTCCTTATGGCCAGGATACTGCCTTAGATCGCGAAGTAGCATCCAAAGGTTGGGATTTTGACGTTAGATTAGATGCACCAAGAGTAAGATATATAAGAGTTCGCTGCCTGGAAAACTGGAGTGGTGGTACTGCCCTAATTATTGCTGAGGGGAACATATACGGCGATCCGCGTTAAATAAATTTTAAAACCTAGGTCCTTGGAGTAACAATCTGAATCAGTTGTTACTTAAAGTCCTGCAAAAGAAGTAATTATGAAAAATATTTATAAGTATAAACATCTACTGTGGGTATTGGCAGTGTTGGTATTTGGCTCATTTCTGAGTTCATGTTCTGATTGGGATAGTTTTAAAGAATACACGGAAAGCGGAGAGATTAATTATATTGGTAAAATGGATTCAGTTAAGGTATTTGCCGGTAAAGGCCGGGTACGGCTTACTGGAAACCTTTTGGCTGATCCTAAAATTGTGAAAACCAAGATTTGGTGGAATGACGGAAGAGACTCAATTGAATTTCCGATTGAAAAAAAGCCAGGTATTGAAAAGTTTGATAAAATCTTTGCAGTTGATGAAGGTATTAAAAGTTTCAAGATTGTTACCTACGATGCTGCGGGTAATAGTTCGGTAGATGTTAATGCTGTAGGTGCTTCTTATGGCGATGTTTTTCGCAGAAGGTTATCAAACCGGCTTATTAATAATTTAATATTTAATGCAGCTCATCCATCCATAGAATGGGAGCCTATAGATTTATCGACCGGTGCGCATTCTATGGAAGTAGAATATATGGTGGACGGGGAAATAAGACGGGTAGTAAGTTCGGCTTCTGAATCACGTACCTTGCTGGATGGATTAACTACTACAACAAATATTAAATACCGCACTATATATCAACCGGAACCTAATAGTATTGATACTTTTGCCGTTGCTTACAATACCAGAGAATTTAAAGTAGGGCCGCAGCTAAAAAACCGGATGGCTCCTTTTATTAGTTCAGAAAGATCAGGACTTTGGGGTAACTTAGCCGAATGGCAGACCAACGCTGCCTTTAAAAATCAAGGTGGTTTTGGTGGCTGGAACGAAGATAACGGTAATCTTTTTACTGTGCAGACTGGGGAAGGATCGCCCGGCATAACCAACGGGAAAATATGGCAAACTTTTACCCTGGAAAGGGGAACATATACTTTTGAAATTACTGATTTGCGCGAGACAAATTTAATAGCTGCAGATAATACTTATTTAGTAGTAGCTAAGGGTACCACTTTGCCGGATTTTGCAAATATTAATAATGCTAGTATTAACATCAAAAACGTTGAAATACTAGGTGGAAAAGCCCTTAGCGATTATAAGTTAACCTTTTCCCTTACTGAACGCACTGTAGTATCAATGGGGCTTTTGGTAAATCAGACAAGGACAGATAAAGCTGTTACAAAAATCCGGGCAATCAGCCTTTATCAGCATCAATAAAACATCCTTTTATCTTGATGATTATAATAAAGTAATATTATATTCTTAACTGTTCTTATCAGATAGAAAAAGATTTAAAAGTTAAAGTCATCTTTAGTATTCTAATAGATGACTTTAACTTTTAAATCTTTTTCTATAAATTCTTCCCAGGACATAATCTTCAGGGAAGAATTAGCATTCTTATAGAATGCTGATGCGGCTGTCGAAGCGGTACAAACTTAAAAGAAGAGACTATTGGTGCCTTTACTACTTCCTGCTTTCCTGATTTAATGTTATAGACAGCGAGATAACTTATCGGAAATAGAAATATGAAGTATTTGACGAACCATGCTTCCTTAACCTAAACCCGTAAGATGTTATTGAATATTTTCAGATACTGAATTCCGACAAGTTGTGTCGTCATCTATATATTGTTACAAATTGAAACAAATTATTAAAAAATTGTACTTCTTATGAAATTTTTTTTTGCTTCTTGGTTAGGTATATGCTGTACTTTTATAGCACTTAAAGGTTCTTCGCAGGAACTGACAGTTTCCAGTCCGAACAAGCAATTGAATTTGCGTGTCATCGTCAACAATGGAAAGCCCATGTATACCGTAAGTTACAAAGGCAAAACCATGTTAGAAAATTCACCTTTAGGACTTAATACGAATGAAGGTGATTTCACGACGGGCATGAAATATGTCAATAAGGAAGAAAGCGCCGTTGATAAGAAATATTCGCAAAATAAAATAAAGAAATCGCAAATTCATTACGTTGCCAATAAACTTACCTGTACCCTCGAGAATGCGCAACAAAAAAAAATAAGCATTGTATTTCAGGTGAGCAACAATGATATTGCTTTCCGTTACGAACTTCCTGCGTGGGGCGAGCGGTTTTCTTGCGTTGTTGAAAAAGAAGCTACTGGCTTTAAGTTTCCTGCTATAACAACTACTTTTCTCTCTGGCATGATGGACCCGATGACTGGTTTTGCCCGGACAACACCTAGTTATGAAGCGGCGTACGAGGCAGATGCCCCGCTGGTTAAAGCAAAATCGCGGCCGGAAGGATATATTTTTCCGGGCCTTTTCCGGATTGGGCAGAACGGTTGGGTGTTAATTTCAGAAACAGGAGTTAGTAGCCTTTATTGCGCCTCGCACCTGAGTGATGCCTCCCCAGATGGCATTTATACCGTGGCCTATCCTAACCCTAAGCAAAACAATGGTTTTGGAGGTGCCGGAGCGGCTATTTCCTTGCCGGGTGTTACCCCCTGGCGAACTATTACCGTGGGCGATAACCTGAAGCCTATTGTGGAGACAACCATTCCTTTTGACGTTGTGGACCCGCTGTATGAACCATCTCAAGAATATAAATTTGGGCGTTCTACCTGGAGTTGGATTATATGGCAGGATAACAGCATGAACTACCAAGATCAGGTAAAGTATATTGATCTGGCAGCGGCACTTAAATACGAATATATTCTGATAGATGCCTTGTGGGATAAAAATATAGGAAAAGAAAAAATGAAAGACCTGATTAATTATGCCAAATCAAAGGGGGTAGATGTCTTTTTATGGTATAATTCTAATGGTCCGTTTAATGATGCGCCCCAGGGCCCTAGAAATAAAATGAATACTGCCCTTGAACGCAAAAAGGAGATGAAATGGTTACGGGAAGTTGGCGTTAAGGGTTTGAAAGTTGATTTCTTTGGTGGAGATAAGCAGGAGACCATGCGCTTGTATGAAGATATTCTTTCCGACGCCAACGATTACGGGTTGATGATTATCTTTCACGGAACGACTTTGCCAAGGGGTTGGGAACGGATGTATCCAAATTTTGTAGGCAGTGAAGCAGTTTTGGCATCCGAGATGCTGATCTTCTCTCAGAACGTTCGTGAGTCGGAAGCCTTTAATGCTACTTTACACCCTTTTATTCGGAATACAGTAGGGAGTATGGAATTTGGAGGTGTTTTATTAAACAAATTCCTGGTAAAAAGTAATCAAGGCCGAAATAAGCGGTTAACTACTGATATTTTTCAGTTGGCAACTGCTGTTTTATTCCAGAACCCAATGCAAATGTTTGGCCTTACGCCTAATAATTTAACTGATGTACCGGCTTTTGAGATAGAGTTCATGAAGCAAATACCAACTACTTGGGATGAAACAGTTTATATAGACGGTTACCCTGGAAAGTACTGTATAATTGCACGCCGGCATAGCGATCAATGGTACGTAGCCGGTGTAAACGCCACGAAAGATCCTTTAAAACTGAAGTTAGATCTTCCTATGTTTGCCGGCAAGAAAGTTAGCTTTTATAACGATGACAGTAGCCAAGTCCCATATAACAAAGAAATTAATGTAAAGAGAAATGGTGTGTTGAATGTAGAGATACAACCAAATGGAGGATTAGTTTTGAAATAATCAGCTATTAAACCAGAGAATAGTTTATGTTTAATTATCAACTGACAGGAAGAAAGTGGTTAGGATTCAAGAATTCAAGAATGCCATTTACCTGTTCGACAAGGTGTCAGATAACAAGACCAAACTTACACGCATCACCACCTATACCCCTAAACTTAGGCCACAGGTCTATTGGCAGTCATTAGAAGAAATGGGCATTCAACAGGAACACGACAACGTGTTTAGAAATCTGGAGAAAGACTTAAAAGAGAAATATGGCAGGTAACAAACCATACAAGCAGAACTTCGGCTGTGCCCCGCTACCTCATGTGTACAAGGCTTATTAGTGCTGTTATGTTAAATAAAAGCCAATTTTGAGGTTGACGATATTTTCTTTCCTTTTATAATTTATTATATGTGGTAAAACTTTTAAGTTGCCGGTTGCCAAAATACCCAGATATTCTCCGTACTTATCTTTTTGCGAGCCTGGGTCAAGTCTTAGTTCTCCTGTACCCAAAGCCAGAATTCAGGCGTGGTATTAGCGAAGGTTACTGCTAACCAAATTGCTATAATTAGAGTAATACTCTGCTTACCACTTATAATAGCTGATAATGTCGGATCGAGATGTAAAAAAGTTTAATATAATGTTTACCTAATAAAAGCAGTAGCCCATTAAAGATATATTAATGGGCTACTGCTTTTTTAGAATTATATCTACTCAGAAAAAACAGGATAATTTTCAAAAACTTTACAAGCAATAGCTTCTTGGTAGAGCTTATCTTTGTCGATGGGCACTACGCCTGCTTGTTCGCACACCAAGCCGCCGCCTAAATTAGACAGCTCGGCCAATACCGGCATAGGAATTTGCAGGGCCATACAAACCGCCGCAATGCTGATAACCGTATCGCCGGCTCCCGAAACATCCGCAATAGACCGCAGGTGCGCTTTAATATAGGCTTTATCCCGACTGGTTGCCCAAAAAGCACCCTTTTCGGATAAAGTTACCAGAATATTATTTGTTTGCAGTTGGTTTTGTAGTTGGACCACCGCAGCTTCAAAAGAATCTTGGTCTACATCGGCAAACTCTACCTTCAAGCCTTCTTTTAACTCTTTTAAATTAGGTTTAAATAATGAGCAGCCTTGGTAACGTAAAAAATTCTTTTTTTTCGGGTCTACTACAGTTGGTATTCCTTTTTGCCGGGCCAAGCTTATTAGCTCGGCAATATTATGTTCGCCCAGTACGCCTTTATCGTAATCCTGAAAAATAACCACATTGGCCTGCTCCAACAAATAAATAAACCGGTCGCGCAGTTGCTGGTTTTCGTGCGCCAGCAGGTCGGTTTCCACTTCGTTGTCGATGCGCAACAATTGCTGGCCACCCGCAAAAATGCGTTGTTTTACGGTAGTTACCCGTTCGGGACTTTGCATAATACCGGCTGTAGATAAATCAGCATCAGTAAGTAAGCGAATAAAGTCAGTTCCGGCAGCATCGTCGCCAATGACCGAACAAAGTAAGGTGGCAGCCCCCAACGACTTTACATTTAAAGCCACGTTGGCCGCCCCCCCTAACCTATTTTCGCTTTTTAGTACATTTACAATGGGCACCGGTGCCTCCGGCGAAAGCCGCGTCGATTTGCCCCACAAATAAGCATCAACCATTACATCGCCCACGATTAAAACCGTTAGCTGGTCGAAAGCAGAGAACAAAGAACGCAGGTTTCGCAAAACAGAGATTTATTTTAATTTAGCCAAACTTACTTTCAGGCGCTCCATGGCTTCGGTTAATTTTTCGTCGGAAGCGGCAAACGAGAACCGGATGCATTCATCGGCGCCAAAAGCATCGCCGCTAACAGCCGCTACGTAGGCATCGTTCAGCAGGTACATGCTTAAGTCAGTAGAGTTCTGAATCACTTGCCCTTCGGGAGTGGCTTTACCGTAATAAGCACTTACCTCCGGAAAAATATAAAATGCACCCTGCGGCACGTAAGTTTTAAGGCCCGGAATTTCTTTCATTAAACTTAAAACTAAATCCCGGCGGCGCAAATAAGCGGCGGCCATTTCATCGGCCGAACCTTTGCCACCTTTTAAGGCCGCTACCGCCGCTTTCTGCGCGATAGAACAGGTGCCGGAAGTTATTTGGCTTTGCATTTTATCGCAGGCATCGGCAATTTCTTTGCAAGCTGCAATATAGCCTACCCGCCAGCCGGTCATGGCATAGCCTTTCGAAAAACCATTTACCGTTATCACCCGATCTTTTATAAAATCGAACTCGGCCATGCTGGCGTGCTGGCCCGTAAAATTAATATACTCGTAAATTTCATCGGCCATAATGTATACCTGCGGATGTTTTTCCAGAATACGGGCAAAAGCCAATAACTCTTCTTTTGAAAAAACAGAACCGGTTGGGTTACAAGGCGAAGAATACATGACCAATTTGGTATTACTAGTAATGGCATCTTCGAGTTGTTGCGGCGTAATCACAAATTGATTATCAATGGAGCCTTTTACTTGCACCGGAACTCCTTCGGCCAGCTTCACTACCTCTTCGTAAGAAACCCAATACGGCGAAAAAATAATAACTTCGTCGCCGGGATTAACCAAACTCATGACCACGTTGGCAATAGATTGTTTGGCCCCGGTAGAAACCACTATATTTTCGGGTTTGTAATCCAGGTTATTATCCCGCTTCAGTTTGGCCACAATTTCCTGCCGCAAGTCGGGGTAACCGGCCACTGGCGTATAAAAGGTAAAGCCATCGTCTAAGGCTTTCTTAGCCGCATCTTTAATATACTGGGGCGTCTGGAAATCCGGTTCGCCAAAGCTCAGGTTAATAACATCATGTCCTTGGGCAGCCAGTTCGCGGGCTTTTTTGGCCATTGCGATTGTCTGGGATTCTGCCAGCGCCATAATGCGGTCTGATAAAAAACTGGTTACCTGTTCTGTTGATTGCATGGTTATAGGAAATTTTGAGGCCAAAAATAAAGATTTAAAACTAAATATGGTATGGGAATAAAGATAAATCTGTAAAACAGTTGAATAAATACAACAAAGCTTACTAAGGAATTATATTTATTAAGTTACATATTTTAGCGGGATTGTACTTACCTTATTAAGTAAACTGGTAGAGTTACTTCATATGGTTTTTGGACCTTTGGCTTTCTTAACAATATTTTCTTTATTATTGATTAACAAGGAATAATAACCTTTAAATTAACTTAAATTAGATATGCTCAATAAAAGGCTACTGGTAAGCAGTAGCTTTTTATTGAGCATATCTAATTTATTAATGTTACGCAAAAGTCAAGTATTATAAATTCAAGCAACTCACATTTGTCATTCAGGAGGAAACTATTTGCCTAGCTGCTAAATAGTTTCCTCCCGGAATTCTTGAATTCCCAGAATGACACCTATAAATAGCTGCTAGCCAAAATAAATATTTATCCAGCTGCTGCGTAACATCAGTTATTTATTACTTGTACCCTTTTATTTACTATAAGAGGTCCGTTCAATAATACTGCGACCCAGGGTTATTTCGTCGGTATATTCCAGTTCGCCGCCAACCGGCACCCCGCGGGCAATGGTGGTAATCCGGATATTGAAATCGCGCAATTTACGGGTAATGTAAAACGCCGTGGTATCGCCTTCCATGGTGGGGCTTATGGCCAGCACCACTTCTTTTATTTCGGCATTCCCCAAACGTTCTACCAGCGAAGCAATGGTTAAATCCGAAGGGCCAATGCCTTCTATCGGCGAAATAACGCCCCCTAAAACGTGGTAAATGCCTTTGTACTGGCCAGTATTTTCAATCGCTATTACATCTCTAATATCGCTTACCACGCACAGTAAATAATGGTCGCGGAGCGGATTAGCACAAATATTACAAATTTCGGTATCCGAAATATTGTGGCAATTTTTACAATAGGTTATATCCTCGCGCATTTTCACCAATGCCTCGGCCAAAGAACGGGTGTCGGTGGTTTCTTCTTTTAATAAATGCAGAACCAACCGCAAGGCCGTTTTCCGACCAATTCCCGGTAATCTTGCCAATTCATCAACCGCATTTTGGATTAACTTAGACGGAAAATTCATTCAAATGTTAAGGTTAAACAATATCCGCCGAAATGCCCCGGTTGTGGATAGACGAGCACATGGCTTCCAGTTCTTCGAATGTACCTACTTTAACGGTACATTTACCTTTGTAGTGAATTAAATAAGTACATTGTTCGGCTTGTTCCGGCGAATGTTTACACACCTCAATTAAGGTCTGAATAACGTGCTCGAACGTATTAATATCGTCGTTATATACAACCAGGTTTTTCAGATCTATTACTTCTTCCAGCAGCAACACATCTTCCTGAAATGCTATTTCGGTTTCTATATTCATAATTACAAATTTACGAAATTAAGCCTACTAATAAAATATAAAAAGGCTTAATTCTATTAAACTTATCCCCACCCATTATTATACTTTCACTGGTTTGGATAGGGTTACAAAAATTAACTTTTAAGGCCAAGTTTAACCTAATAGCTATGCAGCCGCTATTTTTAAATAATCAACCTTGTTTAAAGCATTTGCCAGTATCTTTGCCGGCATTACCTTAAAACCTAACTTATGCCCGTACCTTCCCCGGATTTTAAGCAAGCTTTAAAACAACTAACCGATAAAGAAAAAGAAACTATTATATTAAAAGCCGTACGGCGCGATGCCGAATTATACGACTTACTGGCTTATGAATTATTACCCGATATAACGTTGGAGCAAGTGACAGCCGAGACTTCCGAGAAAATTCACAACCTGATGTATGGTTTAACGAGCCGTAACCTGAGTAAAAGCATTGCCCGATCGTTGCGCCAATCGGTAAAAGAAATAGCTCGTTTTAAGCGCATTACCAAAGATGCAAAAGCCGAAATAGATTTAAACCTGTATTTACTTAAGTTGATATTCGGCAATTTTACCGGTCAGTTCGAAAGCCGGTACAAGAGTTTTTTTGTAGCCACCGCCCGGCTCTTGCAACGCACCATGCAGCTTATCCGGAAAAACCTCCACGAAGATTATCATCTGGAATATAAAACCGAACTGGATAATTATTTAACAGAAGTGCATCATCGGAGCCAAAAGATTCATCTCACGTTCGAACTTCCAGCAGAATACAGCTAGTTTCTAAGGCGCATTTATCACCTGCATTTAACTTTCAGCTCTTCTGAACTGGTATTAGGCAAGTTTGAGCTGAAGAGCCATTAATTCTTAGCTTCGGAGATTAGTGAACCTTTTTCATGTTGGGAATTTTGTTTAACAATTAATATTTGCAAAGGCCTAGCGGAGCAAGGATTTTGTATATACCATGTTAGGCAAAGGGCTTTCTTATTCAGCTTTTGTCATTTTATCAGGGTTTTGCCGGCTATCAAAAACGGCTGCAATGTGAACAGTTGCTAGGTCAACCCAATAGATTATCTTGTAGTTACCCTCAACAATATATCTGTATTCTTTATGCCTGTCAGCAAGTAATAGTTCACGTTGTCCTTTCCTTGGCTGCTTAGATAAAGAAGTAGTCTTCTGCACAATGCCTTTGACTAATTTCCTCGCAACTGTAAGGTTTGCTGTTGTATTATAATAATCGAATATATATCTAATTGCTTACTCGCTGTATTTGTCCATAGAACTTTTAAGTCCATGAGTCAATGTCCTTATCCAGTTCATGGGTTTCTTTCACTCTTCCGTTTGCTGCATCCTCTTCTGAATTGTCAATTATTCGGTTAAAGTCAATAAGAGACATTGGAGAAAATTTTTCAGCATATAGCTTCTTTTTCTCCGCAGACAATATTTGTTCGAACTTAGAGATAATACTCTCATTATTCAGTCGCAAAAATTCTTGCACAAAATGTATTTTTCTTGCTTGTAAATCCATGCTATTGCTCTTTATGTAAAGGTACTTAAAATACAGAATACGAAAATTTACATTTTATTGATTTTTGCCGTTTTCCTAACGGACTTGGCTTTGCGGTGGCGTAGCTAACGTAAAGGTGTTGTTGTGCGGAGCTTTATTAATCGTTTGAAATTAAACACATTCCAAGGCTAGTATATTTATTTTCAAAGTCACTCGGCAAATCTAATTTACTAGAGAATATTCCCATTTCCATACCATCTGTTCCCCTTATTAATAGGTCTCCATCGCTCCTTATTTCTAATGAGTGAAAATATTGTTCAATTTGTTCAAGTTTTATTAATTCACTTAGAAGTTCTTTATTTTCAGATGTCAAGATTACTTGTTGAAAGTAAATAAATTCACTTAAATTCATTAGTTTTTGAAATTCGAAATTATCAAGACTTGGAGCTTGAATGAAACACACTGAACCATCTGGGACAATTTTAATTATGTCAATAAGAAAGCATTGTGTTTCTGTCATTTTAAAATCTTTTATTTCAAGTTTCGCACAGCTACTGAATAAC
>Ga0210040_10004688_pt1 | contig 17700 bp, 23 predicted proteins | sample CryGeyCG12114_NA_FD_185462 | JGI IMG/M metagenome (GOLD analysis project Ga0210040, IMG submission 185462) | Groundwater microbial communities from aquifer - Crystal Geyser CG19_WC_8/21/14_NA (SPAdes) (version 2) | ecosystem: Environmental > Aquatic > Deep subsurface > Groundwater | place: USA... | reverse complement strand
GTCGCGTCGTAGTTCTCTGTTCAAATAAAATCTCAGGTCTCACACGCCGCGCTATTGTGGGCGCTGCGCGCCCAGCGCGGCACGTTCGCCTTCTTTCTGTTCTGTTCTTACCTTTTATAAATCATTATAGCACCTTTCCTTTACATTTCTTTTATAAAACAAATCTACGTTAGCTAATTTAAAAGTTACATAATATTTTTAGACTCAGCTTGTCAAGTTCGGCGTTGAGGGTTTTATTTGTGTGGGGGTGTTTTGGGGTGTGGGTGTGTTTTGGGTGTGGGGGTGTTTTGACTTTATCCATTTTTTGACGTTTTGGTGTGGGTGTGGGGGTGGGTGTGGGGGTGTTTTTAAAATTCTGCCCAACTTCTAGAATACCTCCCATTTCCCTCCTCATTTGTCCAAATCCATGAAGCGTGATTTTAACCGTTTGCTTCTTCAGAAGTGCTTCCGCTAGAAGTAGTCGCGATTTGAGATCCATCTCTTCCTTCAGTTTCAGCACCTGGCTTACTATCAGACCCCGATGGAAGATGTAAACGCCAAGGAACATTATACGTCTCCAAGTATCTTATATTTATGTCGATTAGTTCGTTAAAATCTTCTACTCCTTCTTCCACATCTAAAATTTCATTCATTCTAGCATCATTGTGCTGGAAACAAATCCGAAAACAAATTAAAAGTTTTGATAAGCAACACAATAAATAAAAATTTGCGATTTGGGTCCATATAGGTCAACGGTTTAATTAAATTAGGTTAGCAATAGACAGGGAATTCACCTCCTGTATTTCTGCACAGAGGTGCCACAGCCTAGCAATTTTTTGTTGTTGTTTATCCTTTCTTGACAAACCTACGGCATCAGACTCAGAAGTACTCATATCGCCCAATCTTTTTTTTAAATACCGTTGGATTCGATGTTTTCTCGAAATTTTTAGAGCTCACTCAAAAACTAAGGACTTCATCCGACTACACCAGACTGTGGGGAATTTTTCACGACGTTTTCGGGTCCTTCACTAGCCAGAAAAGGAAATAAACAAAATAAGTTTTAAGAACTGTCTTTTAAGCTCAATGTCTGCTCATACGTTACAGTATTTACACTCGCACACTCTGAACAAGGGCACGCACAGTAACATACAGCACAGCAGCATATGCCATGTGCTATGTACATGTGCAACAAAACAAAAGTTATGAAAACGAGACGAGAGTCTCCAGTCATGAATTTAACCATTGGCGGAAAAATAAAGCATGTGTTTTGAGAACGACGAGGGAAAAAACATTGACATACTGGAAGACAGCCACCACAAGAAACCGCTGTCCTAAACATTTGCTGTGTGTTTTTTTGCTGTAGTTGAGTTGAGTTTTGAGTATTGTGAATTGGATTGCGATTTAATGATTCGATTGCAATCATCAAATCAAATATATAATATCGATATCGAATCAATGTGAGCAGCTTTCACTTCTGTAATTACTGATTTATTCGAGCAAGTTAAAACATTTCGATTTATTCGATATTTAGGAGATGTGATATACAGTATCTAAGATACTTGGAACTTGAAACTCAGTCAGTGGACGGAACTGGACTCTACCAAAGTTAGTTTTTAACTGGTGGTTAGTTTGTTCTTACATCATAGATAAAAATAAGAGAGCATGGCGTCGACATCAAATGCCGGACCAGGAGTTTCAGTCGGATCGACGAGGGACGATGAAACTATGAAAATCTTGATTGCATCGGACATTCATCTTGGATTCTGTGAAAATGATTTGATTCGTGGTGAGCCCATACCCATATTGATGATTCATTCCTAAAGTTGTAAATGTATTGAGTCAGATTAAGCACTGATACTAATTGTGTTCATCATTACTAATATTCTAGCGAATGACAGTTTCAACACGTTTGAGGAAATTTTGCAGCTTGCAGCCACCCATGAAGTGGATTTTATTCTTCTAGGAGGAGATTTGTTTCATGAAAACAAGCCAAAACCTAGCTGCCTTCAAAAGGCAATGGATCTATTGCAAAAATACTGCTTGGGAAATCGGTTGGTTTTATCACCTTAAAGAAAAAGTTGTTCATTCATATATTATATGATATGCATGAATCTCTTTAGGCCAATTGCTGTCGAATACTTGAGTGACCCCAGGCAAGATTTCGGAAAGAAGGTTGATAATGTGAACTATTATGATCCAAATATCAATATTTCGTATCCGGTGTTTACTATTCATGGAAACCACGATGATCCAATCGGTAAAAAAACATCTTTTGAAGAACTCTTAATCTGGTCAATTAATCTCTGACTCTGACTTATATTCTATAATGCTGCACAGTAGATCGTGCAGTCTTTGAATCTATAATTTTCGAAGCATAATTCAGAATTTGTATTTTAATTTTTAGGAGAGTCAAGAATAAGTGCTATTGACCATTTGGTAGCTGCGAAATTAATCAATCATTTTGGTCATTGGGAAAGCTTAAATCGTGTTTCTGTTCGCCCAGTATTACTGAAGAAGGGTAATACTCGATTAGCTTTATACGGGCTAGGGAATATGAGAGACGAAAGGCTGTTTCGTCTTTTCAGGGACAGGAAAGTAAGTGATTCGCATTCGCATCTCTACCACTCATAAGTATTGTTTTATTTACTGAAGAGTGACATTTGTGACATATATAAACATCTTTTTGTGCTTCGTTCTTTTCAGGTTCAATTTTTTCGATCCGAAGTGGATAGTGACAAAGAGTTCAATTTGTTTGTAATGCATCAAAACCGTCCAAATCGTAACGGCACAAATCACATTCCTGCAAGTGTAATTCCCCCTTTTATTAACTTGGTGCTTTGGGGTCATGAGCACGAATGTCGTATTGATCCTGAAATTGAAGACATAGCTGATGGCCAGAGCCAGCTATACATCTCTCAACCAGGTAAAATTGGTTATCAATGTAGTATTTGACTTCAGTGCATCGTACTGTACATTTATCACAGTACATCGTACATTTGTGCATCAAACTGCACCTGTTTTTGCGACTACTAGGACGCATACCCATATGTGTTTAGCAACGACTTTATTATTGTGAAGCTGCAATAAGATGTACCCACTGGATAATAAACTACTTGTCTTTAGGGAGTTCGGTCGCAACCAGTCTTTCAGTTGGTGAATCTGTGGACAAACATGTTGGACTTTTGAGAATTAAAGAACGACTTTTTAAGATTGAAAAAATTCCTTTGAAGACTGTACGGCCTTTCATGTTCCAAGATGTGGATATTACTAATGTGCTAAATGAGTTACCCCGGACAGTGCCCGAAAAAGATGTTCCTCGTAAGATTGAGCGCTATATTTCAGACCGTGTTAAACGCCTAATTGATGAGTCCGCAACAAAGCTCACAGGCCATCCTAAGCAGCCTACTCTGCCTTTGATTCGCGTAAGAATCATGCATGAATCAGATTACACGTTCTCAAACAATCGAATTTTTCATCCTTCGCAGTAAGTGATTACAGCTAAAAGCAAGTGTACTGATAATTATGTATTGGTAAATATAGGACTAAACCGAAAATGTTATTTGGTTTTAATTAGATTTGGAGAACAATTTGAAGGTAAAATTGCCAATGATGACATAGTTGTTTTCAAGCGAAAGTCAACTAGAGCAGATCCTATTTACATGGATGTGGAGGCTCTTCAAGATCTGGTTTTGGACTCTGAGGTGAAAACAAATCTTTTCATGAGCTTATATGTAATGGTAGAGCATAAGTATAGTTCTGATATGATTCTATTGATCGGATGGTGTTCTTAGGAATTTTTTAAAGGATTTACGAACAGCCTTGCAATAACTTCAGTATAATAAAATAAAATATGAGAAACTGTATTGAATTTTTGACTTGTGCACTAATTTCAGGATAACAATCTGGAATCTCATGTAGAGGCAATTGTTGAGGAATATTTTAAAGGTGTTCGTGAACGGGGTGAGCACCAAAATATGCTCGAAGTGCTATCCGAGCGAGGACTTTCACTGGCTGTCAAAGAATTCGTGGACAAGGACTATACTAGGGCTATTGATGTCATCATCCAAAATCAAATGGAGAAAACTATAGACTATCTAGTCAAAAAGGGTGTAACTGAAGATAATTTTGAAGATGAGCTAGAAGCTTTCATCACACTGCGGAATGCAAAAACAAATGAGCAGGAAACATTAGAGGTAAGAGGTAATAAAGTACTGCGTTTGTATACAGCTATAGTAAATAGCTGTATAACTCATGGTTTTTTTTGTTTTAGACGATGCAAGTGCTCAAGAATTTGAAGGAATCGAATGAAGAGGAATTCGGTGTAATGAATGCCAATGATGACGATCCAGAAGTTGCGATAATTGACAATGATAACGGGGTAATGGGTCCTCCTGCCCGCGGTCAAAGACGGGGAAGGTCTGCACGAGCAGCTCCTGGATCTCGAGCAGGTCGCGGACGTGGGAGAGGCCGCGGTACAACTGCCGCTGCTAAGTCAAATGATGAAGACGAAGTTGTTGATGATGATGGAGATTTTTCTTCAAGCTCTTCTAAGTCTTCGACATCGACCCGGGGTCGTGCTAGAGGCCGAGGAAGACCACGTGGCGGTGGCCGCAGAGGATCTGCGTCATCGCCTGCCTCCCAGAGCTCTCAGTCGCAAGGCACCCGAATGAAACAGGTAAGTTAAACGAATATCTAAAAAGTAGTAAAATCCCTCTGGAGGATGATTTCTTATACTGGAATGCACATATTGATACATAGTTATGTGCTTTGTTATGTGTAGGCAATTAGTATTTTTGTTTCGACTATCCGCATGCATGTGATTTAATCATAAATGAATTATATATTTGTTTTGGTTTCATTGCATTCAAGTGAATTACCAAAGCTTGACTGTTTTTGTTTGGCAGACAACTCTCCAGGTTCGACGATCGAACCGACGGATGCAATTTGATGATGAAGACTGATGTCAATCAGAAACACGTCCTATCAATATGTTTCATCTTTTTTTTAATGATTTTTTGCTGGTTTCTGTACGTTTTTCATTTTTTTTCCAAAATTAATTTTACTTCACTTATGAGTTCAAAATCAATGGAGCTTCTCTTCCATGGCACATTGCCTTGAAATTTTACTGCACATAATAAATTATCGTGTGAACTTTTATCGCATACCATGATCATGATTTATGTTGTTATAAATAGTAAGTATCCACAAATGCTGTGAATTAATTGAAAACAATGGTCTCACCTAATGTGCAAAGTGTTTGTTATTAGATAATACATGAAACTAAAATAATAATTTCTATGATTTTCTTGCTGCCCATGATCTTTCTATGTGTCTTCAGCAAATAAAAAATGAAAAATAGAAGATAAAACTTCAGTTGCCTTTATAATTAGCATGACTTGGCCTTTTAGACTGCATGGCTGCATGGATCGGCCAACACATTGATACTACAACATGTACAAAAACGCTCACAATCTGCTAATAATATGGCTCTGATTGCGCCTAAATAAGTATGCATCTCAGTCTGGGTAGCATCTCACTCTTTCAGTGAGGGGCCCAAAATACATACTGATTTTCTGACGTTTTCAAGCAACAGAAGTATTTAGCGGTATTTTTTTATCCTCAATCGTATAATGGCAACATCATATTGTTTCTGAGTTAGTTCCCATTTAAGCCCATAACCATATTTTCAAAAACCTATATTATATGCCTGGCAACTGTGAAGGGGGCCTGTGCGGCTCCTGTTTTCCGAGCCGCAGTAGTGAAAAGGTGACTTAACTTTTTAGTTTACGCTATTTACGCATCTAAAAGAAGGGGTGGACGGATAATCCTTTCTTTAAATGTTGTTAATAGTCTGTTATAGTCCTTTTAACTATATAGGCTTATTTTATGAACGTACTCAGTCAGTAAGAATCATAGATAGATAGTTGGAATTATAAAAGGATACAGTTAATAACCAGTTATTCATTCAGAATTCTGAACAATACATGTAAACAATAAAAACGACAAAGAAAGCGAATGCCTAGGAAGTAGAGTTAGTAATACTGCCAGTAGTGCCGACTGCTAGTTTAAAAAAAAATTGCTGAATGTTAAGAGTTACATACTTACATGCATACTTCATCGTAATCATAATGATACAGAAAAAAATTACTTTGAGAGAAACCAACATGGAATGGAGGCACGGGAGGCACATGGCGGCTCAACATCGTTTTATAAATATTGCTTCATACGAGACATAGATATAAAACCGGGATGAAAACGGGAAAAACAGCGGCAGTGTTTTACACACACACTTGTACAAGACTAGAAGATGAGAAATATTTAGACGAAGCTGCTAGATCAAGGGCTCTTAGATTCTTCCTCAATTATAGATAGCCATTTACGTTAGTATTTAATTCAATTGGTTTAGTTAGAAAAAATTAACTGTACATACTGAACCGTACATTTGTCTAGGGATGAAACGATGAAAATACTGGTTAGTTTATCGTTTGTGAATATTGGAACAATAATCTAAATCTATCGAGATCAAGTGTGATTTGTGTGATCATGCACGGGAAACATACCGTAATTTTAATGTTATTGAGATAAGTGTGCTGAAAAAATAAAGGTAAATGTTACTACCATAGTTCCGTTGCCATGTGCCGTTTAAACCGAACCTAATATGAAAAATGAAAGAATACAAAGAGTTTAAATTAAAATTTGTTTTTACGTTTTCTACAGATTATTATATATACTAAAACTAAACTGATGAGCTCAAATTTGTTTTGTTAATCTAAACTTTCTCAAAAAACTGAAACTAAAATAATTTGCAATAACTCATCAATACCACAATTACAAGCATGGATACTCCAAAAGCTAGTGACAATAAACGTTTCAGGCTATCCAAAGTAAGTGTCAATTGTTTAATAATTCAAATTATGTTCTCTACTAGCCCCTCTATATCCTAAAAGTTTATCGACTTTAATTTTTAGAAACTGGGGCGATCCAGATCTCAATCAGATATGGAGTTAGCTCGTGGATCCGAGACAGCGAGGTCTTCCCTTTTTTCACGGCATCCTGTAATTAATCTGAATGCACTTACACCTGAGCGCGCCAATGTTAATGATGAAAATGAGTGTTTTACTACACCGGAAAACACAACTGCCACGACCCCACATAGGCCCAGGCCTTGCCCGTTGGGATCTCCAGTACAGCCTAGATCTTCGTCTTCGACAGGCTCTGATTGCTCGGTACCCAGAGTAAGTACAGTAGCTGTAGCTGACCATCATTTCGCATTAATTTCCACGCAAAGACGCAAACATATTCTTGGCTTGTTTATTTGCATGCATTGTTTGTATGCATGCTTGTATGTATGTATTGTTTATATACTGTCAGGTTAACCCGTTTGAGCGGCATATTTTGGAAAACCTGGATCGCCCATTCTGGAGTCCTGGAATTTTTTCTAGTACAAATGCTGCAACTCCACCGCAAAGAGCTTGGTCTATTGATCAAATTGCTGCCTTGTTTCCTCATCCTATCGAGGAATCTCCTTCTTCTCATCAGAATCCGTACCCTGTGGATGCTGCTACTGAAGCTAAGGCCCAAGAAGATATAAACAGGTGTGTATTTCACTTGAATACTGAAAGACTCTATTTTGATAGAATGACACGTGTAATGCAATTGTTGTTCCACTGACTTCAGATTCTTCAATAGTGGACCTATAGCTCCTAGTCCTGTGGTTGAAAGTCGGGAATCTGTGCACATAACAGCTAGGGGAGAAGATGGCAGTAATGTCGAAGTCAACAGCATGAGAACTGAGAGAAAATATGCTAGTCCAATGCAATGGTGCAGTCAGGTGGAGAATCGCGCACCAGAGCTATTGTCTCCGAATACTTCTTCTAGTTCCTATAGTGCTGGACCACGTGTAAGATTTGGAGGATATATAGTATAGTGGACGATTTTTTACTTGCTATTATTCACAATATGAAATATTTTGTTTCTTTCCTAGACGGAAAGCGAAGATGGAGAAGTCCAAATGAGTCCAAATGTGAGGCGTCGATTGGAGCTATCCTTTGGGGACTCTTTATTTGCTTCTCCATCGACCGAACTAAGGCATAGGGAGAGAATAAAACGAACTCGTGAAGATCCTTTTCACGCACAACATGTACAGTGCTCCCCATCTGGCAGTCTTTCTCCATGTGCTAATGCCAATAGCTCTATCAATCGCTTCGATAGTATGGACTTTTCGCCTACGGGAAGTTTCCAAATTTCCTCCCCTCCTATTACGCCTGTTCGTATGGACGATGATGTTTCTATGAGCGAATCTCCTATTTCCATGTAATCTGGTTATAGCGTAAAACCTTTCCTTTGCTGGTGTTTGTTGAAAATTAAGTAAGAATACCTTTAGGTTTTGTCACTCAAGGAATTTTGAATGATTTACGGGAATGATTATCTTTTCAGTCTTTTCTGGTTTTTTATAGTGAGAAATCAATGCAAGTTGAAATTAGAGACCAATATCTATGGTGCAATGCCAGATTAAAGTTAATTGTATCATCGGTTCATTTATACTCAAGGGTTGAATTCATTGTTATTAGTTATTATATTACTACTTGTCTTCTTAGTCTGAATACGAGCTTACAGTACTAGTATCAGTATCTGCAGAATGCATCTTAAGTTACTGCAGGCAAATAGACAAGTTACCAATAAGTGTGTCATTGTAATCACAAAAAAAACTGTACAATGAGAAAATTTATTGATAATTCAATTCTTATATCATGAGTCCAGGAACTAGTTATAATTTTATTATGCAAACAATACTATGAGTCAGGAAATGAATCGTTCTGTGTTTTATTCTGTACGTGCCATAGTTGTAGTCTGTTTGGTTTATTTATAGTTGTTTAGGAGTATTAGTTACACTAATCTTGGAGGAATCATGTTTAAGTTTTTATGGTGGTTTATTCCACGAAAATTTGTGATGTCTGGAAATGATTGTGTTCAGTGATTGTCAAAGAAATGATGCTCATTATATTTAGTTTGCCTGTGTGAAAACAAAGGCCACCTGAGATCTCGGTATGTCAACGTGATCTCCCAACTTTTATAAAGTAAAAAAAATGATGTGTATATTTATAGCTAATGTCATTGACGACTATAAGTTGTACTTTGCTGCTGCTGTTGCTCACGTGCATTATTATGAAAATAAGATAGCAATTGAAATTCTGAATAATTTAATAGATTTTTACATCCAGAGTTTGTCACTAAATAGTAAGTAAATTATGGAACTACATTACTACATATATAAAATCTGCTTAACTATACAGTTTATATATTGAAGAACAATAAATATTTGTGCCTAAAAAACGGCACAATACGGTTGCTTATTGCAAACAATGTAATCACATGTTATAAAAATATTTGTAGACGTCATTTAAGTATTAGTTCATTTTACAGAAAAACATGTGGGACAAGTTAGTTGGTTAAAAAAATCTGTTTTTTTTTTCGGATTCCAAAGCTACCTGGTAATACACAAGCATGTTTGACACAAAGTTGGCTTCAAAAAAATGCATGAACTGTACATTAAGATATTTACATCATTTTCTGACACGCACGCATATATTAAAACACGCATGAAAAAACAACTCAAGCCATAATAATAATTATCAAACCCTGGGAATACTTATTTACATTATTACTAAACTACATGATTTAATCCAGCCATATGCATCATAGTTTCATTCACAACTTGAAGAGATTTTCATCCCACTCAAAGTGGAATGCCAGCCATGCACAAAGATAAATATTCCGTTCATATCGAATATAACTTGACCAAATTACCAAAATACTGAAAAGATGTGCAAGATAAGTAAACAAACAATCATTATGTAGCTTTTCGACAAACACATACTGCAGCCGATAGACAGGCGATCTGTAAGAGTAGCAGGGTGAGCATCATCCCAATTGATGTAAGCGTTTCACGCCGCATCCATGTTTTCAAGTGTTCGAGGCAGCCCTGTTGAAAAAAGATCATTCACCTCTAAATTCAAGGCTTTTCATTACAATTGGATTACTGGATCTGAGGTTTACTGATTAATTTGATTACATACGTATGTATTGTCCATACAAATACTCATGTATTAATTCGAATTGAAAAAACTCTATAGAAAGTTTAACTTTTTACTATAATGCCGTTTGATGAACATGTAATAGACATTCGTGAGAGAAAATGTAAACTTGCTTGTGAGTATCTATGAGAGGTAGGAACGGTGGGAAGTTGACAAAGGGTCAAGTTCAAGGCCACTGGGTTCATATATGATGGTGGAGGTGACAATGGCTCATTTAGTGGGCAACAGGTCAACGGAACACGCCAACTATTGCCTCCGTCTCCACCTTTCCAGTCCATTTCTCTCCAAACAGACTCCTCATAATCTTCTTCTCCATCTAGTCCGCAGCACTTGAACTATGCATGCAAAAATGAGCATTGCAAATTAACTTTGGGAAAGGTACAAAAATTGAAGGGTTATTGAAGAATTTTGTTTTACACCCTCATGAGGATCAAGAGGAGTATATATGGCGTGGTATCGTATGTATTATGTTTATTATGCACCCACACCTTTTTTACGCATTATAAGAAACGTGCGCCGTTTTTATATGCAATTTTTAATAATTGATATTTTGTCCAAGCTGTATAAAATTCATAATATTATTACAGAAGGAATGAAAATTCTATTCCACAAATTTATAAAGCCTTAGTCTACTATATTTCAACACTAATATTATTGTTCAGTTAACTAAACTATATTAGTAATTTTATGACAGATCTAGAACATAACTTTTCCAACCCAAAGCCAACACGAAGTGTTCGGTCTATAGCGAGCTTTGCCTTGAAACTTGCGTAGAAGTAATTACACGCAAAAGGTAAAGCTTTAGTTTTGCATCTGATTGCGTTTGAGACATTTTTGAACGGGCTATAAAGAGATTATTTTTTCATCCGCTTAGGAATATAGAATTTTATTAAGCCGCCGATAACCTTTTATTGTAAAGCTACATAAATTAATATTCTGCTAGTTTTACAGTTGCGTCACCGGAGTGGTCTGATGCAGAGTTAAGTGCAGGAATGTCAGGTAAAGAAGGTATTAGGAATAATTAGATCCTGGAATAATTATACACAAATACAATACAAAGCTGCCAAAGTGAAAAATAAAGTCGTATAAATAACCCCATAATACTTCTAGGGTCCAACCCGCTCGGATCTGCGGAGCACAAAAAGCCCCCGATTACAGTTAATCTTTCTACAGATATAATTCCGCTCCGATTTTAACAGTAACAGCACAATTTTGTATGTTGAATTAGTGTCATCTCTAATTATTCCACTTCCACCAAATGGTGAATTTCAGCAAACGACAGTTTACAATGTTGACATGCACTCTCTCTAATTCATCCACAATTTTTTTAAAGTTGAAGCTCAATATTAATTCATTTTAACATATTTTACCTTATGCTGGAGAAAGTCAATAGACTGGGAAAAAGGCTGATTCAGCCCATAGTCTATAGGCACAGTGTGGGGCAGGACGCGACTTTCTAATCTTTCGCCTAATGCATCATTGAAAAAGAGAAAGGCAACTCCTAATCCTATTTCTCCGCTCACAACAATACTAACACCAACAATGTACTGAAAATAAAAACCCAAAGTTATAAAAACATCCAAAATCCTTTTCGATTCTCTTGCAAAGAATTTGTCCATTCGCATACCCATGACAAAGGAGTAGTCCTCAATCCATTGGTGCATCCTAGAATGGATGTAAAAAGTGAAAGGCTACCAATTCCTAGCAATCCACCCCCCGTTTGGGTGACTAGAGAGGATTCTGGATCAAGTAGACGAATTAAAAGGTGCCGCCCCGTGTCACGAATCACCAAAATACCCATCCCCATTAATGCTACCCCACATAACTAAAATAGAAAAAAAATCAATACACCAATCAGAAAAGATGCATTTTGGTCATTTATTATGGCTCAAAAATGAGAAAAATTATTGTCACTCGACTCACTGCAAAAAGTATATTGAAACAAAGGAGAATGGAGAAAGCTGTTCCATTTCTCCGTCTCCTTTTCGCATTATGAAAGGACGCAGGTTGTCGCGGTAAAGTAATCAAATGACCACCTCCATGGATGATTTGATTTTCATCGTGTTGTCTACTCATGGCTGCACTTCGCAACATGCGTTGACCATGCTCATCTGGTCCAACTATTGAGATGACACCCATACTATGCACATTATTTTCATCTTGAATGTTTCTGGCACGGCTTCTATGACCTGCAGTTGGTGAGGAAATGGACGAGCTGTGTTGCCGATAACTTCTCATTATCCTCATCCCCTGGATCAGTGACTCACTATCATTGGAGTATTGCACGTTGAGTAGCTCTTGGCTGACTCACAGGATTTTTTGTCCGAATTCACGTTTTCAATTTGTAAATGAATAGTATGTTAGTAACTATGTTTCACCAAAGTGTAAAAGTGTAACTACTTTTTCATATACCATGGTTATAAAACATGGGCGCACTATATGACTCACCATTAATTGCACACTAGACCCAATTGTAAAGCAAATAAACAATAAGACTTGAAAAGATGTAGCTTTCCGATATTTTTAGTTCATTTAGCAGAGTTGTAAGACACAAGCGCATTGCATGAAACTGGTTCACAAATCAATCACCAATGTAAACTACGAAAATGGAATATTATCCACTCCACTGGTATAGCGTCTTTGGGGTGACCATAGTATACTTTTTTTTAAGAATTCGTGCACGGAAATTCTGAAGAAAAAAAGAATAAATTCCAGAAACCCACTTTTTCATTCCTTTTCAATCACATAGTTTGAAAAACTGCTCTAGTAGTGGTCTCAACAGCGATTTTCCCACGATCAACCCAATGTTACGTGTACTTGTGAAACATCCCAGCATAAAAATGCATGGGCTACAAAACCATCTCACTGTGTGCTTTCCAATAATGTCATAAATTATCGTCACAAATTGACACAAGCACAATCTAAATGTGAGTGAGGACAGTGACTTGCTCAAAATAATTAGGGTTCAAATGCTACATGGATCCCGAAAAAATACGCTTTTACGAGATAGCATCCTAACTAGCTAGAAAATTTCATAACACAGACTATGACTGTGTTGCCAACCTAGTCAGTCCATGCATTATTATATGAAAACGGGCAAAATGGTAAATATTATTATTATCACAGGTGAGGTAGCAGCATAGTGAGCAGTGAGTGAGCAAATAAAGCTAACTTTTTTTAACCCGTTGTTGTTAGCATACCATCACACAAAGAGAGACCGGAAGGATATTATTACATGGCGAGCTGAATGCATGGAAATGTAACATGGTGATTGAGCAAGGGAACCAGTCTACCGGATGCATATGTCCAATCCCCTAGAGCAGAGCAACGAGCTGTGGTCAAAGTGTAACGAAGCTCATAAAAACTTTTTCATCATGTGTGTGTATTTCTCTTTTGTCTGTACACAGATTCGGATACAGACAGGTTAACAATTTTTTGTTTTGTCATACGAGTCCAGTTGACCCTACCTCCAGTGAAATTGTATTCCAACATAAATCATGAATCTAATTGTGTGCATTTTTACTACCTGCATCTGTAATTTGCTTTTTAGCAAAGTTGTTGTAATATTTAACAATTAACGGTTAGCGTTTTCCCTTGCATTTGCTTGTTCAATTCGAAGAGGATGAGGGTGCAACCTTATGCGGTTCGTACGTAATAATAATAACAATAATGACGACTCTAATTTACTGCAACGACTTGAGAACGGGATCACCTAAATAGATTCGCTCACACAACCATGTATCTATACTATAGACAAAGAGCATGTGTGCGAATCCTTTTCTGTGTAACCCCTGAACATGTTACAGTTTAAGTCTCAGTGTAATTGTATGAATATTAGATTTGTACATTGCATACAAAGCATGAGAAATCAACAGGTGGGGTTAATGTAAGTTTGCAATAATGAAGTTTATAGGCAGTTGGTTAAATTAGTTATAGCAGAGTGTGATATATTTGCACAAATTAGCAGCATAGTTGAAATCAGCAAGTTCGTAGTTTTCCGTGGGGACTGTCATATTATTTGTCAAAATTATTTTTTAATCCACAAAATCAAGCACCATAATATCGAAGTAGTGGAGTCATTTCTCATGCCCCATCAAACATATACAGAAATGAGAAAAGTGTTTATTCAGTTTACATATTCAACAAGATATGAGGATATTACACAAATAAATACTGCCATCAGCAATTACCAGACCTAAAGTGTTGTTTATAGAGAACGTTGAACATATAATCAAAGCATGCTGCAGCCGCAATTTTTTTAGATTACATTTAAGCAACAGGGAAAAAGCTTAATTCATGCAAAAAATAAATTTGCTGGGCATTCACTATGAGCTTACCATGGGAACAAGATGGATGCAATAATAAAGTTAGACGTGCAATAAGCAATGAAACCTTAGTTAGTTGAGAAGAACAGACAACAAATATATTTCACATTCAAGGACGTCAGGAACTATAGAAAAAATGTTAAAATATGAATGGTTACACCTATGGTTGCTGAAGTCAGTTTAAAGAACATAGCACATCCGTGAGTTATTAGCCATTCACAAGGTTAAAAGGAAAACAGACAGATTATTTAGTGATATTTGCACGTCAGGATAGCCAGGCATTCTTCTAGTGAGCGTAACAAGCGGGATGCTTTCGGGTTTGGTAGAAAATGCATTACTGTTCGCTTTTTTAATAAGCAAAAAATCCGAAGCAACACCTACAAAAGAAAATAAAAAAATCAAATTAAAGTATCTGGAGTATCTATCTGATTTTATATGGCTCCTGTAAATAAATGTCTCATGATTAACCGCATTTTCATAAAATTCATTTAATTCATAATAAAGCGCAGACATATTCATAATAGATTTTTTAGAACTACAGATGATCCTGCCAAATCATAAATTACATTTTAAACTGCTTCTGTGACAGTTTCTCACAATCAGATACAAGACACTACACTAAAATGCCTTACAATTGAAATTTCCAACCGCATCATGTTGCACTATAAATCAATAGATGGATTCATGATTATATATATATAAGATTACAAGCCCTGTGTATACAGGCTTGCTTAATTTGTAGCTACTCCTTGAGAATTCAACTTTGATAAGACTCTAAAGTAAACTACGGTTTTTAAAGTTTTTAAGCGATCAGTCTTATAGTAAAAAATATTATAACATTTAAAAGGAAAAGAAAGAAAGAATGCATCTAATGCATACTAAAATTGGGGTTGTAAAAAACAAACAGTCTTCACGAACTCTATATTAACAGGCTTTGAAAAGCACAGCAACTTTGAATGGTTAATTTAACTTGATGCACACTGACTCATTCATGACCAGGCTTGAGCACAGAATTGAATCCAATTCCAATACTTCAGGTTTGTAGAACAAGAAAAACCTTTGCTCAGATAGAGTGATTGACAATATGGATTTTTGCAGGATCATCGTACATAAAAATAATAGAACTAAACTACTGCTTGCTCTCAATTACAGAACTGCAGCACTAGAGGAGCTGCAACTCAATATTCGTTTCATTAGTTTGAAACCACTGAGTAAGAGGTTGCGGAGCGCGTGTTTTAGAAATGCACACACCACGGATGGTTGGGATTTGACTGATTTTCGTCATCAGCTCTTTCCAGTCCATATTTGAGGCCGAGATCATTTTTCGCAAGTCAACATGCTCAGTTTGATGGATCCTCAAAAACTCAGTGAATCCACCAATGTCAAAAATGCCTGCATTCTTCATTCGAACCACCTTCCACTAGAATTCACACAGAAAAGAAATATTTAGCCACTCAATCTCGTCAATCTTTCCGCAAACAAATAAAACATTCTGATCATCTCTAAATTCTGGTTGCTAACTAACTAACAAACAAACTAACAGACAAACTGACTGACTAACAAAAACCATAAATTAATAATCTTTAGGCTCACCAAACTAGCTTCAGACGCCATTTTATGCCACGTTCGATCAACTTGCAGAACAGACAGCAAATCCTTGGGAGACAGAAACTTGAAAACCTGGCTCATCACAAGCTCAAGCTGATCTAATGTGAACTTTTTATTGTCAAACCACGGCTTCACAATCTTTTCTTCAATAAATACTACCGAACTATCAGCAGAAGTATCTAAATCAATCGTGTCATTTAATCCATCCCCTTTACCAAATCCATCAAGTTCCTCGTCATTTACAAGATCCTCCTCTGGAGCTGAGCACTCGTTATCACTCATATTTCTCAAATACTTTTTAGTTTTCGGAACTACTACATATTTCTGCTTTCCAATAGTAGCAACAGTCTGCAGATTACGACGAACTTTAGGACCAGTTCCGTCCGGTTGAGCTTTCCCAGCAGGCTCAATGGTAATGCTATCCGAATCCAGCCCGGTTCCTTCCAATTGCAGCTTTGTTAATAATCGCTTTTGAGTTTGACCTTGGGAAGTTCCAGCTTTACTTGTATTGTTCACATTGTTTTTTACAAGAGACGGTTTTGGTTGAAGAGTTCCCATCTTTGGCTTTGCTTTACCTCCTTTTGGTAAAGCCGGAGCCGCCGCATTAGATTGTGGACCCTTGTAGCCACGAGACAGAGTTGGCAATTTTGGAAAACCTGCCGAGTTCATTCCCATTGGACCCATAGGTCGTAACTGTGGAAGCGGGGGAGCACTCTTTCGTTTCATGTTAATTGGTGTTATTGTTAAATTCCTGTTGGTTGATAACTGCGGCACTCCTTTTGGTTTCACAGGAGAACGACCACCACCCTTTCTGATGTCAATTGGCGAAATAGTCATGTCATCACATCCAAAAAATTGAAATTGAGACACAGGAGGCGGTCGACTTGGCACAGAATTGGGTCTAATTCGGTTTGCAGAGAATCCAGACAGCGTAGGCATTTTAGGAAGCGCAATCCTTGCTCTGCTTTTGAAATCTCCTTTAGGTACCACTTTAGGAAAGGTCGCACGCAACAATGGAGGTGGTGGTGGTTTCTTGGGATTCACGCTACGTGTTAGACTGGGCATAGTTCGAGGAGCCATTTTTCTCGGCTGCTCTGCAGCTTTGAATGATGGTGGTGCCGTGAGTTTCGGGGGTGAACGATCAGTATTCATTTCATTTCCATCTCCATTATCGTCGCAATTCTGAAATTACATAATTAACATTGGTCATTGTTCCCACTGTTGGCCAAACGGTCGCCAACACCGTCATGAAACGATTGAAGCATAAAAATAATAAAAATAAAAGTAGATGCTTACAGCGCAAAAGAAATTGCTGAAGTTGAGATTCGGTGGCAAACCAAGACATTCTGGATGATAGAGACATAAGCAGCGTTTGCACTGCAAAGTTGGAATTTCTCCAGTCATTCCAGGACATCTTATAGAGCATGGCAACAGTGTATCATTGTTGGTATTCAACCCATCTAATTGCTGCTGATTTTGCATCATTGCAGCCGCTTGTTGATTCTTCATATAAGCCTCGTTTCTGTCTTGCTCTTGCAACTGACCCATGGCTACTTCCATTTCTTCATTGTTATACATATACCTATACAAATGAAAAAACTTTAAGAATCCTAAAGTAAGAGAGTAAATAGATGCTTGACTTTCAAGCAGTAATATTCATCTTCTTATTTTCCTAAAAAAAAAGAAAAAAAGAG
>Ga0210040_10004687_pt1 | contig 17703 bp, 15 predicted proteins | sample CryGeyCG12114_NA_FD_185462 | JGI IMG/M metagenome (GOLD analysis project Ga0210040, IMG submission 185462) | Groundwater microbial communities from aquifer - Crystal Geyser CG19_WC_8/21/14_NA (SPAdes) (version 2) | ecosystem: Environmental > Aquatic > Deep subsurface > Groundwater | place: USA... | reverse complement strand
CCGGGAAGTGGCAGGCGGTGAAGTGCATCGGCCTGACCTCGAGGAGCTCGGGGCGGTCGGTCCGGCAGATGTCCTGGGCCTTCCAGCAGCGGAGCCGGAAGGGGCACCCGGACGGGGGGTCGATCGGGCTCGGCGGCTCCCCGGAGAGCACGATGCGCTCGCGCCGGTCGTCGACCTCGATCTCGGGGATGGCGGACAGCAGGGCCTGGGTGTAGGGCATCCGCGGGTGCGCGGCCAGGGCCGTCGCCGGGGCCAGCTCGACGATCCGGCCCAGGTACATCACGCCGATCCGGTCGCTGATGTACTCCACGACCCCCAGGTCGTGCGCGATGAACACGTAGGTCAGCTCGAACTCACGCTGCAGGTCCGACATCAGGTTGAGCACCTGCGACTGCACCGACACGTCGAGGGCGGAGACGGCCTCGTCGGCGATGATCATGCTCGGGTCGACCGCCAGCGCGCGCGCGATGCCGATCCGCTGCCGCTGCCCGCCGCTGAACTCGTGCGGATAGCGGTCGAGCTGGTCCGAGCGCAGCCCGACGACGTCGAGCAGGTGGGCCGCCTTCGCTCGCCGCTGCCGCGCGCTGACCCTGGCGCCCCGGACCCGCAGCCCCTCGGTGACGATGTCGACGACCTTCATCCGCGGGTTCAGCGAGGCCAGCGGGTCCTGGAAGACCATCGGGGTCTCCCGGTAGATGGAGCGCAGCCGGCTGGCGGAGGCGGTGCCGAGGTCCTCGCCCCCGAACAGGATCTGCCCACCCGTGGGCTTCTCCAAGCCGACGATGGTCCGGCCCAGGGTGCTCTTGCCGCAGCCGGACTCCCCCACCAGCCCGAAGGTCTCACCCCTGGGGATGGACAGCGTGACGCCGTCCACGGCCTTGAGGGTGCCCTTCACCCGCCCGAGGGAGCCGTCACGCACGGCGAAGTGCTTCTGCAGGTTGCGGAGCTCGAGCACCGGGGTGGTCGAGCTGTCGGCCTCGACTGCGACGTCCTGCACGGTCATCGGGAACCCTCCTCCGTCACGTGCAGCCAGCAGGCGACCCGCCGGCCGTCGGCCTGGGGTTGCAGGGGCGGCATCTCGAGGCACCGGTCGAACGCCTCGGGGCACCGGCTCGCGAAGGGGCACCCGGGGGGCATGTCGTGCGGGCTCGGCACCGTTCCCCGGATGGCCTTCAACCGCTGGCCCTTGAGCTTGCCGGAGGGCACCGAGTCCAACAGCCCCACGCTGTAGGGGTGCTTCGGTGAACGGACCACCTGCTCCACGGTCGCGTGCTCCATGATGCGGCCGCCGTACATGACGATCACCTCGTCGCAGACGTCGACGACGACGCCGAGGTCGTGGGTGATCAGCAGCACCGCCGTGCCGATCCGCTCCCGCAGCTCCTTGACCAGAGCCAGGATCTGCGCCTGGACGGTGACGTCCAGTGCCGTCGTCGGCTCGTCGAGGATCAGCAGGCGCGGCTCGTTGGCGATCGCCATGGCGATCACCACGCGCTGGCGCATCCCTCCGCTCATGCTGTTGGGGTAGTCGCGGACCCGCTGCTCGGGCGCCGGGATCCCCACCAGCCGCAGCAGCTGCACCGCCTTGGCCATGGCGTCCTTGCGGCTCACCTCCTGGTGGGCCCGGATCGCCTCGGCGATCTGCTGCCCGACGCGGACGACAGGGTTCAGCGCCGCCATCGGCTCCTGGAACACCATGCCGATGTCCCGGCCCCGGATGTGCTGGAGCGCTCGGTCGGACAGACCGCTGATCTCCTGGCCCTCGAGCCGGACCGTGCCACCCGCGAGGTAGCCGGGGGGCTCGAGCAGACCGGTGATCGCGAAGGCGGTGACGCTCTTGCCCGACCCCGACTCACCGACGATGCCGACGCTCGCACCGGGGTTGATCCTGAAGCTCACCCCGTCGACGGCCTTGACCAGCCCGTTGTCGGTGCGGAAGTAGCCTCGGAGGTCCTCGATCTCCAGCAGCGGCTGCTCCGCGGCCGTTCGTGGCGGTGTCTCGACCGTCACCGGTACACCTTGTCGCTCTCCAACCGGCCACCGACCTTGACCCGGCCCTGCTGCATGACCAGCCGCACGTCGGAGAGCCCGCGCAGGTCGGCCAAGGGGTCGCCACCGACCGCCAGCAGGTCAGCCTCGTAGCCGGGGGCCAACCGGCCGGTCACCCCGCCGAGACCGAGGAACTCCGCCGAGTCACCGGTGCAGGCGGCGATCGCCTCGAGCGCGGTCATCCCGCCCTCGGTCATCAGCCAGGCCTCCGAGGCCATGCTGTCGAAGCGGGTGTAGCGCCACCCGGCGTCGGTGCCGCCGATGAACTTCACGCCGTGGTCGCGCAGCCGCCCGAAGTGCTCGATGGTCTCGGCACGCGTACGCCGCCAGCCGTCCACGTAGACCTGCTCCTCCGCCGTCAGCTCGGGGCGGGCGTCCATCGCCTCGAGGATCGCCTGACCCACCGACAGCGTGGTGGTGACACGGAGTCCCGCCCCGGCGATCATCTCCGCCAGCTCCGGGGAGAACACCTGCTGCTTGCCCTCGTCGACGAAGAACCACCCGTGCTCGATCCCGTCGACCCCGGCCTGGACGGCGTAGTGCATGGCCTCGGCACAGAGGCAGTGCATCGTCACCTTCTTGCCGAACCGGTGCGCCTCGTCGGCGATGGCGGCCACCTCCTCCGCGCGGAAGGACGGCAGGTGGGAGTACGTGTTGGGCGTACCCCCACCCGAGCCCGCGATCTTGATCCAGTCCGCGCCCTTGCCGATCAGCCGACGGACCTGGGCGCGGACGCCGTCCACACCGTCGACCTCGCCGCCGTACCAGCGCATGTGCCCACCGGTGATGGTCATCGGCGGACCGGCGAGGAGGATCCGCGCTCCCTCGCCGTACCCCCGCTGCAGCGCGTCCCGAGCCTGGAAACCCGTCTCGAGACGGCTGCCGACGTCGCGCACGGTGGTGATCCCGGCTTCCAGGGCCCGTCGAGCGGCGAAGGCGATGGATGCACCCAGGAAGCTGTCGCCCTGGTTCATCGACTCCTCGAACGGCGTCCCGTCACCGGGCTGGTTCATGTGCACGTGGGCGTCGACCAGGCCCGGGAGCAACGTGCACCCCCGGTAGTCGAGCACCCGGCCTCCCTCTGACCCGGGTGCCGCATCCGGCGACCCGCTGGAGACCTGGGTGATGATGCCGTCCTCGACCACCACGACGGGGTCCGGGACCGGGGCCTTTCCCGTGCCGTCGATGAGCTGGTCGGCGAAGATGGTCGTTCTCATGCTGCGGTCTCCGTTGTCTCGGGGCTTGCTGGAGCGGCTGGGCTCAGGAGGTGAAGCTGGCGCCGTAGAAGGACTCGAAGCCACCACCGGAGTAGCTGAGACCGGTGAGCTTCTTGGAGTAGGTCAGCAGGTCCTGGCTGTCGTGGATGGGCATCAGGACGGCCTGGTCCAGGATGATCTTCTGGGCCTGGTGGTAGATCTCGGCACGCTTCTCCGGGTCCGTGGTCGACCTGCCCTTCTGCAGCAGAGCGGTCAGCTCGTCGTTGGTGTAGTGGCTCCAGTTGTAGAAGGAGCCGGGCTTGAACCAGAAGCTGAGCGCGTCAGGGTCCACCGCGACGTAGGTCAGCGGGGTCATGTTCATGTCGCCCTTGACGTTGGTGTCGGTCCAGGCGGCCGCGCCCATCTGCTCGACGTTGGCCTCGATGCCGACCTTCTGCAGGTCGCCCTGGATGGCCTGGGCCAGCAGGGGGTAGGTCGGCGAGGTGGAGATGGCGGTCAGCTTGAGAGTCAGCTTCTTGCCGTTCTTGGTCCAGCCGCTGGCGTCCTTGGTCCAGCCACCGTCGGTGAGGACCTGCTCGGCCTTCGCGGGGTCGTGGGGGTACCTGCCGGAGAGTGCCTCGTCGTAGCCGAGCATCTCCTTGGCCAGCGGCACATCACGGGGCGGGAAGACTCCGGCCGACGCGAACTGGATCAGGGCGGACCGGTCGACGGCGTACATGATCGCCTGCCGCACCTCGAGCTCACTGGTCGGCCACTTGCTGGCGTTGATCGGCGCGAAGATGCCGAGCCCGGTGATCGGGTTCTCCGACTGGCTGTACGTGCTGGCGAACTGCTTGTAGTAGACGCCCGGCGTGGCCTGGATCAGCTGGGCCTGGCCGCTCTGCAGCGCGCCGACCCGGGACTGGTCGTTGGGGATGAAGTTGAAGGTGATCTTGTCCAGCTTGGCCGGGCCGGTCTGGCCCGCCGCGGCCGGAGCCCACTGGTAGTCCGGGTTCTTCTTCACCACGAGGGACTGGTTGGGGGCGTAGCTGACGAAGCTGAAGGGGCCGGTACCCGTCGGGTGCTGCCCGAGGTCCTTGCCGTACTTCTTGATCGCCGTCGGCGACTGCATGGCCAGGTAGGGCTCACCGATCTGGGCCAGGAACGGCGCGTACGGCGCGCTGCACGAGAAGCTGACGACGAACTCGGAGTCCGCTTTCGCGTCGAGGCAGGTGCCGAGCAGGCCCAGCGAGATGGAGGACTGCGTCTCCTTGTCGGTGATGTAGTCGACGTTGTCCACCACGGCCTGGGCGTTGAACGGGGTGCCGTCGTGGAACTTGACGTTCTCCTTGAGCGTGAAGGTGTACTTCTTGCCGTCCGGGGAGGTCGTCCACTTGCTGGCCAGGCCGGGGGTGACCTCCAGCTCGGGGGTCAGCCAGACCAACGTCTCGAACATGGTCTGGACGAGCGGACCGACGCTCCGCGCGCCGGTGGTGGCCGGGTTCAGCACGTCGGGGGGCGACGCCCAACCCACCGTGAGATCTTGACCTGCGCCGGTGTCGCCGCCGCTTCCACCGGCACCGCCGCCGGAGCAGCCGGCAACCAGGGTCGAGGCGAGCAGCAGGACCAGCGCGGGGCGAGCCAGCCGTTTGAGGGCGAGCATGGGTGTCCTCCTTGTGGAGCCTTCACGGGTAGGGGCTGTGAGGCGCGGTGACGACGTCGTCAGCGCTCCCGGGTCTAGCGGGCTAGCGCGGGGTCGAGCTCGTCCCGGAGACCGTCACCGATGAGGTTGACGCCCACGACGAACAGGGAGAGGAACAGGCCGGGGAGGATCGTCAACCACCAGCCGATGAGGATGTAGCGCTGGCCGTCGTTGAGGATCGACCCCCATTCCGGGGTCGGCGGCTGGACGCCGAGCCCCAGGAAGCCGAGGGCAGCGATCCAGAGGGCTGCGATCCCCAGCCACGAGGTCGTCAGCACCACGATCGAGGAGCGGACGTTGGGGAGGATGTGCCGCCAGATGATCTGCAGCGGGCCGGCTCCCAGGTTGACCGCCGCCTCGACGTAGGGCAGCCGCCGGATCTGGATGGTGGCGCCTTCGACCACCCGGACGTATGCCGGCACCAGGACGATCGCCACCGCGATCACGCCGTTGCCGAGGCCGGGACCCATGATGGCCGCGACGCCCAGGGCGAGCAGGATGCCCGGGAAGGCGAGCAGCAGGTCGACCATGCGCATGATCACGAAGCCGACCGCCCCGCCGACGTAGCCGGCCACGACGCCGAAGAGCGTGCCGAAGAAGGCACCCAGGGCGACGATGGCCAGACTGGCCCCGATCGTGTAACGGCCGCCGTACAACGTGCGGCTGAACAGGTCCCGTCCGAAGGAGTCCGTGCCGAAGAGGTGCTCCCCTGACGGTGGGAGGAACGTGGTGGCCGGGTCCTGGGCGTTCGGGTCGTGCGTCGCGAGCAGCGGGGCCAGCAGCACCAGCAGCACCACGACCCCGACGATGCCGACCCCGATCATCAGGCTGCGGTGCCGCAGGGCGTGTCGCAGCGCCGCCCGCCGGGGGCTGACCCTGCCCGCACTCCCGCCTTGGAGCGGGGCGGCGGGCACCGCGGTGGGGGCAGTCACCTGCTGTGCCGCCATCGGCTCCAACGCGCTCATCGGGCGGCCACCCTGGGGTCGAGGACCGGGTAGAGGAGGTCGACGACGGTGTTGACCACCGCGTAGATGGCCGCGATCAGCAGCACCACCGCCTGCACGGTCAGGTAGTCCTTCTGCAGGATCGAGTCGACGAGGAGGCGGCCGATCCCGGGCCGGGAGAACACCGTCTCGACGATGACGGTCCCGGAGAGCAGGTTGCCGAGCTGGAGGCCGACGATCGTCAGCACGGGCAGCAGGGCGTTGCGGACCACCTGTCCCCACACCACCGACCGGTTCGACAGCCCCTTGGCCCGCGCCGTCGTGACGTACTTCTGGCGTGCGGTGTCGGCGACGCTGGACCGGACGAACCGGGCCAGGAAGCCCACGCCACCCAGAGCCAGCGTCACGGTCGGCAGCACCAGACCGCTCAGGCCGGACCCACCGACCACGTCGAAGAGCGGCAGCTTGACCGCGAGGAGCACCAGGAGCATCGAGCCCAACCAGAAGCTCGGCAGGGACATGAAGGTGAGCGCCGCCCCCATGATCCCGGTGTCCAGCGGTGTCCCCCGCCGCACGCCGGCCAGGACGCCGAGCAGCAGGCCGATGCCGACCGTGACCACCAGCGCAGCGACGGTCAACCCGAGGGTCGGGCCGATGTTCGCGGCGATCAGCTGCGTCACCGGGCGCTGCTGGCTGTAGGAGTAGCCGAAGTCTCCGACCACGACCCCCTGCAGCCAGCTCAGGTACTGCGCGAGGAGCGGGCGGTCGAGTCCCAGCTGGGTGCGGAGCCGCTCGACCAGGGCGGGGTCGCTCGCGCTCTGGCCCAGGATCGTGGTGACCGGGTCGCCGGGGATGAGTCGGATCATCAAGAAGACGAGGACCGAGATCCCGATCAGCAGGGCGACGAGTCCTCCGAGCCGCCGCAGGAGGTAGCGCGTCATGTCGTGCCGCGCTCGACGGTCTGAGGACATCGTCCGAGCGGTCTTGCCGCCCTCGTCCGCCAGCGTTCTGAAGCCCCGGCTGTGCTGGTCACGAGCCCCCTCGATCCTTCATGACCGGCGCACTGGGCGCCGATGTGTGGACTGTATACCGAATACTCCACACGGAGCAAGCATCGGAGGAGGGTTGGGACCAGGCCGTGGTGCGTGCCTTCGCGCACACCAGGACCACCGCACCCGGGCAGCCCGCGAGGCCCCCGAACCCGAACCCGACGGCGCAGCCAGAGCTCGAGCGCCGGCGGGCTCTCGCTCGCGAACAGCGCCACCCGTGCTGAGGCCCGAGATAGCGTGCAGGCCGAGACGTCGACGACGAACGAGGATGACCGGAGGTGGCTATGGCGGGGCGGCTTCATCGGCTGGAAGAGCGGGAGAGCTCTCCCGGCACCCGCGCGGCCCGCTCTCCGTCGATCGCGGGACGATGCCGCCGGGTGGGCGAGCAGGTCCTGCCCACATGAGCCTGGCCGACGGCCACGCTCTCCAGCACTCCTCGCTGTCCAACCTGGCGACGGACTGGATCGCCCAGCGCATCCTCGAGGGCTCCATCGCCCCAGGTCAGAAGGTCACCGAGATCTGGCTCGCCGAGCAGATGGGCATCAGCCGTTCCCCGGTGCGGGAGGCACTGCGCTTCCTGTCGCGGGACGGGCTGGTGGTCCTCGAGCCCCGCCGCGGCGCCCGGGTCGGGCAGCTCGACCGCGGGCACGCGGAGGATCTCTACGCGTGCCGGTTGTTGGTCGAGCCGCCGTGCATCCAGCTCGCCGTGCAGGCTCTCGACGCACCCCACCGCGAGCAGCTGGACGCGCTCTTCACCCGCATGAGGACGCTGGAGCAGGACAACGACGCGACGGGCTACGTGAGCGCACTCCAGGAGTACAACCTGAAGACCATCGAGCTCTGCCCCAACAAGATCCTGTTCGGTCTTGCCGAGACCACCTGGCGCAACTCGCTGCGCTACTGGAACCTGCTGGTGCGGGGCCGTGAGGACTACCTCGGGCAGTCGCTGAGCCGGAACGAGGCCATCCACACCGCCGCGATGGACGGGGACGCGGAGAGGGCCGGGCAGAAGGTCGCCGAGCTGCTCGAGAAGAGCCGCGACGAGCTGCGGACGCTGCTCACCAACCTGCCGAGCTCGGCCTGAGGCCGAAGCTGCGGGGAGGGCCGTCAGGATGGCCTGGGACGTCGGCGGGGTGACCTCGGCAGGCACCGGGGGTAGCTCCGGCCAGGCCGGTGGCTCTCGTCACCGGTGGGCGTGGCAGGACGTCTTCGAGCGTCGTGCGAACCGCTCGCGGACATCAGCGGGTGGGCGCCGAAGAGGCTCGAGCGCGGCGAGCCAGCGCTGGACGTCGCGTGTCCGGCTCCGCTGGCATGGCGGTGGACGAGCCGTCGGGCTCGTCCTGTCCGGGCTCGTGGTGAACGGCAGCGGCCGGGCGGGCGGCAGTGAGATCCGGTAGCGGGCTGGAGATCCCCGACCAGCACCGCGAGCAGACCCTTGGCAGCGGCTGACCGAGTCCCTACGATCTGGCCACAACCCCCCACCTTCGACGCCGAGGATGACCATGGTCGAGAACTCCCCCACCACCACCAGCTCGACCGACGAGGCAGTCGCCGTCGACCACTCGTTACGGCGACGGTCCCTGTTCCGGGGGGCTGCGGTCCTCGCCGGGACGGCCGGGGTCGCCACGCTGACCACCCTGGCGCCCACCCCCGCCGCGGCTGCGGACGGTGACGCGGTCCAGGTCGGTGGCAGCTTCAGCGGCAGCAGCCCGACCAGCCTCACCATCACCCCGGGCGAGGACCCCGTCCTGGAGCTGACCAACACCGACGGCGCGGCGCTGCGGCTCAACCTCCTCGACGAGGACTGGGACGGAGCGCTCGAGCCGGGCGACCTGGCCGCGACGGCCTCGGGGCCGCTGACCGCGGTGGACTACGGCAACGGGCCGCGGACGACCTACCTGGCCACCGGCGTCGACCTCGCGGCGACCCCCGTCCCCGTCCCCATCCCTCCTGTGCGTCTCCTCGACACCCGCAGCAAGGCGGGGCGCGCCTCGATCCTGCGGTCGTCCTCGCGGGCGACCCTGGACTCCCAGGGCCGCATCACCCCGAACTCCTGGATCGACGTGTCCCTCGGCAGCGCCGAGGGCGAGGCGTTGCTGAGCGCCGCCTTCGTCAACCTCACCGCCGTGGCGCCGACCGCCGGCGGCTACCTCACCGTCTACGCCCCCGGCGCTCGGCCCGGGGTCTCCAGCCTCAACCTCAACCGGGGCGTCACCCTCTCCAACGCGGCCTTCGTCGCCCTGGGGACGGTGTACCAGGACGACTACGTCGTCCGGATCTTCAGCACGACGACCGCTCACGTCCTGCTCGACCTGTCCGGGGTGGTGGTGGCGCTGAACCCGCTCGGCGCCGAAGGACGAGCGGGCGTCGGCGATCGTCGCTCGACCCGGCAGGCCAGGCGCGCCGCAGCGCTCCGGAAGAGCCTGGCCGGAGCCTCGCGCGCACCCGGCCAGCGGTGATCCGCTAGGCAACCACCCCTGCCGCAAGTAGTCCTTGGGCACGATCCGGGCCCGGCCTCCTCGCGCTGAGGAGACCGGGCCCGGTTCCATAGCCAGCAGGAGGCCACCCGGCCTGCCGACCCGGCGACGTCAGCGTCGCGGCAGGTCGACCAGGGGCAGGCGGGAGAGCGTCCGGGCCGCGGCGGCGTCCGGACCGGGCGCCGCCGGGCCGACCACCCAGTCGGGGTGCCCCGGCATGGCGGGCGTGGTGGTCCCGTACAGCCACTTCCGCAGGAACTGGTCGACCGAGGGCCGCCCGGACACCCGGGTGGCGAGGGCGATGAAGTCCTCGGTGGAGGCGGACCGGCGGTGGTAGGTCCGCACCCAGCTGCGCTCGACCTCCTCGAACGCGGTGGCCCCGATCTTCTGCCGCAGGGCGTAGAGGGCCAGCGCCCCGCCGTAGTAGACGTTGCTGTTGAACAGCTCGGCCGGGTCGCCGCTGAGCGGGCGGGCGACGGGCCCGTCCTCGGACCGGTACTCGTCGCCGAAGTAGTAGATCGCCCGCATCAGCTCGTCGAGGTCCCCGATGCCGGTCTCGTCCTCCAGCTGCCCGGTCTCCGCGGCGTAGGTCAGCTCGTACCAGGTGGCGTGGCCCTCGTTCTGCCAGACGTCGCTCCACTCCTGCGGCGCGACGTCGTCGCCGAACCACTGGTGGGCGAGCTCGTGCACCATCACCGGGTCCCACGTGGCCTTGGGGGCCCGGAACCAGGCGGTGTCGTAGAGCGACAGCGTCTGGGTCTCGAGGGCGAAGCCGAGGTCGGCGTCGACGACCAGCGAGCCGTAGCCGGGGAACGGGTACCTCCCCACCTGGTCCTCCATCCACCGCAGGTGCCCGCGGACGACGCCGAGGCGGTCGCGGTACTGCGCGAGCAGCCGGGTGGGGACGACGTCACGGACGCGGGTGCCACGCACCGCCGCCCGCTGGACGACGGTGAACCGCCCGACCGCGAGCTGGGTGAGCTCGGTGGCCATCGGCTCCTGCTGGCGGTACCGCCAGATGGTGCGCGTGGCCGAGCTCCGCTTCCGGGTCAGCTCGCCGTTGGCCACCGCGGTCTGGCCACGGGGGACGTCGAAGCGAAAGCTGAAGGACGCCTTGTCGCCGGGGTGGTCGTTGGACGGGAAGACCTTGTGCATGCCGGCCGGCTGGCCCGCCGTGACCGACCCGTCCGGGGTGGCGATGAACGGGGTGGCCAGGAAGTTCTGCGCGCTGGCCACCGAGGGGTGCGAGGTGAAGTGCACCACCGTGACGCGGAAGGTGCGGCCCTTGCGGATCGCCTTCGCCGGGCGGATCACCAGCTCCTCCCCGCGCCGGACGGCGCGGGCCGCACGCCCGTCGACCTCCACCCGGCCCACCGCGTCACCGGCGAAGTCGAGGTCGAAGACCGACAGCCGCTGCGTCGCCCTGGCCCGCATCCGCAGTGTGCCGTCGATCCCCTGCGTCGGCTTCGCCGTGGCGTAGCGCAGCTGGAGGCTGTAGTGCTGGGCGTCGTAGCCGCCGTTGCCCAGGGTGGGGAACAGCCGGTCGCCGATCCCCGCGGCCCCGACCGAGGGGGCGGACTTCGCCGCGGCGGCTGCGGCGGCGGCGGTCGCGGCCGCCCGGGCTGCCGCACCCGGTGGGGCGGCGACGCTGGTGCCGGCCGGGAGACCGGCGGCGCAGACGGCGAGCGCGCCCGTCGTGAGGGTGGTGACCAGCAGGGAGCGGCGCTTCGTCGTCGTCGACATGAGCCGGGACGCTACACCCGCTCCCGACCCCCTGGTAAGAGGGTGATCAGGCGTTGCCGCCCGGCCTGGCGAGCGTCGTCAGCTCCGCCAGCACCGCGCCGACGACCTGCTCGAGCGGACGCTCCTCCCCCTCGGCGAGCCACTGACCGAAGGCGACCGTGAACACGGTCAGGCCCGACTCGGCGGCCAGGGTCGCGGACGGCTCGTGGACCCCGCGCTCGCGCAGCGCGGCCGCGAGCGCCGCCGCCACCCCGGCCAGCTTGAGCAGCTCGCGCTCCTGCAGGGCGGGGTTCGCCGCGATCACCCGCTGGCGCAGCCGGGCACCTTCTCGCCGCTCCTGCGGGAAGAGGTCAGCCGCCCGGGCCAGCGCGGCCGACACCAGCACCAGCGGGGCCTCCCCGCGCGGCGGCCCCGCCGCTCCGTCCACGAACACCTGCTGGAAGTGCTCCTGGCCCTCGAAGAGGACCTCGCGCTTGTCGGTGAAGTGGCGGAAGAAGGTGCGCTCGGTGAGCCCGGCGGACTCCGCGATCTGCGCCGCGGTCGTCTGCTCGAACCCCTGGGCGAGGAAGAGCTCGACCGCGGCCGTCTGCAGCCGTGACCGCCCGCCCGGTTCCCATCGCACCACCGGGCCATCCTAGGCGATGACAGCCACTGACATCTCCTGCTACTGTCAAGGCAGTCACTGTCATCACCGGACGCCGGCCGTCACGAGCCGACGCAGGAGGAGGAACCATGCACGTGTTCGTCACCGGAGCCTCGGGCTGGATCGGCTCGGCCGCCGTCGATGAGCTGCTGTCCGCGGGGCACGAGGTCACCGGCCTCGCCCGCTCGGAGTCCTCGGCCGACGCCCTGGCCGCCCGGGGCGTCCGGGTCCGGCGCGGCGACCTCGACGACCTGGACGGGCTCCGCGCCGGCGCCGCCGAGGCCGACGCGGTGCTGCACCTGGCCAACAAGCACGACTTCGAGCACCCGGAGGTGTCCAACCGCGCCGAGCGGAGCACCGTCGAGGCGATCACCGACGTGCTGGCGGGCTCGGACCGCCCGTTCCTGCTCGCGGCCGGGACGGTGGGCCTGGCCACCGGCCGGCCCGGGACCGAGGACGACCGGGCGCCCTTCGTCGGCCCCGACGCGCCGCGGGGCGGCAGCGAGAACCTGGCCCTGGAGCGGGTCGAGCAGGGCGTGCGCACGGTCAGCGTCCGCTTCGCCCCCACCGTGCACGGCACGGGCGACCACGGGTTCATCGCCATCCTGGCCGCCGTGGCGAAGGCGCGGGGGGTGTCGGCCCACGTCGACGAGGGCACCAACCGGTGGCCGGCGGTGCACGTCTCCGACGCGGCCCGGCTGGTCCGGCTCGGTCTGGCGGCACCCGCGGGCTCGGTGCTGCACGCCGTCGCCGAGGAGGGCGTGCCCACCCGGGACATCGCCGCCGCCATCGGCCGCAGCCTGGGCCTTCCCGTCACCTCGGTGCCGCAGGCGGAGGCGGTCGCGCACTTCGGCTGGATCGGGTCGTTCTTCGCCCTGGACGTCGCCACCTCCAGCACGCTCACCCAGCAGCGCCTCGGGTGGACGCCGACCGGCCCCACCCTGCTGCAGGACCTGGACGCCGGCGCGTACCGCGTCTGACCGCTGCCCGGTCGGGCGACGGCTCGGCGGGCCCCGGTCAGGAGGTGGCGGACGCGCCACCTCCGGACCGGCCGCCCGAGGGCTGCCGCCCGGCCGGGACGCGGGTCACGGGAGCCGGTTCACGGCCTCCTTGGCCACCGACTCCAGGGTCTGGTCCACGGGTCCCCAGGTGCCGCTCACGTCGATGAGGCCGAAGCTCGCGCCCTTGCGGACCACCACCACGCCGCCGTCGGGCCGGGTGGCCGTGCCGCGGTAGGACGGGGCGACCGTCGCGTAGCCGGAGCCGACCCGGAACGAGGTGGTCTTCCCGAAGTGGAAGTCGAAGGGGGCCGAGGAACCCTGGCAGTTGCGGATGCCGACCCGGACCAGCGTCGCGGCCCGCTTCGTCGCCCGCGCCGGGGTGGTCTCCTGCCCGACCGACTCGTAGAGGGCGCCGTCAGCCGCCCGCCGGTTCTTCCAGGTCGCGCCCACCGGCAGCCCGGTGCCCGGCAGGACGTCGGACCACAGGCCCTCCCCGACGCAGGCCGAGAAGTAGGAGTCCGCGCCGGTGGTGAAGGTGCCGGTGTGCAGCGGCACCCTGATCGCGTCCAGGTCCTCGCTCTGCAGCAGGCGGCTGGTGCCGAGGGGCACGAAGGTGTCCCCGGGGTCGGCCTGCGCCGTCGGGGCGGCGAGCCCCAGGGCCAGCGAGGCGGCGCCGGCCGTGGCCGTCGCACCGAGCAGGAGTGCCAGGGAGCGGACCCGACGCGGGGCTCGGGGGGAGCGGGAGCTGCTGGGGATGCGGGTGGGGGCGGTCATGGGGTCTCCCTCGGTCGTGCCGTCGGTGGCCGACGGCCCTGTGGTTGCTGTCACCACCAGAGAGGGCGATCCGGCCCAGTTGGTTGGGTACGACTTCGGCGGAGCTGCTGCCTGCCGGGCGCCGGAGGTCAGCCCAGGCGGTCCGCCGCCCTGCGGACCAGGGCCACGAACTGGGCGTCGCCGTCCTCGGGGCCCTCGGTGCAGGGTGCTCCGTCCCCGGCGCTCTGGCACCAGCTGATGTCCAGCACGGCGACCCGGGAGCCGCGCCGCAGCACCGCCACCCCGCCGTCGTCGGGCGCCCCCGCCGGAGCGCGGCCGGTGGTGTTCAGCTCTTCGCTCACTTTCGGGAGCCAGCGGGCCGTGCCGGGCACCCCGAGCCGCACGGTGCGCGTCGGTCCGTAGAGCCAGTAGCCCACCGGCCGGCGCTGGCAGGCCTCGAGCCGGCGCAGCACCCGCCGGACGACGGCGACCGCCTCGTCCTCGTCGCGGGCCAGGACCGCCTGCTCGGTCAGACCGACGGTGCCGCCGTCCCAGAACTGCTGGGCCGGGGGCCCGCTCTCGGCGACGTCGTCCAGGGTCTCGTGGTCGGTGCAGGCCACGATCTCGGCGCGGCCGTCGGACCGCTGCGGGCTCAGGTCCAGCCCGACCGCGGCGAGGTCGTCGGCCGTGAGCAGGTCCGCCGTGCTGACCGGACCGTCGCCGGCGCTCGACGAGGAGCCCGGGGCCGAGGTCACCGACCGGGACGGGGTCGCCGAGGAGGATGAGGACGCCGCGGAGGACGGGCTCGCACCCGGCCCGGTCGGGTCCGTGCTGCTGGAGACCACGCGGCTGGGCACCCCGGCGACGGCACCGTCCCCGAGCGCCCCGGCGACCCGGTCGGGCAGCACGAACGCCCCGGTCAGGGAGCCCAGCAGCGCTGCCGCGGCGACGACCAGCGCGGCCCTGCCCCGCCTCACCGCCGCTCGCCGTCCGCCCGCAGCCGGGGCTGCACGAACTTCCGCGCCTGGTGCACCCGGTCCTTGACCGTGCCCAGCGGGCTGCCGGTGACCGCGGCGACCTCGGCGTAGCTCAGCTCACCGAGGTCGCGCAGCACGAACGACTGCACCAGGGCGGGGTGCTGGCGCTCGAGGTCGTCGAGGGCGTCCAGCAGGTCCAGCCGGGTGCCGGCGACCACGCTGGTGGTGCGCGGGTCCGGGGACTCGGGGACGGGGGCGAGGGCGCTGAGCACGTCCGAGCGGTCCCGCAGCGAGCGGTAGGTGGCCCGGGCCGCGTTGGAGGTCACCACGGTCACCCAGCCGAGGAACGAGCCGCGGCCGGTGTAGGAGGTGATCTTGCGGCTGATCAGCAGCAGGGCCTCCTGGGTCGCGTCCTCGGCGTCGGCGGAGTGCGGCAGGAAGCGGGAGCAGCGGCGCAGCACCAGGGGCCGGACCCGCAGCAGCACCTCGTCGAGGGCGGTCGCGTCACCGGCCTGGGCCTCGCGGACCAGCTGGTCCAGGGGCTCGTCCTCGTGCCGCTCGCTGGTCGTGGCCGCTCCCCCGCTCGAGGTCCGCCCGCGGGCCGCCAGGACGGAGGGCCGCGCCGGGACCGGACACGGCCACAATAGGCACGATGAGGCAGATGGGGCGGTACCGGCTGGACCGCTGCGTGGGGGCCGGCGCCTTCGCGACCGTCTGGCAGGGCTACGACCCCGAGCTCGACGCCCCGGTGGCCGTCAAGGTGCTGGCCGACAACTGGGTCCGCAACGCCGACGTCCGCGAGCGCTTCCTCAGCGAGGCCCGGCTGCTGCACCGGATCGAGAGCCGCCGGGTGGTGCGCGTGCACGACGTCGGGGTGGCCGACGCCCGGCCGTACTTCGTCATGGACTTCGTGGGCGGCGGGACGCTGGCCGACCTGGTGGGCGAGGTGGAGCCCGACGAGGCGGTGCGGCTGGCCGTCGAGGCGGCCGAGGCGGTGCACGTGCTGCACACCGCCGGGGTGGTGCACCGCGACATCAAGCCCAGCAACCTGCTGCTGGACCGCAGCGGCGACCCGGTGCGGGTGCTGGTCGCCGACCTGGGCAGCGCCAAGCGGCTCGCCGACGCCACCGGCTACACCGTCACCACCGGGACCCCGGCGTACATGGCGCCCGAGCAGGCCGACGGGGAGACCGGGTTCGACGGACGCGCCGACGTGTACTCCCTCGCCGTCGTCACCTGGGAGCTGCTGACCGGGCAGCGCCCGGAACCGGCCCCGACGACGCACGCCCGCGCTGGCGGACGCCACGGCGAGCGCGGTCCCCGGCCCGCACCGCCGGCCCCGGCCGGCCTGGACCCCAGCCTGGTCCGGGTCCTGGTGGCGGCGCTGGACCGCGACCCCGGGCGGCGGCCGCCCGACGCCCAGGCCTTCGCCCGCGCCCTGCTCGGCGCCGGGACGACCGGCCGCACGCCCGCGGGGACGAGCTGGTCGGCCTGGCTGGTCGGCCTGGTGGCCCTGGTCGTCTTCGCCGTGGCGGTCCTGCTGGGCTGGCTGCTCCTCTGACGTAGCTGCGGGCAGGCGGCTGCCGTGCACTGCCGCCCGTGCCGCCCGCCCGGCGGCGACGGACGTCAGCGTCCGAGCAGGGCGCGCACCGCCGCGACCACGGTGGCCGGAGACTGCTCGGCCATGAAGTGGCCGGCGTCCACGGTGTGGTGCACGAGGTCGGGGGCCCAGGCCCGCCACAGCCCGGCGGCGTCGTAGCCCAGCCCGGCGCCCCAGTCCTGCTGCAGCACGGTCACCGGCATGGCCAGCCGCCGTCCCGCGTCCCGGTCCGCCTGGTCGTGCTCGACGTCGACCCCGGCCGAGGCCCGGTAGTCAGCCACGATCGAGGGGACGGCCTCGCGGGACGCACGCAGGTACTCCGCCCGCACCTGCGCGGGGATGGCGTCCGGGCCCGTCGCCCAGATGTCGAGGAAGTGGCCGAAGAACGCGTCCGGGCTGGCGCCGATGAGCTGCTCGGGCAGCCCGGGCGGCTGAGCCATCAGGTAGAGGTGGAAGGCGACGGCGGCGCTGGTGCCGTGCAGGATGTCCCACATGTCGAGGGTGGGCAGCACGTCGAGGACCCCGAGGTGGCTCACGGCACCCGGGGAGTCCAGCGCCGCCCGGACGGCCACCAGGGCACCCCGGTCGTGGCCGACCAGCGCGAAGCGGTCGTGACCGAGGGCGGCGGCCAGGGCGACGACGTCGGCACCCATCGTCCGCTTGCTGTAGGTGTCGCGGTCGTCGGCCACCGGCTTGTCGCTCGCCCCGTAGCCGCGCAGGTCGGGGCAGAGGACGGTGTGGTCCCGGGCGAGGTCGGCGGCGACGTGGCGCCACATCAGGTGGGTCTGCGGGAAGCCGTGCAGCAGCACGACCGGCGGACCGGACCCGCCGACGGCGACGTGCAGGGACACGTCCTGCGCCACGGGGACGCGGGTGGTGGTGAGGTCGGGGATCTGCGGGCTCATGGCTCCAGGCTGCGGCGCCCCGATGAGCAACCGATGAGCAGCCGATGAGCGACGACGAGCAGCCCGTGGGCCGCCGGGTGGGCGCGCCGCCGGGCCCGGGCGTGCGACGAGGTGCCCGGTGGGCGTGACCTTCGCGGTGCTGGGGCCGGTCACCGCCGCCGACCCGACCGGCTCGGCGGTGGCCCTCCGGGGCCCGCGGCACCGTGAGGTGCTGGCCCGGCTGCTGGTGGCCCGGGGGCGCCTGGTCCCCCTCGAGCGGCTCGTCGGGGACCTGTGGGACGACCCGCCGGCGGGCGCCGTCCCGGCCGTCCGCACCTTCGTCGCGGCGCTGCGCCGCGCCCTGGAACCCGGCCGGCCGGCCCGGACCGCGTCAGCGCTGCTGGTCACCGAAGGCTCGGGCTACGCGCTGCGCCCGGAGCCCGACGCCGTCGACGCCTGGCGGTTCGAGCGGCGGCTCGCCGAGGCCGGCGGGTCGGCGCCCCGTGAGGTGCTGGACCTGCTGACCGACGCGCTCGGGCGGTGGCGAGGTCCGGCGTACGCCGACCTCGGCGAGCGCGACTGGCTGCGCGGTGAGCGGACCCGGCTGGCCGAACTGCGGTCGGTGGCCGTCGAGCGGCTGGCGGGCGCCCGGCTCGCGCTCGGGCTGGCCGTCGACGCCGTCGCC
>Ga0210040_10004686_pt1 | contig 17704 bp, 18 predicted proteins | sample CryGeyCG12114_NA_FD_185462 | JGI IMG/M metagenome (GOLD analysis project Ga0210040, IMG submission 185462) | Groundwater microbial communities from aquifer - Crystal Geyser CG19_WC_8/21/14_NA (SPAdes) (version 2) | ecosystem: Environmental > Aquatic > Deep subsurface > Groundwater | place: USA... | reverse complement strand
CTTAGTTAGAAATAACTTGAGTTTAATCTTTGACGAAGATTACAATGTAGGCATTGAAACGACGTTAAATATTGCCCAAGAAACATTATTGGCTCACACTGAATTCTTAGGCGCACAAGACCAACGTATACTTGACAATAATACCAGGAGGGATGGATTAACAGAAGAAATACACCACCTGGAAGCGCAATTAAACAATAATCTCCGTTTAAATTCAACTGAAGTCTTTTCAGGGAGATCTGACTTATTAAATCATAATTTTGATGTTATTATGCTCATATATCATAATTTATTTTCTAACCACAATTCTTAAAAAAAAAAAAAAACAAAAAAAAACAAAAAAAAAACTCCCATATTTTCATATGAGAGAAAAAAGTTTTTCCTATCATTATTAGTTAACTAATAATGGTAGGATTTTTTTTTTTATTCGTTGTTATTATCGTGATTAGACTCATCAAAAAGCTTATCTAAATGATATGAATCTTCATTATTATTAACAGTATTAGAAGTTTTAGTAGCAAGATCCTCAAAGTATGCTCCTTTATGTGGATTATGTCGAGCAGCTTCTCTACTTAAGAGAGATAAAGTCTTTGCCACTTCAGCATCTTTTTCAGGTAAAGCAGCTTTTTCAGCTAATGTTTTAAACTTTTCTTCAAATTCAGGATAAGGCTTAGGATGATATTCACTTATTTTTCTAAAATATTCTGCTACTTCATCAACATCAGTTGATTCATTAGAATGAAGGTTTGTTTTTGCTTTACTACTTTCAGGTAAACTGTCTTTTTGGAATTGGTTTATTTCTTTAAGTAAGTAAGCACGTTCTTCCCTTAAATTTTCGTTAGCGGATCTTTTAGTTAGATTATCAACTTTTAGTTGTTCTAGATTTTTAAGGTTAATTTCGTTAGCTTTTAACTGTTCTTGAAGTGTTTTTAAACTATCAGAAATAAAGAGAGAATTATTTGGTAATTCCGTATTAGAAGGAATAGGTGTTTCCGTATTAGAAGGAAAAGGTAATTCTTTAGAAGAGTTGTGTTTTTCTTCTTGGAATAACTTATCTAAACCGAGGTCTTCAACATCAGAAGTCAAACTCTCGTTATTACTATTTAAATTCTTATTATTAAAAAGATGTGTATATTTACTAGTATAATCATCAGGTTGAAAGTTATTCTTAAAATGTTTACTATCTAAAGAGTTAGTTTGATTATTATCAAATACTAAATTAGTATCGAGTTTTACAGAATATTTATCAGGTAAACAAGGGATATCATTTACTTCAATTGTGTTTGATTCACAATTAAATTCATCTTTTATTATAAATGAGAATAAATAACCTATACTACATCCTATTAAAAGTAAAGTAAGTAATATTATATTTATATTTTTTTTTCTTAGTAGGATGTATATCTTCATTTGTAGATAAACCCTCAGAAATAATAATAGGTTTAGTATCTACTCACTTATTATCACTATATACTTTACTTCTTTTAACGTAAGTAGAAGGATCCAAGGTGATACTTTTATCTTTAATAAAAACCGATCCGCTAAAAAGTAGTTTTTTTCTGATATAGTTTTAATCCCTGTTGTTATTAATTCACCTTTTAACATATTTATATAATCATTTAAAGTTAAAGATAAACTATTTAGTCCTTTAGCTTTAAAAACAGTAGAACCATCTTCTAAAACTAAAGCATATGTTTTACTACTTATAAAATAACCTTTTGACACTTTATGTTCTAGTTTTAACTTACCTAATATGTTAGCGTCTACTAAATTAGTATCTAAAGCTTTATCTGTTATGATACTGTCGGTATCTGAATAATAAATATTAGCTCCTTGATCTAAAATAGCTAGTTTTAATTTAGACATATGTATCCTACCATAACTTGTAACTGCTGCACTGACGCTAATTGAAACGTCTTTATATCCAGACACGGACTCATCTGGTATATTAAATTTATTGATTAATTTAACCATATCAATACCCAGAGATTTACAGAGAGAAGGGTCAACTGAAGGTAGGTAACTGATAATATGTCAGTTATCCTCTAAAGTAGTTTCAGAAACTATAGGATATTTAGCCGCTATTGTAGCGTAACTATCATGACTTAAAATTTTAGAAGTAGCTTTGTTTATATCTAAACCGAATCTACCTAATAAATTATTTAATAATGATTTACTTAGATTTCTTTCTACTGAATCTTTAGTGCTAGATTTAATCTTGTAAATATCATTAATATAAGATTTAAATACATCACATACTCTATTAAATTTATACCCTTTTATGATATTTACTTTATAACCTTGACTAACCGCTAATTTTATTTCTTCACTGAAATATCAACCTCTTCAATTACCTAAAGGAAAGACTAAACCTTTACTTGTTCTGTAAGGTAGTAGTCCTATGTATTTATTTTCTGTTACTTCTATTTCACAATAAAAGAAACCAAATAGCTCATTTAGATTAGGTTGTTGACCTAAATAATCTATTTGTGTACACTTATTCCCTGGCATGTCTTGTAGAGCTACATACGGATATAAAGAGTTTACGTCATAATAATATAAATTTTCACCGTAAGGTCTATAAACTTCTGTTATCCCACCATAATAAGCTAATTTTAAATCATTATAGATACTTTTATCTTTTATAAGTGCTAAGCTATTATTATCATAATGATATGTTAAGAACTTTCCTAGAGCTAATCCTGATATAGTAAGAGATTTGTTGATATTAATCTCAAACAGTTCATACATTTTATTATTAGCTCTTAATAGAACATTTAATAAACAATTTAAATCATTTTCTAGGTATTTCAGAGTTTCCTTTTTAAAATCTCAATCACTATTAGGTATGTTATGATAGTTTTCTAAATTTTGATAAAAAGAACTATCTGGTTTGTTACCTATGTAAAATAGATTATTTGTAATAGCAAATTTATAAGGAAAATCTCCTTTTAATATAGGTAATTTAAATTTTAAACCTAAAGATTTAAGACTATCACTTAAAATAGTATAACTGTCTCTTATTGATATTTTGATAGTTTTACCTTTTTCGTTTTTTATCGAAATGGTTAGTTTTAATATAGATGAATTTCTTAAGAAAGTATTAATTTTATAAAATTCACCGTGTATTTTATTATAGTCAAGTAAAGCTTTAAGTATAAATAGACTATCAAAGTTACCTAAATTGTGACAATAAATCGTGAGGTTTTCATACTTAGGTTTAAATAACTCTTTTAATAATTCATAAATTATTAAGTTAGAGTCTAAGGTTTTTTTTATCTATGTAAAACATAACAGCTGGATAACCATTACGCTTTACACCTGCTGCGTATACCTTACTTACTTGTTGTTCTGGTATGATATATGTTTCTAGGTCTATAACTGCTATTCTAGGATCCGAGAACATTGACCCTTTATTGTCATCAAATTTGTTACCTATGATATTGCTTCTTTTAATGGTGGGTAATACTTTAGAAACTGATCTTTCAATTATATTACCGTCAATGATAGTATATTGTACAGGACCTTGAGTTCTATATACTGTGTTATCCACTGTTACGTCTGTTACACTACCTAAAAAGTTAGCGTTTAATGAATACGCGTATTTTATTACACAATCAGCTATATAACGAATAACTAATAAATAAGGTGCTTTATTTATATTTCTGAAAAAGAATCTGTAACTTCTATTAAATTCAATAGGCTTATAGTCTTTTACTGTTTTGTTATTAAAATACTGCTTATTTTGCTTTAACTTAACCATGAAATCAAAATTATAATTAGCTGGTATAATTAATTTTTCCACTAAACCTTTTTCATTATAAGTGATATCAGTAATTTCATCACCTATAACCGATGCTTCACTAGTAACAGGGAAATACTTAATGTTCTTATCTATAATCTTTAAATCTTTGTTGTTTAAATTTGATTTATCTATTTTTAAATCACTTATAAATCTCTTATCGATTTTAGTGTATATTACATTAACATACATTATTTGCTCCATTTCTAGGTTGTACTGTTCTAATCTTGTAGAAAGAAGGTTAATAATATCAATTCTAAAGTCACGTACACTATCGTGGTAAGGGAAATCGAATTTAAAAATTCTCTGTTTACCTAACATCATGTATTTATCATTATCATATCTTAATTTAATTAAAACGAAATATGTTTCATCCGTTAGCATATGATTATGAACAATTTTAGTAAAATTTTCAATTTTATCGATGTTAGGTAAAGTTATAGTAAAGAATTTTCTATCGCCTTCAAAGAACTTGTAGTCAGTATTATGGTTAATATTACTAGTATATAGTCTTTTAGCCTTAATGACATTAGGCGAAGGATGAAAAGAGTTAATTTTCATAACCGGAGGTAAATTCCGCAATTTGTAATGAACAAATCTTTTATTATAGAAAGGATTTGTGTGTTTTATTGAGTATCCAATACTCAAGCAGGGACAGTAACTACTAAGGGGGTTTTGTTTTGTTTTTTAAAACCGGGTTAGGAGCTAGTAGCGTTTTTACTATTTTGGAGTCAAAGTCATCCGAGCTTAAAAATACACTATTCCAGTGTAAAAAACCACCGCTAGCTAAGCAGTTTAACCGGGTCAAGTTTATAGCCGTTAACGGTTCTATTTAATAGAGCATTCTTACTTTGCCCATAATATGCGTAAAATGAGATAAATACATCATAGCCTGGTATAAACATAATACATTCGACGCACCCTGAGTAAACCTTCTGTAATTACTTTTTTATTTATGGAAATGTTCTAGGTAACTCTCCTACATTGACAAATATAGCTCTGTAGATTAGCGAGATTAATATCTATCCCTTGCCAAGTGGTAGTACTTACTGTGCTATCTATAAAAACGGGTTCATTACTTTGCATGTAAAACCCTAGTAAATTATACTATTAATATAGCTAATGGTTAACTCTTGTTTAAAGGAGAAAAAGACAGTTATTTTTTTTTTTTTTATTTTTTTTTTTTTTTTTTTTTTTTTTTTTTTTTTTTTTTTTTTTTTTTTTTTTTAAGTCTTTTTTGAACAATCTTGTGTAGATTATTAAATTAAAACTATTTTCTAGTAAACTTACTTTTGGCACTATTATTAAGAAAAAAAGAGAATTTAAACCTGGTAAGGTAAGATAAAGGAACTAATCTTTAGAAGATTTAGGTCTTTTATTATAACTTACCAGAGATGGGTCATATTCTGGGGATAATTTTCTTTTTGCATTATCACCCTGTCTAAGCAACTGTTCTTTATGTTTGACAATCTCTTTTTGAGTTTTTGTATTAGCACTGTCATCACTATGTATTTCAGAAGAGTATACTGTATACTCTGATCCGGTTGAAGGGGATTTAACCTCTGCTTGATCCAAATTTTCTCTGTCTTGTATAGAGTTTTCTAATTCTAGGTCCAATTCTGCCTGTAATGTCAATGCGTATTCTAAATCAAACTTTTCTTGTAAAAGTTTATTTTCAACCAATTCAGAATTATAATCAGATTTAGTTAATCTTTTAGGATTAGTCTGTTGCATTTGCTCTTGAACTTCTAAGTCTGTGGCTCTTCCTTTACCTTTATCCCTTTTAGGGTTTAGATTATCTTCAGATTCACTCTCCGAACTTTCGGCGTTAACTGATCTAAAAAAATCGATAACCTCCTGTTCATCACAGATCAAAATTAAGATAAATAATACTAGCACTGATGTAAAAAGAAATAAGAAAACTAGTGCAATATAAATACATTTAGGTATATTTACAACTTTTTTTTTTCTTATTTCTTTTGGTCTATTACTTCTTTTCGCTTGTAGCCAGTTCAATTAAACTATTTTCTAGTAAACTTACTAATGGCACTATTATTAAGAAGTGTGAAAAGTAAAGTACAGTAGATATTTGTCCTAATTCTATAAATGGTGTTTCAACGTGTTTTGCACCTAATTGCATTAATATTAAGAAATTAGCTATAAATACATAGTAAGCTATTTTACTTAAGGGTCTAAATTGTATACCTCTGCTTCTACTTAAATCAGTGAAAGGCATAGTTAATAAAATTAAAATCGCTGAAAACATAGCAATAACACCCAACAGCTTGTTAGGTATAGATCTTAATATAGCATAGAATGGTAAAAGATATCATTCAGGTACTATAGCTGGTGGAGTTTGCATTGGATTAGCCATAATATAATTATCGCTATCTCCTAATACATTAGGCATAAAGAATACAAAGATTGATAAAACTAAAATAAATAGGAATATAGTTACTAAATCTTTAAAGATGAAATAAGGAGCAAATGGTAATCTATCATAGTTACCTGAAACACCTAAAGGGTTACCTGAACCAGCACTATCATGTAGTGCTATCATGTGCATTAAAGCTAAAGCAGCTAATACAAAAGGTAGTACAAAGTGTAAAGCAAAAAATCTATTTAAAGTTGCATTATTAACAGAACATTTGTGTTGGTAGTTACCATATTTAATATATATTAAATACTCTTACTACACACAATAAATCTCTTTATTGATCGGACTATATCTTGATCTCTGGCTTATTTAATAGTTAGAAGGAACTTTTTCTGAATATCTAGGTATTGTACGCAATTGTTTTAAAAATAATAAATATTGCAATTTCTTATTACCCATTAGTTTTACAGGTGCGTGGTGTAGAAATTTAATAAGATTTTCTATCGATCTTACACCTGTAACTTTTAATTTGTAACAATTAGTGTTATCTATGTGTATAGCTGTGGTAAAAGATAAATATTTACGAATAGCAGAGATTAGAATTTCCCCATCTGTCTGAGCAATATCGAAACTACCTAGTAAATAATCGTTATGTTTACGTAGTTTATATACACTGAAACAACCTTCAGCTTCTATAAACCCTACCAATCAAGCCGGAAAATAATGGGCACTAATAATTGATTCTATAGTATTTATAGCAAGACTGCTTCTAGAATAATCAGGTAAATCTTTTGAGTAGATAATACCTGAAAGCAATGATGTTTTAAATCTTAAGTAATCATATTGTTTATTAGAAAACATAGGATATTTGTCAAATATAGGTAATATAAATTTTTTCAAATGATCTTTGTCTCTAATTCTTAGTGCTACCATTTCTATTTCACCTCTTTTTCTAAAACTTACCACACCTACACCTAATAAGGACTTTATTTTATAAATTAGTTGTACGTCTTTAATGGATAATTCAATACCTAATTCATAGGTTAAATATTTTCCCTTTTTTGTAACAGAAAAATAACCATCTCCTTCGAATAAACCTACTAAATAAGCATATGTGAGATCTCCTGCATGTAGTCTCTGAGAGGCTTCTGAAGTATGTATACTTCTCACCCCTGCTGATTGTCTCCATGTCATTGCAATTTTCACGTAAATAAGTGATAAAATCAAGAATAAAACGTATGCAAATCCTAAATTGGGAGATTTTCCAGCATTAAGCAGGATTTTTAACACTACGTCACCGTAATGTGGTCCAACTGTGTTTAAACCTCCTCATATAAATTCAACTATATCTTGACCAACTCAAGGTATAGCACTCATAAGGTTAGTAATAACTGTTGCCAAATCTTCAATTTACTTATTCTTGGATCAAGATCCATTTATATGTTTAAAACAAGAAAACCCTGTACTTTATACATATCTTTCTAATGATATTTGTAAATTAATACTGTATAAAGCCTTGTGTTTCAATAAAACTAGATAGTTTTATTGAAAGAAAGATTCCGACTGTACATTAAGCATCATTTCAGACACCCACCGATGAACCAGTCTGTAGCGATGATTTACTTCACCGACGGTCTTGATGCTAAACCAACATTTTTGACCGTTTTCATCCGCATTGCTAATTGGTATAAAATACAAATTTTTAGTAAAAATTACTTTATATCTAACCAAATAACTATACATAATTTATATGTTTAATATATTTTATATTTCATTTCAGGTACCATATAGGGAAGTACTATATTTCTAAGTCTATCTATAGACTCTTTTCAAATATAGATAATATATTGTTCTTTACTCCCTGCAGACTGGACCGTAGCTTTAAGATTAAAGTTTTTTTCTAAAATAGATACAAGAATAATACATTCCTCTTTAGTAAAATTGTTAGTACTTAATTTTACCCCTTTACCTACTTTACTTCCATCATCCATTATTCATATTGCTAAGGCTAATGGGGTTAAATATTCATGTATACAATCTGGTAATACTTTTCTACCCTCTTTATACCACATTTCATGTATTCAATTAAAACTAGTATAAGTTCAGGTTGAAAATCTCACTACTTTACGTAGTTTACCTTTTAATCCTAATCTTTGTGTTATAACCGGAATTTTTGGATTACAATAACCAGATTCCGCTAAATATTCGTGTAAGTAAAGTAAGTATTCTACATGTATATCTTCTTGAAAGAAACTAATTCTAGTGCCGACTCCTCCGAATCTTTTTTCAGCGTGTCCGTCTCCTAAAAGAGCTCCAAATATAATAGATAAAACATCTCTATTATGTGGACCTATTCTAGATAAACCTCTGATTCTCGTAATATCATTTTGCGTGATACTAACTATAATAATAAAAACGAATGAAGATATAATAAAATATAAATTATGCATTTGAGGCAAAACAATACCTCATAGACTCATTTGCCCATATGGAAGAACGTAACCCAAAAAGGCTGTGGCCATCATTAATATAAATATTACAACACCAATAGTAAACACTAATGTTCTTGGTGCTCTATATGATCCATAGTATAAATTTCTTCCTATGTGTAAGTAAACTAAAAAGAAGAAAGCTGAAGCTGTGTTTGAGTGTAAGTAACGTATTAATCATCCGTTATTTACATCACGCATTATATGCTCAACTGAATTAAATGCTTCTAATACACTAGGATTGTAATGCATTGCTAAAGTTACACCAGTTACAATTTGTATAATTAAACAAAAGGCTAATAATGAACCGAAGTTTCATAAGTAACTTAAATTTGAAGGTTGTGGCGAATCTACTACATAACCATTAGCTAAACTAAGAAGGGGATGACTTTTTAAAATTCTCATTTTTTAAATATTGTATATTATAAAGGTAGTTTTTCTAATAATATCATATATACATTTATACATAGTTAACTATTAATCTATATATAATTAAATATTACTGTAGGTTATATCATACATATATACTTTTATTTCTGTAAATATACGTTTATTTGTATAAACGATATATTACATTACTAATGAATTTTTTATTATCTCTTTTTTATTTTTTCTTTTTTATTTTGTTTTCTTTTAATCTTTTTTTTTTACGAACCTAGGAATTTTACAGTTTTTTTTTTTATAATTAGAAAAGTGAGGACTCCTATAATTACTCTATGCAAACGTTTTACACAGTTAACCACATATAAACCATCTCGTTTAGGTTTAATATGTTGTATTGTACCAAGGCCAAAGAAAGATTGTATTTTTAGTAATAAAGCTAACTCTCTTTCAATACTATAGCAAAAAATGGTATAGCAGTTCAACCTGATTTATACTTACTATCCGCACGTATAGCTATAGAAAACGGTGATTCACCATCTGAAAAACCTGTGACTCCATCTGGTGAAATTTCTGCCTCATTAGCTTGAGTAGAATAATTAGCTTTATTTAAACCACAGGTAGAAGAGCCAGTAAAGTTACTATAAAAACGTTTACTTAGGTTAATAGGGAGAGGGTTAGCTCTCCTAGTTATATTTTTAATATTATTAATACTACTACTATGAACTTTAAGGAGTCCTCTTTGGCTTTTTTTTTTTTTTTTTTTATTTTTTTTCTTGTTTTATAGTTATAACTATAGCACCTACCATAGCTAGGAGTAGAATAATAGATGTTATAATTAGTCATATAGGATAACTAGTGTAAAGAATATTACCTATAGTAGTAATGTGAGAAGTTTCTGCTAAATTACCATCTCACATTTGAGAACTTACAAATGATATTTCACCGCTGTCTTTACCCCCACTTAAATTAAAAATTCCTTTTAAATAATGGCTAACATAATTAACCTCAAATAAATTATAGAGGTTTCCTGGTGATATAGCCATTATATAATTATTGAATGTAGCACCGTTTAAAGGTAATATTTCATATAAAGTTGTATTAAAAAAAATACCTATTATAATTGCAAGAGGTATGCTATTACTGGTGTCAGTTACTAGTTCTGATATTCTAACATTAATTAACATTAAGATAAACAGGAATAATATTGACACAGCTCCCACATACACTAGTAAATAGGATAAACCTATAAAATTTATACCTAACATCATTAAGTATGCACTTATACTTAAAAACAAACCAATTAAAAATAAAACACTTACAATAGGATTTTTACTTATAATAACAAAAATACCACATAAGATAGCTGCTAAAGAAAGAAAGTTTAAAAACACATAACTTAAACCATTAGTAAAAGTTTCATTTAAAAGATATAAACTATACATATTTCGTATACTTTAATAAATCTCAATATACCTTAATATAAATTGTGGGAGGGGTTGCCCAATTATATATTATATAATAAAAAACTAATACAGAAGAGAGCATATTAGTTACATTCATACCAAAACTTTGCCCCCTAAGAATATTCCCGAGGTAAAGTAAACGCGTACAAGAGTCGAACTTGTATTTTTGTGTCCGTAGCACAACACTCTAACCATTAAGTTAACGCATTTTTACTATACTGTTTTTTAACGCTGGAAGCGCTTATGTATTCTTATCCAAGATTCGAACTTGGATCCAGATATTAGAAGTATCCTGCTCTACCATTAAGCTATTAAAAGTTTTTTTTTTTATTTAACGCTTTTACCTGTTTTTTTTTTTTTCTTTTATTATTTGTTTTTTATAAAAGATGTTTGTTTACTTTCTATTGATAACGCATTTTTACCTAACTCAAAGGCGAAACCTAATGTTAATACTAAAAAGAAGATAAGCATTACGATTAATCCGAATACTCCATTAACATAACCGCTCACTACGTAAGGGTATACTAATAGAATTTCAAGATCGAAGAGTAAAAATAAAAGTGCAAATATAAAGAAAGATATACTAAACTCACTTCTATTTTGGCCAAGGAATGAATGAAACCCGCACTCGAATGCAGAGTCTTTTTCTTGGTATGGATTATGAGGAGCAAATATAATATTAACAGCTAATAATATAAATGCAAGTATGGGTATAAAAACAAGAAAGAATGTTTGACTAGTCATTTACGGTTTGAACAAGATTAGTGTTAATATATTTGCTATGCTGAATCATTCATTTGGTATATAAATAAAGAGTAATAATATTAAAGTCAGTATTGAGATAACATTACTTAATGCACTACTTAATACTATATTTTCCAGTTTAAAATTGACTTTAGATTCTTTATTACCATCGTATTTTTCGATGGATGCTTCTAAGTTCAAGTTTTCTAAACTTGGGTTTATTTTATACTCATCTTTGAAAAAGAATATATTTTTTATCACATTTAAATAATAAACTGCTGATATAACACTGGTTAATATAGCTACTAATGCCATAAATACGTAACCATTATCTAAAGCAGCACTTAATACCATCTGTTTTGCAAAAAACCCTATTAAAGGTGGAACTCCTGCGAATGAAAATAATGTTATCGCTAAACTTAAAGATAAGTAAGGGTTAATGTAAAAGTAACCTTTTATTTGGCTAATTAATTGTATAGGAGAATTATTTGGATCTATTAACTCTTCTTTTAGCCTTTCGTCTTTATATACATACAAGTAGAAACTAAACCCTATTGTAACTAAGATAACAAAAGCATTTAAATTGGATATAGTATAGGCTATAATATAAAAAACATACGCTTGTATTGATTCCATACTGTTAATACTTAACGCTAATAGAATAAACCCTACGTGACTAATAGTACTATAGGCATATAATCTTTTTATTCTAAATTGAGTTAACCCTAAAACCGATCCGATGATTAAAGAAAATAAACTACTAATCAGTAAACAGTTTGTTCAACTGAAAACAAAAAGAGTTTTTTCTGTATAATACACTAACTCTAAAAAAAAAATAAATATTGATATTTTCGCAATTAGAGCTACGAACGTAGTTACTATTGTGGGTATTGCATCATAAACATCAGGACTTCAGAAGTGGAAAGGTGCAGCACCGATTTTAAATAAAAATCCTACTGATAGTATTATTAATGAAAGATGTATATAATATGGTTTGTATCAAGATAATAACATAGGATCTAAATCAGGATACACTTCAGAAATACTACTTACCACATATATACCTTCAAGATTTGTTGTACCTGAATTTGCATATAGTAAGCTTGAACCTAGTAATATAAAACAAGAAGATAAACCACCTAATAAGAAATATGTTAAACCTCCACTAGTAGCTTGTTCTGAGTCTCTATATAATGTAGATATTATGTATAATCCATAACTTTGTAGCTCTATGGCTAAAAATATTGAAACTAAATCACTAGCACTCATTAAAAACACTGCTCCACTTAAAACGAATACAATAATTAAAGAATATTCAAGAATTCTAAATTGTTCTCCCATTTTATTGCTTAACTTTGTTTTATTATAGGTAATTTTAGCGGATAATAAGTTTCTTAGACTGGAATATTCTTTTAAATACACTTTTCTAGGGTAAAAAGATGTTAAAGTTAATATAATTGCACTGATCAAAAAAATAAAGATATTAAAACTTTGTGTAAAAGCTGTAACATGGAATAGACCACCATATATACCTATACCTTTATCTAAAGAAATAACAAAAAGGTTATTAAAAGCTAAAAAGCTGGTTAAAATTAATGATACCATTACAATTCTAGAAAATAATATGGATTTGTCTTTACTTAAACTAAGAGCATTTGAAATTAATAAAAAAGTTAATAAAGAGATTAACATAATTTTTTTGTAGAGGGTTTAACACAAGAGATTTTTTTTGGTTTTTGTTTTTTTTTGTTTTTAATTTCAAATGCCATTAATGTTTAAAGGCATTACTTAGTCTAGCAAATTCTGCTATATGTCCTGAAAGCTTAGAAGTGTAATGTGGATCTTGTAATCTTAATTGCTCTTCTAATAAACGTCCTTTATCTAATAATTGTGTAATAGATTGACCATGTGTGTTGCACAGTCTATCTATTATACCTAATCTAGTAGTTAACATATTTTCAAAAGGTTTAGGCATAGAAGCTGGAACATCCAAATACATGTTACCAATTGAATCAGATAGTACCTTAACATCGTTAGCTATTTGTATATCATTAAACTGAGATACAAAACCACTAAGTTGAGGTATAATTTGATTTAAAGAGGCAATTAAGCCGTCTAATTCTAAAAGGATTTGGTTTGTCATTTACTGTAATAATAAAGTTAGTGTTAATATATTTGCTATGCTGAATCATTCATTTGGTATATAAATAAACCGTAATAATAAAGAAAGTATTGTGATCTCAATACTTAATAATTTATAACTATAAAAGATATATATGGGTATTTCCCGGTACAAGTTTTCTAAACTTGGGTTTATTTTATACTCATCTTTGAAAAAGAATATATTTTTTATCACATTTAAATAAAAAACTGCTGATAATAAGTCACTTAGACTGGAATATTCTTTTAAATACACTTTTCTAGGGTAAAAAGATGTTAAAGTTAATATAATTGGGCTGATAAAAAAAATAAAGATGTTAAAACTTTGTGTTAAAGCTGTAACATGGTATAAAGCTTTAGATATACCAATACCTTTATCTAAAAAGATAACAAAAAGGTTATTAAAAGCTAAAAAGCGGGTTAAATTTAATGATACCGTTACAATACTATAAAAAAAAATGGATTTGTCTTTACTTAAACTAAGAGCATTTGAAAATAATAAAAAAGTTAATAAAGAGATAACCAAAAGGTTATCAAAAGCTAAAAAGCTGGTTAAAATTAATGATACCATTACAATTCTAGAAAATAATATGGATTTGTCTTTACTTAAACTAAGAGCATTTGAAATTAATAAAAAAGTTAATGAAGAGATTAACATAAAGTTTTTATTGAGAGTTTAACCCAGTTCTTTTGTTTTTTAACTAGTAATAAATAATTATATTACTATACTAATAGTATTAAAATGATTATATTATTTTTTTTTTTTTATTTACCTTTAAACAACTTATCTTTATCTATGTAATTTAATAAGGTAGCATGATTTACATCCAGTTCTCTGCTCGCTGCACGAATAGAACGGTATTCTTTTGTAACCTTACTTTCAACATCATATATTGTAATAATGTGAGATGTAGATATTAATTGATTGGCTTTAGCTAAAGGAGATAAAACCGCTCCAACTTTAGCTTTTCTTAAGTTAAACAAAGCTTCACTGCTTAACTTACGATGTTTAAATTTAGCCAAGGTTTCTAAACAGTGTTTGAAATCTAAACTAGATCCTGCTTTAGTTAATATATTGTACTCTGGTTTAAAAGAATTAATATAAAATTGCTCAAGTTTAATAACTTGAGATCTATCACAATACTCTAATATCTCCAGACGGAAATTAACGTGCCCATAGGCCAACAGAGCATTGTAAATTTTACTATTATAAACTTTCGTTCTTTTAACTAAGTAATTTAAAGAGAAATAATGGGACAACCGTGTGCTTAAGTTAACCGAGCTGCCCACATAACTCTTACCGTTTGTTTTATTAACTCACTTATATATACCACATTTTCCTTTATTGTCTTGTAATATTTTATCTTTATCTTTAAGTGCGTCATCGTATATTATAACATTATTTGAATTATAATGCAAATATCTGGGATTTAGAATATTTTTCTCTGAAGAGGTAATCTTCAGGCATTTGAAATGTAGATTATTTAATGTGCTTTTCTTCACGAGCCAGAGGAGAAATTCGAATTCTCATTCTTAATGCATGAAATTAACGTTCTAACCTGTTGAACTACTCGGGCTTATTTTATTTAATATATTACACGTTTTTCGAGTTTTTAACAAAACGTTATATTAACACAAAATTATAATTTATGGGTGTATACCCTGAATCGAACAGGGAACTTACTGTGCCACATACAGTTGTTCTGCCAATTGAACTATATCCACCTTTACATTATTATTATTATTTATATCTGCTCTGCTGGAATTTTTTAATAAAAATGTATCCATTTTTACGTTTACCGTTTTTTTTTTTCATAAAAAAAAAACATTCCGTTTAACGTAATGAAAAAATTTATTCTAAATATAATATTATGTTGGAGTGATTCGAACACTCAATAGTAAATACCAAAAATTTATGACTTACCGATTAGTCCACAACATATCGCTTTTTATTGGTTTTTAACGGTTTAGCGTTTTTTTAAACGCTAATAATAATCCTTTTGCTTTAGCGTTTAAAACAAACGTTAAATAACACAATAAGGTAAATCCGACTTGAACGGATAAAATTTAAAAATCAAATAGTCAGTTTTTTCTAGATTTTTTTTTTTATTATTGTTAAATAATCATTTGAAAACAACATTATAAACTTAAAATTTAGAAAAGAGGACAAGAGAAAGGTCACCTTTGTGTCAGGTTAGACACGAAAAGAAAATATAAGATAATAATAATTAACCTATTTTGAACCTGAATTTACCATTTCAAATAGATCCTTTATCTATATATCTTACTATGGAATCTCTACTTATATTTAAAGCGCTTGAAGCTTTTCTTAAACTACTGAAATTATAAATGATATTGTTATTAGTATCTAACACTTCCAATTTATAAGATTTGTAATTTTTATAACAAGAGGAATCGTTTACATTAATGGGGTTAGATTTAAATAAATAACTATTAATTTCGTTTGACTCATGTAATTTAAAATAGTAAGTATCGTTTCATAAAGTACCTTTTTCTATATATTTACCCACACTACTAGGAGATAGACCGACATAGTCGGCTGCACTCTTTATAGTAGGAAAGGTTTTAAATCTTTCTAAATCTTTAAAGTAAACATTAACACTAGCACCTTTAGCACGTTTTATTAATTTAGATATGGTATCAGCACTTACAGGGTTTCTTACCATATTTATATCTAGAGTTTTGCTATAAGATTTACCTCTGTGAATAGAACCAAACTTTAACTTGTTTAATTCAGTATGTTTGTAACCCATTACTGAACCGGCTACCTTATTTATATTAAGACTAGGTTTATATTTATCTAAATAAACCTGTTCTCTTCCCAACAGTAAAATTTTATTAGAAGTTGTGCTGTTTTGACCCGGGTACTTTACTATTTCTAACACCCCGTATTCTAAGTTTTCTTAGTTATATTTTTTGACTAAACTGTATAACTTATTATTAGATTTATTATAAACAGAACATCTGTATCTGTGTTGTCTGAACCGTTGTGCCAAGTTAGTTGCTGAACCTATATATAACTTACTGATATCCAATTTTAATCTGTAAACGTAAATACCTGGCAATTTATTTAAGCTATTATCATTGCCACTTATGATAAAGCCGACCTTGTTTAAATTATATCATGTTATGTTTTCCATGTATAGGTGACAAGACTTGAACTTGCAAGGATGAATCCATCCCATCCTAAGTGGGACCTGTTTGCCAATTTCAGCACACCCATTTATTTTTAGCAATATTTAATTTATATTACATTACTAATGTCTTTATTTTTTATTTTTTTATATTGTAATAGCTTGTCCTGTGTGACCGACAGGAATAAATAAAACTCCTGAAAATACACCTACCAATACTCCTATTGTTAAGTAGTACGCTATTTGAGGATTAGCGTTAACAACATCAAATAGTAAAGAAGATAGGTTGTTTATGCTAAGAGCGGAAAATAAACCTAAAACAAAACAAAATGCTTTTTGCAGAGCTGCCATTGACTCGTACCCTGCTAAGCACTTTATAGAAAAACCCGCAGATAGCCCCGTGGTTGTAATTACACTACTTCAGATAGCACCAGTACTGGTATTAGCTAAAGCAGCTGCACCTTGAGTAGTTATGTTAACGGTTACGCTGCTAGTTCCTTGAAATACTGTACTTAAAGCAACGCTATAGCTAGTAACATTATAAAAGCTTGTTATCTCTGACAAAGTTTTATTTATTGCATTTATAAATGCAAGAGTACTGTTACTAGATAAATCCAAAGCATCTTCTGGTGAAGAGCATGCACCTAAAACAACTAATAGTAAAATTGTAGTTAAAATTTTCATAAAAAGAAAAGTATTGTAATTATATATTTGCTATGTTAAATCATTATTATTGAGCTATAAAGCTCTTGTCTCCCCGTTTTCTAAACTGGGGCATACAGAAAGTAAAGGTTATAGAAAATAAAGCAGCCAACTTATTACGAAAAATGGATGCAATATACGCACTATAACATAATTGCCCAAGATAAGATTCGAACTTATAACCTAAGCATCTTCAGAGCTCCGCTCGGCCAATTGAGCTTCTCGGGCTTTATTTTATATTGTTTTTATTTAGTTAACATTATATATTCGTCTGTTATATAAGAATTTGCTTTTCTTATAGCTACGTATTAATCACTCGCTTACAAAATTTAAAAAACCTATATTATACTAAAAACTGATGCGGTTTTAATCTTTATAGCGTTTTTATAAAAAAAAAAAAAAACGTTAAACAGGTAAAGCATTTTTAT
>Ga0210040_10004685_pt1 | contig 17708 bp, 17 predicted proteins | sample CryGeyCG12114_NA_FD_185462 | JGI IMG/M metagenome (GOLD analysis project Ga0210040, IMG submission 185462) | Groundwater microbial communities from aquifer - Crystal Geyser CG19_WC_8/21/14_NA (SPAdes) (version 2) | ecosystem: Environmental > Aquatic > Deep subsurface > Groundwater | place: USA... | reverse complement strand
CCATCGCTACGATGGTGCCGGACAGCTCCATGCCGAGGATCGAGGAGGCCCCCGGCGGCGGCGGATAAAGCCCGCGACGCTGCATCACCTCGGGGAGATTGACGCCCGCCGCGGCGACCTTGACCAGCACCTCGCCCGCCCCCGGCTGCGGCACCGGGCGCTCGACCAGAACCATCACCTCGGGACCGCCAGGCTCGGCCGGATCGATCGCCTGCATGGTCGCCGGAATTCCGTTCACGCAGGCCTACCCTTTTGATGATGCGGATGGCGCGCGTTATTGACATGAGCACCGCTCCGGTCAACGCTGCTTCGCGATGGAGATCGACGACTCTCCCCGCCGTCCCAGCGACGCGCTCGCCGAGCTGATCCGGGAGGACCTCGACCGGCTGTCGGTTGCCGAACTCGAAGCGCGGGTCACCGCACTGGAAGGCGAAATATCGCGCTGTCGGCGAAAAATTGAACACGCCGTTAACGATCGCGCAAGCGCCGACGCGCTATTCCGGCGATGAGCGTTGCAGCACCGGCGCCGCGTTACGCGATTTGCCGGTGCGGGGCTGCGGCGCTTGATGCGGAGCCCGACCATCACGACATGGTGAGAAAGGGCCCGGCACCTGCTGGCGGCCCCGTTGGAGTACCCTAGAATGCCCTCTTTCGCACCCGCGCTCGAGACCACGCTGCACAAGGCGCTCGAAGCCGCGTCTTCCCGCCGCCACGAATATGCGACGCTGGAGCATCTGCTCCTCGCACTGATCGACGACGAGCATGCTTCCAAGGTGATGGCCGCGTGCAACGTCGATACCGGCGAGCTCAAGACCACCGTCGCCCACTACCTCGACACCGAGCTCGACGCGCTCAAGGTCGATGCCGCGACCGACCCGTCGCCCACCAGCGGCTTCCAGCGGGTCGTCCAGCGCGCGATTCTGCACGTCCAGTCGTCCGGCCGGGACGAGGTGACCGGCGCCAACGTGCTCGTCGCCCTCTTCTCCGAACGCGAATCGTACGCCGTCTATTTCCTCCAGCAGCAGGACATGAGCCGTCTCGATGCGGTCAGCTTCATCAGCCATGGTGTCGGCAAGGGCGGCTCGACGCCCGAGACCCGCGAGGTGAAGGGCGCCGAGGAAGAGAAGCCGGCCAAGGGACAGGAGAAGGGCAAGACGGAAAGCGCGCTCAAGCAGTTCACCGTCGACCTCAACGAGAAGGCCAAGATCGGCAAGGTCGATCCGCTGATCGGGCGTGGACCCGAGGTCGACCGGACGGTGCAGATCCTGTGCCGCCGTTCCAAGAACAACCCGCTCTACGTGGGCGATCCCGGCGTCGGCAAGACCGCCATCGCCGAGGGCCTCGCGCGCAAGATCGTCGAGGGTGACGTGCCGGAGGTGTTGAAGCCTGCGGTGATCTACAGCCTCGACATGGGGGCGCTGCTTGCCGGCACCCGCTATCGCGGCGATTTCGAGGAGCGGCTGAAGGCTGTCGTCAACGAACTGGAAAAGCTGCCGCATGCGGTGCTGTTCATCGACGAGATCCACACGGTGATCGGCGCCGGCGCGACCAGCGGCGGGGCGATGGACGCGTCCAACCTTTTGAAGCCGGCGCTGTCGGGCGGCACGATCCGCTGCATCGGCTCGACCACCTACAAGGAATTCCGCAACCACTTCGAGAAGGACCGCGCGCTGCTGCGGCGCTTCCAGAAGATCGACGTCAACGAACCGACGATCGAGGACACGATCAAGATCCTCGCCGGCCTGCGCTCGGCGTTCGAAGATCACCACAACGTCAAGTACACGCCCGATGCGATCAAGTCGGCGGTGGAACTGTCGGCGCGCTACATCAACGACCGCAAGCTGCCCGACAAGGCGATCGACGTGATCGATGAGGTCGGCGCGATGCAGATGCTGGTGCCCGAGAACAAGCGCAAGAAGACGATCACCCCCAAGGAGATCGAGGCGGTGATCGCGACCATGGCGCGCATCCCACCGAAGTCGGTGTCGACCGACGACAAGCTGGCGCTCGCCACGCTCGAGACGGACCTGAAGCGCGTGGTGTTCGGGCAGAATGCCGCGATCGAGAAGCTGTCGTCGGCGATCAAGCTGGCGCGGGCGGGCCTGCGCGAGCCGGAGAAGCCGATCGGCAACTATCTGTTCTCCGGCCCCACGGGCGTCGGCAAGACGGAAGTCGCCAAGCAGCTTGCCTCGATCCTCGGCATTCCGCTCCAGCGGTTCGACATGTCCGAGTACATGGAGCGGCATTCGGTCAGCCGGCTGATCGGTGCGCCTCCGGGCTATGTCGGGTTCGACCAGGGCGGGCTCTTGACCGACGCGGTCGACCAGAACCCGCACTGCGTGCTGCTGCTCGACGAGATCGAGAAGGCGCATCCGGACCTGTTCAACATCCTGCTGCAGGTGATGGACAACGGCCGGCTCACCGACCAGCACGGCAAGACGGTGGACTTCCGCAACGTCATCCTGATCATGACCACCAACGCGGGCGCGTCCGACATGGCGCGCGAAACGGTGGGCTTCGGCAACCTCACCCGCGAGGGCGAGGATGAGCAGGCGGTGCAGAAGATGTTCACGCCGGAGTTCCGCAACCGGCTCGATGCGATCGTTCCGTTCGGCTATCTGCCCACCGAAGTGGTGGCGCGGGTGGTGGACAAGTTCATCCTTCAGCTCGAGCTGCAGCTGGCGGATCGTCAGGTCCACATCCAGCTCGACGATGCATCCAAGAGCTGGCTGACCGAAAAGGGCTATGACAAGCTGTACGGCGCCCGCCCGATGGGCCGCCTGATCCAGGAAAAGATCAAGCAGCCGCTCGCCGAGGAACTGTTGTTCGGCAAGTTGGTGCATGGCGGCGAGGTCAACGTCCACATGAAGGACGGCGCCCTCGCCTTCGAGATCGTGCCGGCGGCGCCCAAGAAGCCGAAAAAAGGCAAGGCGGCGCCGACCGTGATCGATCCGGACACCACGCCCGCCAAATAACGGCTGTCGATCCGACGGACCTCGCGAAATAGAGACGCCGTCACCTCCGGGTGGCGGCGTTTCTGTTTTCGGCGTGCGCAGGTTTGCGACGAAAGCGTTGCTTGGGAACGGCTCGGGACGAGCCGCCTCGGAAGAGTTGTTTTCCACATTCCTCAACGAAGACGGTGCTTCGACAGGCTCAGCACAAGCGGGATTGCTGGTCGACTTCACCTGTGATCCTGTGTGGCCGCGATTGCTTTACTCGATGTTGGGAGTTGTTGCGCTAGGCGAACGGCATGGGGGAGCGTTCGACACTGGCTGGCTGGGCGTGGACACTCGCGCTGGTCGTCTGCGGGCTGTTGCTGTCCGGCACGGCTTCGGCGGCGGAGAACGGCGGCACGCCCGTCAACGTCTGCCTGGTGCGCGCAGGCCCCGGCATGACGCCGCGTGCGCTGTTCGCCGAGCCGGCCCGCTTCACCTGCCCCGATCGCCAGACCCGTCTTGGCAGCGGCGATTTCTGGGCGCTATCATCGCCGCTGCCTCGCCACGTCGGACAGACCGGGCCGACACGGGTGCGGGTGGCGAGCACATGGCTCGATCGGCTGACCCTCCATGCGCTGTACGCCGATGGCGCTCTCGCCACTGTGTCGGCCGATCAGCACCACCTGTCGCGATTCGTGCAGCTCGGATCGGTCATCGAGATGGAAATCCCCGCGCGGCCCAAGCCGGTGACGCGATTGCTGTGGCACGTCGAGGGCGCCGCCAACCTGCGCGGCATCCTGATCGGTGCGCATGTCGCCTCGCCTGACGAGAGCGCCACCGCAAACTTGCGGATGGCAGCGCTTTATGCCGGATTCGCGGGGATCAGCCTGGCGCTGCTGGTTTATAACCTTGGCACCTGGGTGGCGCTGCGCCACCGCTTCCAGCTCGCTTATTGCGTCATGGTGGCCATGCTGCTGGTCTATGCGCTGTCATCGTCCGGCGCGATCGTCTGGATCTGGCCGAACCTCGCCAACAACGACCGTACCCGGATCAACGACGTCGCGATGGCGATCTCAGTGGCGGCGGCGCTGGCCTTTGCGCGCAGCTTCTTCGAACCGGGGGTGTTCGCCGGCTGGGTGGGCCGGGGGAGCCGGTGGGTCTCCGCCGCCATGGTTGGGTCCGCGCTGCTGTTGGCGACGATGGCACCCTGGCATCTCCGGCTGCTCGACCGGCTGTTCATCGCCAGCTTTCTGCTGATCGTCGCGATCGTACCGCCGGTGCTGTGGCGGGCCTGGCATCAGCGCAGCCGCTACCTGTGGCTGTTCGCGATCGCCTGGGCGGTGCCGATCGTGTTCGGCGGCGCGCGTATCACGGCCAACCTCGGCCTGTTGCCGTGGAATTTCTGGCGCGACCAATCCACCATCCTGTCGATGGTGGTCGAAGCGCTGCTGTCGAGCGTCGCCATCGCCTATCGGGTCTGGCTGCTCAGCGTCGAGCGCGACGAGGCCCAGGAGCGGGAGATCGCGGTGCGGCTGCTTGCCGACACGGACCCGCTCACCGGCCTGCTTAACCGCAGGGCGTTTCTCCACCACGCGATCGGCCGGCCCGGCGAGCAGATGCTGGTGCTGATCGACCTCGACCATTTCAAGCAGGTCAACGATACCATTGGCCACGACGGTGGCGACGAGGTGCTGCGCATCCTTGCGGAAACGCTGCGCGCCAGCCTGCCCGCCGAGGCGCTGGTCGCGCGGATTGGGGGCGAGGAGTTCGCCGCCGCCTATCCGAGCGACCTCAACGTGCCGCCCGACGACATCCTCCACCAGCTCCGCGCGGCGCGAATGCCTCGCGACCTTTCCGTCACCGCGAGCATCGGCACCTGCGCCGGGCCGCTCGCCAGCGAGGCCGATTGGAAGAGCCTGTACAGTTGCGCCGATCAGGCACTGTTCGAGGCCAAGGCTGCCGGGCGCGACCGCGCGCGTGCGGCGGGGCCGGATCGCCGGCAGCACGCGGTGGCGCTTGCGGGACGCGCTGCCTATTGATACCGGTTCGGCCGGTTCCTCGGGGAGACTGGCTGTGCGCGATCGTCGGATTGTTCTCGGGGCCGCTGCCCTGGCGCTGGCGTGTCTCGCGGCGCGCCACCCCACGGCCGACATCCGCGTTTTCACCCACGACGCCGCCGATCCTTCGCCGCACCGCATGCAGGCGGCGGTGGACCTCGGGCTGGTCGGCATGTCGGTGCTTTATACCTGGACGGCGAAGCGCCTGCGTTAGTTGCGCGGCAACGGCCGGCTGCTTACACGCCTGTCAATGACCGACCCGCACTCGCTCTGGCAAACGCATTACGGCCATCCCGTACCGTGGGCGACCGACTTCCCATCGCAGACGATGGTGGCGTTGTTCGTCGAGGCAGCCGAAAAAGCGGGCGACGCGCCGCTGATCGATTTCGAGGGCCGCCACTACAGCTATCGCGAAACGCTGGACGGCGCGCGCCGCGTCGCGGCGGGGCTGGCGGCGATGGGTTACGGCCAGGGCGACCGGATCGGGTTGTTCCTGCCCAACGTCCCGCATTATGTCGCGGCCTATTACGGCATCCTGATGCTCGGCGCGACGGCGGTCAACTTCTCGCCGCTGTACACGATCAGGGAGCTGTCGGAGCAGGTCGCCGATTCGGGCACGCGGGCGCTGTTCACGCTGTCGGCGACGGCGCTGCTGCCCAAGGCGCTGGCGGTGCTCGAGGCGAGCGGGCTGGAGCGGCTGATCGTCGGTTCGGTAGCGGGGGCGCTGCCGGGCGCCAAGTCGGTGCTCTACCGCCTGCTGAAGCGCAAGGACGTGACACCGCGTCCGGCCGACCCGCGCATCACCGCGTTTTCGGCGCTGATCGCGAACGACGGGCGCTTTGCCGCTCCGGCCATCGCGCCCGGTGATGTCGCGCTGATCCAATATACCGGCGGCACCACCGGCACGCCGAAGGGCGCGATGCTGACTCACGCTAACCTGGCCGCCAACGCCCGCCAGGTCGTGGCGGTGGACGCACACCAGGACCAGCCCGACCGGATCATCGGCGCGCTGCCGCTCTTCCATGTCTTCGCCAACACCTGCGTGCTCAACCGCACCGTGGTGAACGGCGGCACCATGGTGCTGCTGCCGCGCTTCGACGCAGGCCAGGTGCTGGCCGCGATCGACAGGACGAAGGCAACCTCGCTGCCCGGCGTGCCGACCATGTACCAGGCGCTGCTCGACCATCCGCGGCTGGCGAAGACCGATTTCTCCAGCCTGCGCGTGTGCGTGTCGGGCGGCGCGCCGCTGGCCGCGGAGCTGCAGCAGCGGTTCCAGGCGGCGACCGGGGCGCGGGTGGTGGAGGGCTATGGCCTGTCCGAAAGCTCGGGCGTGCTGACCACCAACCCGTATGAGGGCTTCCAACGGCCTGGCACGATCGGCCAGCCTATTCCGGGCACGACGCTGCGGCTGGTCGACAAGGAAGACCCGGCACGCGACGCGCCCGAGGGAGAGCCGGGCGAGATCGTCGCCGCCGGCCCGCAGATCATGCGCGGCTATTGGAACCGGCCCGATGCCGACGCCGACGTGTTCCTCGACGATGCGGACGGCAGGCGCTGGCTGCGCACCGGCGACGTCGGCGTGATCGACCCCGACGGCTTCGTGCGCGTCGTCGACCGTATCAAGGACATGATCGCGGTGAGCGGCTTCAAGGTCTTCCCGAGCCAGGTCGAGGCAGTGCTCTATCATCATCCCGCGGTGAAGGAGGCGCTGGTGATCGGCGTGCCCGATCCTTACCGGGGCGAACAGCCGCGCGCCTATGTGGCGCTGGAGCAGGACGCCGAGGCGACCGGCGAGGCGCTGCGCGACTGGCTCAACCCGCAGCTCGGCAAGCACGAGCGGGTCGATCGGGTGGTGATCCGCGACGCGCTGCCCAAGACGTTGATCGGCAAGCTCAGCCGCAAGGACCTGATCAAGGACATCGCCGCCGAGACAGCCTGACCCGCTTCCGCGTTCTTGCGCCCGGAGCGGCCCTGCCCCATAGCGTTTAACATGGAACAGCCGATCGAGACCCTGTCGTTCGAGGGTGCGCTGAAGGAGCTGGAGCGGATCGTCTCCCAGCTGGAAAGCGGCGACACGCCGCTGGAGGACGCCATCAAGCTTTACGAACGTGGCGACAAGCTGCGCCAGCAATGCGCGGGGCGGCTCGATGCGGCGCAGGCGCGGATCGAGGCGATCCGCCTCGACAGCGACGGCAAGCCGGCGGGGACTCGCCCCTTTGCTGCAGGCTGAACTGATGGCGCGCCCGACCCTGAGCGAAGCCATGGAGCAGGTAGCGGCAGACGTCGACCGCCGCTTCGACCTCCTCCTCCAGGTGCCCGACGATGCCCGCGCCCCGCTCTATCGCGCGATGCGGCATGCCACGATCGGCGGCGGCAAGCGGCTGCGCCCGCTGCTGGTGTACGCCACCGCCGACCTGTTCGCGGTGAACCGCGACTGCGCCGGGCGCGCGGCGTTGGCGCTGGAGTGCATTCACGTCTATTCGCTGATCCACGACGACCTGCCGGCAATGGACGACGACGACCTGCGCCGCGGCAAGCCCACGGTGCACAAGGCATTCGACGAGGCGACAGCGATCCTGGCGGGCGACTCGCTCCACGCGCTTGCGTTCGAAGTGGCGGCGGACCCGGCGACGCACCCCGATCCGTTCGTCCGCGCCGAACTGGTGCTCGATCTCGCCCGCGCGGCCGGGCCGGCCGGCATGGCCGGTGGCCAGGCGATGGACCTGGAGGCGGAAAAGGCCACCTTCGATCTGCAGACGGTGACCCGGCTGCAGGCGCTCAAGACCGGCGCGCTGATCGGGGCGGCGGTGGAAGCCGGCGCGATCCTCGGCCGCGTGCCGCCGGAGGGACGCACGGGACTGCGCGGCTATGCGCAGGATCTCGGCCTCGCCTTCCAGATCGCCGACGACCTGCTCGACCTCGAAGGGGACGAGGAACTGGCGGGCAAGAAGCTGCGCAAGGACGCCGACGCCGGCAAGGAGACCTTCGCCTCGCTGCTCGGGCCGGAGCGCGCGCGCGCGCAGTGCCACATCCTGGTCGACCAGGCGATCGCGCACCTTCACGCTTACGGCGACGAAGCGGACCTGCTGCGCGCCATCGCCCGCTACGTCGTCGAGCGGGACCGCTAGGGACATGCCCGAGCGCATCGGCGTCTATCCGGGCACCTTCGATCCCGTCACGCTCGGACACATGGACATCATCCGCCGCGGCGCGAAGCTGGTGGACCGGCTGGTGATCGGGGTGACCACCAACCCCTCTAAATCGCCGATGTTCTCGGTCGACGAGCGCATGGCGACGGTGCGCCGCGAGGTGGCGGGGATCGGCGGCGACATTGACGTGGTTTCGTTCGACTCGCTGCTGATGGACTTCGCCGAGCGAGAGGGCGCCAAGGTGATCGTCCGCGGCCTGCGCGCCGTCGCGGATTTCGAGTACGAGTATCAGATGGCCGGCATGAACCAGCAGATCAATCCGCGGGTCGAAACGGTGTTCCTGATGGCGGACGTGGCGCTGCAGCCGATCGCCAGCCGGCTGGTCAAGGAAATCGCGCTATTCGGCGGCAACATCGCCAAGTTCGTGACGCCGGCCGTGCGCGAGGAGATGATCGCGCGGGTGACCAAGCTCGGCCGCAAGGGCAGCTGAGGCGGGGCTCCTGTATCCTGGACCCCGGGCCCGCGCCGGGGTGAATAGGCCCAGCGGAGCAGCCACGTTCACATTGGCGCAAGCGGTGAATTGCTCTAAGCCGCGGCCATTCCATCCTTGTGGGGACTTCATGCGCTTTCTCGCCCCGGTGTTCGCGTTGCTCGCCAGCCTTGCCGTTCCAGCCTCCGCCCAGATCGTGCCGGGGCCCACGGGGCGCGCCGCCCCGCCCCTCACCACCGACACCCAGAACCTGTGGCTGCTCGACCTGTCGACCGGCGGCCGCGTGACGATCTGGCTGCGGCCCGACGTCGCCCCCAAGATGGTGGAGCGGATCAAGACGCTGACACGCCAGCACTTCTACGACGGCCTCACCTTTCACCGGGTGATCGAGGGCTTCATGGCGCAGGGCGGCGATCCCAAGGGTGACGGCAGCGGCGGGTCGACGCTGCCCAACGTGCCGGCCGAGTACAACTATCTGCCGCACGTGCGCGGATCCGTGGCCGCGGCGCGCGCGGACGATCCCAACAGCGCCAACAGCCAATTCTATATCATCTTCCAGCCCAGGCTGACGCTGGACAAGAAGTACACGGTGTTCGGCCGGGTGATCGACGGCATGGCCTATGTCGATGCGATCCAGCGCGGCGAGCCGCCGCAGAACCCGAGCCGCATCGTCCACGCCTATATCGCCGCCGATAACCCGCCGCCGTTTACGCCCGCTCCGCCGGCCCCGGCGGCGGCATCGGCCCTGAGCGGGATGGCGGGACTGCCCGCGGCAGGCCAGGTCGCCGCCCCCAAGCTGGCGCCCGTCAGGAAGGCTGCGCCGGAGAAGAAGTAGCCGCGTGGACGTCGACCTTTTCAACTTCACGCTGCCGCCCGAGCGGATCGCGCTGCGCCCCGCGGTGCCGCGCGATGCGGCGCGGCTGCTGGTGCTGGAAGGCGAAGCGACCCGCGACGGGCACGTCGGCGACCTGCCGGGCGAACTCAGGCGCGGCGACCTCTTGGTGTTCAACGACACCCGCGTGATCCCGGCGCAGCTCCAAGGGCGGCGCGGCCCGATCGCCGGCAGCCCGCAGGACGGGGCCGGTGCTGCGATCGGGGCGACGTTGCACAAGCGCGAGGGGCAGCGGCGCTGGCGTGCCTTTGTGCGCAACGGCCGCCGGCTGCGCGAGGGTGACGTGGTGGAGTTCGGCGCAGGCGCCGCCGCCACCGCGAGCGACCGTGGCGAGGACGGCAGCTGGGCGCTGTCGTTCGCGGGCGACGAGCCCGTCGAGCTGCTGCTCGAGCGCGCCGGGCGAATGCCCCTGCCTCCCTACATCGCCGCTCGCCGGGAGGCGGACGCGAGCGACGCCGATGATTACCAGACCATGTTCGCCGCCGAGCCGGGCGCGGTGGCGGCGCCAACAGCAGCGCTGCACTTCACGCCCGGATTGATGGCTGCGCTGGCGGACGCCGGCGTCGGCCACGCGACGCTGACGCTGCACGTCGGCGCCGGCACCTTCCTGCCAGTGAAGGCGACCGACACCGGTGACCACCGCATGCACGCGGAATGGGGGCGCATCGATGCCGCGACCGCCGACCGGCTCAACGCTGTGCGCGCGGCCGGCGGCCGCCTGATTGCGGTCGGCACCACCTCGCTGCGGCTGATCGAGAGCGCCACGGACGAAGCCGGCGTGGTGCACCCGTTCGAGGGCGACACGGCGATCTTCATCACGCCGGGTTACCGCTTCCGCGGCGTGGACGGCCTCCTCACCAACTTCCACCTGCCGCGATCAACGCTGTTCATGCTGGTATCGGCGCTGATGGGGCTCGACCGGATGAAAGCGGCTTACGCCCATGCCATTGAGAATGGCTACCGTTTCTATTCCTACGGGGACGCTTCGCTGCTGTTGCCTGGAGTGCCTTCCGGCCTGCCGTGACGGTGTCAGGCGGTGGACGTGCAGCGGCGCTGGTCGGCCGCCGCTGAGCATTCTCCGACCGCGTGATGCGCAAGACGTATTGCACCGACGATACAGCCGCCGAACAAGGCTCCCTCCAGCGCGCCGCTGGCGAACTCGGCCAGCGCTCCGAAGCCCATGTTGCCGAATGGCATCCCGAGCTGGCCGAGCCGTAGCCGCGAGCCCGGAAAGCTATGGGCAAGAAGATCGAGGCTGCCGCCCATCAGCCTGCCGCCGAGCAGAAGAACGAGCACCCCGCCCGCGCTTCCAACGAGCGCGGCGACCACGATCTGGCGCGACAGCGACGGCAGCAGCGCGCGGTGCCCGGCGAGCCAGGCGCCGAGCCCCACCGACGCGCCCAGCACCAGGCCCTCGCTTCCGCCGGTGATGTCGCCGGGCGATTTGCCGAGCAGGAGGTTGAAGGCGTCGAGGCCGAGGAGCTTCACGATGCCGCCGGTCGCAAGCCCGCCCAGCGCGCCGCCGACGATGCTCCAGGCGCGACCTCGGGCGAACCCTGCCACCGCGATGCCGAAGCTCACCCCTGCGCCTCCGACCAAGGCGGCCACTATCGTCAACCACAGGAGGACGAGCAGCGCGGAGGCGCCGCCGGTCCCCGCGCCCGCCGACTGTGCCGCGGCGCCTGCCCCATAGAAGAGGCCGCCAGCAACGCCGGCCACGCCCGCGCCCAGCGTCCCCGCACCGCCCATCGCCAGGCACCTGCGCCAGCCGTATTCAGACCGGGCGGCCAACTCCTGGCGTTCGGGGGTGCCTTCTACGATCACATGGTCGATCGACTCGACGGGCGCGATGAAGCGGTAGCCGTGCTTGGGAACCGTCTCGATGAACCTCGGCCGGGCGGCGTCGTCGCCTAGCTGCCGCCGCAGCGCCTTGATGCACTGGGTCAACGCCTCGTCGGTGACCGGCACACCGCGCCATACCTCGGCGATGAAACGATCCTTGCTGATGAGCCTGCCGGGCGCGCCGACCAACAGGATCAAGGCATCGAGGTAGCGGGCGCTCACGTCCACCCGCACGCCCTCGCACCGCAGCGTCCGGTCCTCGCAATCGAGGGTGAACGAACCGAAGCGGAAGTTGCCGGATGCCACTTTTCAGCAAACCCTCACCGTTCGCTCATGCTCCTCACCGGGGCTCGTGGGAGATGCAAGTCTGTTCCGGCAAGGAGGCAAACCGATGATGAGGGAAACACTGGGGGCGACAGCTCGCCGCAGCAATTTGTGGAGAGTGGCGGGGTGGAGCCTCGCGGCGCTGGTTCTGCTGCTTCCTCTCGGGGCGATGCAGGTCACACAAGAGGTGAACTGGACCGCGTCCGACTTCGTCATCGCGGCGGTGCTGATCGGCGGCGGCGGCCTCGCCTTGGAGGTGGGACTGAGGGCCTCCCGCAGCCACGCCTATCGCGCCGCGATGGGCGTTCTCGTTGTCACGGTCTTCCTGATGGTGTGGTTGAACGCAGCGGTGGGGATCGTCGGCAGCGAGCATAACCCGATCAACCGCCTCTATGACGGCGTCGCTGTTTTCGCCATCGCGGGGGCGATCGCGGCGCGTTTGCGGGCGCGGGGCATGGTGCGCGCGGTGGGGGCCGCGGTGATCGTCCAGGCGGTTGTCGGTGCCGTCAGCGTTGCGGCCGCGGGCAGCGAACCTGCGGACGCGGTAGGCGTGGCGGCGATCAACGGCGTGTTCGTGGCACTTCTTGCCGGCTCCGCCTGGCTGTTCGGCAAGGCCGCACAGCAAGCTGGCGAGGCCTCGCCGCCCTCGTGATCAGTGGCCGCCCTCCACCCAAGGAATGCCCGCCCGGCAAAAGGCGTCTGCCAGCGCCGCTTCGAGATCGAGCGACTCCCACTGGCTCATCGGATTCAGATGCTCCACCAGTTCGGGCAATAGCCGGACGCCGAAGCGCCTGACGGCGCTGCTCGCCTTGTAGCCCGCCTTGTGCTGGTCGAACCGCCAGTCGGGATCGCGCGCGGTCTGTCCCACGTACAGGCCCCACCGGCCGCCCCGCGCCGGATCGTGGAGCAGGATGACGTACACCGAGTGGCCGGTCCCCGCCGCCCGGGCCGTGGCAGCGCGCAAGGTACGCGCGGCCCGCTCTGCCTTTGCCATCCATCCCGGTTCGGCCATCGGGAGCGCAACGCATGAAAGCGGATTGCGGATGTGCGCTCTTGGTTCTGCGCCACAGCTATGGCGATGGCTCGTGGCTGCTGCCATGGTAGTCCCATGCTGTTGCTGATGCTTGCCGCCGCCGCCGTTCAGGCCGCCCGTCCTCCCCAGGCGCCCGACGGGCAGGCCCAGCCGCCTGCGACGATGGTGGCAGAGCCGGTGGCGATGGCCCTCGCCGGTTTCGACTCGGACGAAGGCGGGCGTACCACCCGCGCCGAGATGGAAGCCGGCGTACGCCGCTCTTTCCAGCTGGTCGACACCGCCCACACCGGCAAGCTGCGCTACATCGACTTCGCCGAATGGTCGCTGCGCTGGCTGGGCGACCGCAATGCGCTGCCCAGCCCCTTTGACGTCGATCGCGATGGTGACGACGCCGTGTCGCTGGAGGAATTGCAGGCCTGGTTCGCCGCCACCTTCGACCGGCTCGACAAGGATCATGACGGCATCCTGACGCGCGCCGAGCTGTTGACCATCCGCGCCACCACCGGCGGCGGCCCGGGGGGCGGACGCGGCAGGCCCGGGCGGCGCTGACCTCGCATCATGCCACCACGTTTCGACTTCGCCATTCACGCGACCGACGGCCGCGCCCGCACCGGCGCGATCACCATGCGGCGCGGCGTCATCCGCACCCCCGCCTTCATGCCGGTCGGCACCGCGGCGACCGTCAAGGCGATGAAGCCGGGCGACGTCTCCGCCTCGGGTGCGGACATCATCCTCGGCAACACCTATCACCTGATGCTTCGCCCCGGGGCCGAGCGGGTGGCGCGGCTGGGCGGATTGCACGGCTTCATGGGCTGGAACCGGCCGATCCTGACCGATTCGGGCGGCTATCAGGTGATGAGCCTCGCCGACCTCACCAAGCGCTCCGAAGAGGGCGTGTCGTTCAAGTCGCACCTCGACGGTACGCGCCACCTGCTGAGCCCGGAACGGTCGATCGAGATCCAGCGCCTGCTCGGCTCCAATATCGTCATGGCGTTCGACGAACTGGTGCCGACCACCTCCACCCGTGAGGTGCAGGCAGCGGCGATGGAGCGATCGATGCGCTGGGCACGCCGCTCGCGCGACGCATTCGACGGCGGCGGCGAGCACGCGGCGGAGAACGCGATCTTCGGCATTCAGCAAGGCGCGCTCGATGAAAGCCTGCGCCGCGCCTCCGCCGACGCTCTCGTGGACATCGGCTTCGACGGCTATGCGATCGGCGGCCTCGCGGTCGGCGAAGGGCAGGAGGCGATGCTCGGCTGCCTCGACTTCGCGCCCGCGCAGCTTCCGGCGGATCGGCCCCGCTACCTGATGGGCGTCGGCAAGCCCGACGACATCGTCGGCGCGGTGGAGCGCGGCGTCGACATGTTCGATTGCGTGCTGCCCACCCGCTCGGGGCGCACCGGCCAGGCGTTCACGCGGGCCGGGCCGCTCAACCTGCGCAATGCCCGCCACGCCGAAGACAAGGGTCCGCTCGACCCCGATTGCCCCTGCCCGGTATGCGCGACGTGGAGCCGCGCGTACCTTCACCACCTCGTCCGCGCGGGCGAGATCCTGGGCGCGATGCTGATGACCGAGCACAACATCTGGTTCTACGAAACCCTCATGGCCGACTTGCGCGCCGCCATCGCCGGCGGCACGCTGACAGCGTTCGCCAACGGCTTTCGCGCGCGCTATGTCAGCCGCAAAGGAGAGCCCGCGTGACCGATCCCGTTCCCGACACCGACGCCCCCAACGAAATCCTCGCCGCCGCCAAGGACGCCAAGGCCCATGCCGAGGCCGCCGCCAGGAACGTCGCCGACAAGGCGCGCAACTGGCCGCTTGCGAAGATCGGGCTGGGCGTCAGCATCGGTTCGGCCGCGATCGCTGGCGCGGTGCTGTTCGCGAACCGCAACAAGGGCGATCAGTGACGCGGCGCCTCCTCGCCGCCGCCCTGCTGCTCGGCACCGCCGCACCGCTCGCCGCGCAGACGACGCCGAGTGCGGCGGTGAAGCCCATCGCCTTCACCCAACGGACGCTCGCCAACGGCCTTAAGGTCTATGCCATCCGCGACACCACGACGCCCAATGTCGCGGTGCAGATGTGGTACGACGTCGGCGCCAAGGACGATCCCAAGGGCCGCTCCGGCTTTGCGCACCTGTTCGAGCACCTGATGTTCAAGGCGACGCGCAACCTCGTCTCGGAGCAGATGGACCGGCTGACCGAGGATGTCGGCGGCTACAACAACGCCTCCACCAACGACGACTATACCAATTATTATGAGGTGGTGCCCGCCAACCACCTCCAGCGGCTGCTGTTCGCCGAGGCCGATCGTATGGCGAGCCTGGTGGTGGAGCCGACCAGCTTCGCCTCCGAGCGCGACGTGGTGAAGGAGGAGTATCGCCAGAGCGTGCTCGCGCAGCCCTATGGCAAGCTCTACGGCACGTATCTGCCCGAGGTGACGTACACGCGGCATCCCTATGCCCGCGGCACCATCGGCGACATCGGCAACCTGGAGGCGGCATCGATCGAGGATGTGCGCGCCTTTCACGCGACCTTCTACCGGCCCGACAATGCGGTGCTGGTGGTGTCGGGCAATTTCGACCCGGCGCAGCTCGACCGTTGGATCGACCAGTATTTCGCAGCCGTGAAGCGGCCTGCGGGCGCGATCCCGCGCGTGACGGTGGCTGAGCCGCCGCGCACCGCCCCGGTCTCGCGCACGGTGTACGAGGCGAACACGCCGCTGCCGGCGGTGCTGGTCAGCTACCATATCCCCCCCGATCGTGAGGCGGATAATGCCGCCATCGCGGTGCTCGACACCGTGCTGGCGACCGGCGAGAGTTCGCGGCTGTATCAAAGCCTGGTCTACCGCGACCGTATCGCCAACACCGCCGAGACGTTCCTCGACACCAAGCAGGCGACCGGCAACCTCAACGTGATCGCCATCATGGCCGGCGGCAAGACGGCCGCGCAGGGCGAAGCGGCGATCAAGGCCGAAGTAGCGCGGCTGCGTGACCAGCCCGTCTCCGACGCCGAACTGGCACGCGCCAAGAACCAGATCCTGACCGCTGCCATCCGCCGCCGCGAGACCGCAGAGGGCAAGGCCTTCCTGATCGCGGAGGCGGCGATCGTCGATGGCGATCCGCACGCCGCCGACCGCCAACTGGCCGCGATCGGGCGGGTCACGTCGGCTGACGTGCAGCGCGTCGCCCGCCGCTATCTCGGCGACAACCAGGCCGCGACGATCCGCTACCTTCCGGCCGAGGCGAAGCCCGCCGGGGCGGCGAGCGACGCCATCGCGGTGGCGCCGACCGTGACGGTGGCAGACCTGCGCGCGCCGGCCGACGTGGCGGTGGTCACCCCAGCCGCTGCCGGCGAACGGCTGATGCCCCCGCCCGCCGCGGCTCCGGTCAAGGCGACGCTGCCCCGGCCGGTGGAAACGCGGCTCGCCAACGGCTTGCGCGTCATCACCGTCGAGCGCCACGATCTGCCGCTGGTCACGGCCGCGCTGGTGGCGTCGGGCGGCGGCGCGACCGATCCCGCCGGGCGGGCAGGCGCCGCCAGCCTCGCGGCCGAGGTGATGACGAAGGGCACCCGCACCCGATCCGCCACGCAGATCGCCGCGGCGATCGAGTCGCTGGGCGGCGCGCTCGATGCCGACGCCGGCCGCGACGGCGCCTCGATCGAGGTCACCGTCAAGTCGGATGCGCTGGCACCTGCGATGGGCATCCTCGCCGACGTGGCGCGTAATCCCGCCTTCGCCGCCGACGAGATCGAGCGTGCCCGGGCACAGGCGATCGACACTCAGGCGGTGGCGCTGAGCAATCCGGCGCAACTCGCCGGGCTTGCCGCCAATCGGCTGGTCTACGGCGATGCGCCTTATGGAGCGCCGCTGGAGGGCACGCCCGCGTCGCTCAAGGCGCTGGCCGCGACGGACCTGCAGCGGTCCTACCGCACCACCTGGCAGCCTGGGCAGGCCGCGCTGTTGCTGGTCGGCGACATCACGCCGACGGCAGCGCACGAACTGGCGGAAAGGAACTTCGGCGACTGGCGTCCGGCGGCCGGTGCCGTTCCCGAATCGCGCCAACCGAACTACCCGGCGCCGCGCGTGCTGGTGATCGACATGCCGGGTGCGGGCCAGGCGGGCGTGGTCGTCGCGCGGCCAGGCATCGCGCGCGCGGACGAGCGCTACTATCCGCTGCAGGTCGCCAACACGATCCTGGGCGGCGGCTTCTCGTCGCGGCTCAACCAGGAGGTCCGCATCAAGCGCGGCCTCGCCTACGGCGCGGGCAGCAGCGCGACGGCGCGGCGGCTGCCCGGGCTGGTCACCGCACGCACGCAGACAAAGAACCCGACCGCACCTGACGTCGCGACGCTGATCGTGGCCGAGATGAAGCGCATGGGTGCCGAGCCGATCGCACCGGCGGAGCTCGACACGCGCAAGGCGTCGCTGGTCGGCAACTTCGGCCGGGGCATCGAGACCACGGCGGGGATCGCCGGCGTGCTCGGCGACTATGTGCTGGAGGACGTGGCGCTGGCAGAGCTCGATCGGTTTACCGATCGCGTCAATGCCGTCGATGCCGCCAGCGTCTCGGCGGTGTCCAGGACGCTGCTCGATCCGGCGCCGGCAAGCATCGTCGTGGTCGGCGACGCCAAGCAGTTCCTCGGCCCGCTGCAACGGGCGTTCCCGCAGCTGACGGTGGTCAAGGCGGTCGCAGTGGATCTCGACAAGCCGACGCTGAACTGACGCTTCGGCCCAGGCAAAGCTTGTCAACGGGCGGGTTCGTCCCGCGCTGGGACGGCCGGATTTTGGGGGCGGATCGTCAACGCCCGTTGCGCTATGCGCCGCGCCTGCCGGGATGGACTCGGCTGGAGCCAAAGACGTTGCGGGTATCGCTGTCCACCGTTCGCACGCTGCGACAGGCCTGGCTGGCGTTGGCCGGGCTGTCGCTGGCGGTATGCGCCGGCCTGTCGGGCCACGCGGCGCTGCGGGCGGTGGAGAGCCATCC
>Ga0210040_10004683_pt1 | contig 17719 bp, 23 predicted proteins | sample CryGeyCG12114_NA_FD_185462 | JGI IMG/M metagenome (GOLD analysis project Ga0210040, IMG submission 185462) | Groundwater microbial communities from aquifer - Crystal Geyser CG19_WC_8/21/14_NA (SPAdes) (version 2) | ecosystem: Environmental > Aquatic > Deep subsurface > Groundwater | place: USA... | reverse complement strand
CCGCGCGGCTGCGGCGGGTGGCGCGGGCGCGCGGGCTGATGGAGGCCCCGGCCATCGATGCGCTGGACGATGCACAGGCGCTGGACCTGGTGTTCCGGCCGGGCTTCTCCACGGCGGGGCAGGTGACCGAGCTGTCCGGGCGGGGCGTCGGCATGGACGCGGTGCGCGGGGCGGTGGAGGCGCTGGGCGGGCGCGTCGCGCTGGTGGGCGCGGCCGGGGCGGGCACCACCGTGCGGCTTTCCCTGCCCCAGGGGGCGGCGGTGACCACGGTGCTGCTGGTGCGCGCCGGCGGCGAGGCCTTCGGCGTGCCGGTGGAGCACGTGGCCGAGACGCTGCGCCTTCCTGCCGGGCGCATCCTGCCGCTGCGCCAGGCGGAAGCCTTCGTGCTGCGCGAGCGCACCGTGCCGCTGCTCGGCCTGGCCGCGCTGCTGGGGCTGGAGCCGCCCGCGCGGGGCGAGGCCGCGCGGGTGCTGGTGACGGGCACGGGCGCGGGCCGGGCGGGGCTGGAGGTGGAAGCCTTCGCCGGCCGGCTGGACGTGCTTCTGCGCCCGGCGGAGGGTCTGCTGCGGGGCATGCCGGGGTTGCTGGGCACGGCCTTGATGGGGGATGGCCGGGTGCTGGTCGTGCTCGACCTTCCGGCCCTTCTGGCCGGCCCCGCCGTGACGGCTTGATGGAGGCACGCATGGGGCTGGTCGTGGAGGGGCAGACGATTCGCCTGGAAGGCCCGGCCCGGGTGGAGCATGCCGAGCCGCTGCTGGCCTTTCTGCAGGGCGGCGAGAACCGCCGGGTGGACCTGCGGGGCGCCGGCCCTTTGCACGCGGCGGTGGTGCAGGTGCTGCTGGCCCTGCGCCCGGGGCTGGACGGGCCGGCGGGGGATGCCTTCACCGCCCGTTGGCTGGAACCGCTTCTTGCAAGGCCGCAACAGGGTTAGGATCAGGCAGGCGCCGCGTCGCGCACAGCCTCGGAGCAGCCGGATGGCCACCACGGTCTTGATCGTCGATGACAGCAAGCTGGCGCGCATCGTCGCCGGCAAGGCGGTGGCCGCTCTGCAGCCGGACTGGGGGCGGGTGGAGGCCGGCAACGCCGAGGAAGCCATGGCGCGGCTGGAGGCGGGCGGGATCGACCTGGCGCTGCTGGACTACAACATGCCTGGCAAGGACGGGCTGACGCTCGCGGCCGAGATGCGGGCCCTGCACCCATCCATGCCGATCGCGGTGATCACCGCGAACGTGCAGGACGAGGTGATCGCGCGGGCGCGGGCCGTGAGCGCGGCCTTCGTGCCCAAGCCGGTGACGGAGGAGGCGCTGCGGGGCTTCGTGTCCGGAGCGGCGCTGCGGCTGCGCGTGGGGGCACGGTGACCCTCCCCCCCAGTTTCACGGACGAGCACGTGGCGGGGGCGGTGGCGCTCTCGGAGCTCGAGCGGGACGCGCTGACGGAGCTCGTGAACATCGGCGTCAGCCGGGCGGCCGCAAGCCTTCGCCGGATGGTGGGGGGCGAGGTGCTGCTCTCGGTCCCGGCGATCGAGATCATTCCGCAGGCCACCGCCGCGACCCTCATCGCCGAGCGCGAGGGGGAGGACCTGGTCGCGGTGCGCCAGGACTTCTCCGGCGCCTTCCGGGGCCGGGCGCTGCTGCTGTTCCCGCAGTCCAACGGGCTGGAGCTGGTCCGGGCGGTGCTGGGCGAGGATGTGGCGCCCGAGGACGCCGCCGAGATGGAGCGCGAGGCGCTGGCGGAAACCGGCAACATCATCCTGAACGGCTGCCTCGGCACCATGGCGAACATGCTGCACCGTTCGCTGACCATGTCGCTGCCCCAGGTGCTGCGCGGCGACGGGCGGAGCCTGCTGGATGCCGGGGGGCCGGCCTCGCCCGAAGGTCTGGTGCTGTTCCTCTACATCAACTTCGCCGTGCGGGACCGCAGCATCCGCGGCTACATCGCCATGGTCATGGACATGCCCTCGCTGGGCGCGCTGAAGCTGCTGGTGGGCGACTTCATCGAGCGTGTGATGGACGACGAGATGGACGTGTTCCCGGCGGCGCAGGGCTGAGGGGCGCGGCCCCTACAGATCCACCTCGATGCTGAACAGGGCGCGGAAGCGGGGCGAATCCCGCCCGATGCCCGCGCCGGCGCCGAAGCCCACCGCCACCCTCTCCCCGAGCCGGTGCCGGGCGCCGATCTCGATGATGTTGGCGTCGCGCTCGCCCCGGTCGCCACGCTCGCGCACGTAGTCCAGGATCAGCGCGGTGTCCCGGTCCAGCAGCTGGCTGTAGCCCGCGACCACGCGGTAGCGGTTGTGCCGCTCGTCGGCCGAGGGCGCGAAGCGCGTGGACCAGCTGACGTTGAGGTGCAGGCGCCGCTGGGCGGAGGGGTCGATCGTCCGGGTGACGACGCCCGTGAACTGGAGCTGGGTGCCGCGGTCGCCCGGGCCGGTCGGCGTGCTGGCATCCGCCGCGACCGCGAAGGCCGGAAGCCAGGAGCCTTCCCGGCTGAGATTGTAGAGGGCACCCACGCTGAGCTCCCCCGCATTGGCGCGACTGCCGGAGCCCGCGACATAGGGGAGGCTGAGGTTCAGCAGCAGCCCGTCCGCGGGACTAACCTGGAACTGTGGGAAGATCTGCAGCTCGTCGTGCCCGCGGCGGCGGTCGAAGCGCAGGCCGAGCTGCGCCTCGCCTTCGTTTGGATCGCCGGTGAAGGCGTCCTGCAGGGTGGTGGGCAGGAAGATGTCGAGGTCGTCCGGATCCACGGCCTGCGCCGCACCGGCCGTGCCGAGCAGGAAGAGAAGGGCGTGAAGCGCCGGGCGAAGCGGGGCGCTTGCCTTTTGGGGCAGTGAAACGGTCATGTGCCCGGGATAGCCCGGCGCACGCGCGGCTGCACTCCCCCGCGAGGGAAGCCAGCGGGGCAGGACGGACGGATGGCAGGGAAAGCACGCCGGAGCGCGCGGCGGGAATCCAGCCCGCGACATCGAGACCGCGAAGCCTGGGCCCCGACCGGCCCGGCGCGATCCGGATGCTGGATCCGAACCACCGAAGCCGAGCGCCTCAGCCCCTCATCCTCCGCCCGCAAGCCGTTGTGACGCTCCGGTCCACCGAACAGGGTGGGTGTCGTCCACACCGATGAACGACGGCGGAGCATCCCGGTTCATTCGTCCGCCAGGTTGGCAACGTGGACGAGCGCCTCGGCGAGTGCAGCGTCCATGGCGGCCGCACAACTGCTCGCCTCGCCGTTGTCGATCTCACCCGCAGCATGCAGGTCGTCATCGTACGGATCCACGATCTCCCAGATCCAGGGATCACCCCATGCGCCCGAGGCTGGGTTCGGAAACACACGCAGCAGCAGAGGGGGATCACCCAGGCGGGATGGCAAAGCCCTCGTCCAGACATCGCCCTCGTGCGGGGTCCATCCGGGTGCGTGCCGGTTGGGCTCCGTCACGGTGCCCGCAGGCCCTGCGGAGGGTCCTGGCGCAGCCTGACGCCAAGCCCGTTATCGCTCTCGTCCGCGAAAACAACGCCTGCATCCTCCAGGGCGGCACGGATGGCGGCAACGGTGGATGGACGGGGTCGGCCCGAACCCGCCTCGACGTATTTCACAGTGTCGTACCTGCAGCCTGCGGCCATCGCGAGCTGCCCATGCGTCCAGCCCAGCATCTGGCGTGCTTCCCGGCACTGCTGAGGGGTCAACCCGCTTCATCCCGCAACGGTTCGCCAGCCCTGCTCCCGCTTTGCGCGGTGAACGCGACGGCGAGGGTCTCGATGGCGGCAAACCCATCCAGCGGGTCCCGACATGCTCCTGGGCGGTGACGCATCACTGCAGGGCGCCCCACCGGGGCACAGCAGGCTCGGCTGCCGCCCACTTCCAACGTCCTTCCTGACGGCAGGCCGTCGTGACGAACCACTTGCCCTCGGAGATGGAGAAGAGTGCCTCTCGGCAGGTCGCGAGCGGGGTGACCATCTCTCGCACGAGCCGCACCTCGCCATCCTCGTTGCCAACGGGAATGTCGTGCTCGATGCGCCAAGCGCGCACCTCGCCGGGCGCCAGGCTTCCGATCACTTCGGCCACCGCGTCCTGCTCGCCTCTCGCCCGCACGCGCACGGCCCAGTTCAGGCCAGCCTGCACGCCAGCCCGCGTGCCCACCGCGATGGCGAAGCCCGCTGCCGGGTTGCCGGTGGCGGTGCCCGCGGCGATGCCAGCCGCTGCCCCCGTCAGATCCGCAGCCAGGCCGCACCCAGCCAGGGGGGCCAGAAGCAGCAGCGCGAGGCAGCGTCTCACTGCAGGCTGCCCCAGCGCTCCGTGGCCGGCTCCGCTGAGGCCCACCGCCAGGCCTGCCCGTCCCGGCATACATAGGCGGTGTAGAAGCCACGCCGCGGCATCTCCTCGGGCCGGCTCGTCGCGTCCACCGAGAACACGATCTCCTTGCAGTGGATCGACCCAGCCTCGATCACCCGCACAATGGTCACCTCGCCGCGCTCGTCCGGCTCGATCGGGACCTTGTGGGTGATGGACCAAGCAGCCACCGCACCGACCGGCAGCGGGCCCGCCGCCGCTGCGATGCGATCCTGTGCCGCGGCGTGAGCGCGCCGCTGAGCATAGTGCAGCCCGGCACGCACCCCCGCCTGCACGCCAAGCCCGATGCCGGTCGTGGTGGTGGCGCCGGCTCCCACAACGTCGGCGATCGCGGCGCCACCCAATCCAGCACCGGCGGCGCCGCCTTCCGTCAGCAGCTCGGAACATCCGGGCAGCGTCAGACCGACGAGGGCAAGTGGCGCCAGCATCGAACGGAATCGCGGCAGTGAACTCGGCGGCATCGCTTCTCCTGGTGGTGCTCGTTTCATGGGTCTGACCTGATCATCACGTGGTCCCCTGCCTGCTTCCGCTGCGCCTCCCCTCCTCCAGGCCAGGCTCGCACCCGCTGCTCGAAAGGTTGAGCGGCGTGATGTTCCTCTTTCCCCGTTCAGCCGAACTTCTTCCCAGATCAAGCTGCGGGTGGCTTCGACGGAGGACGTGTTCAGGCTGCTCGTGCTCGCTGCTGAATAACTCACCTTTAGGTTATTTGGGTCAGCCCGAACACCACCCTGGGTTGATAATACGCATGTGTTTTAGCTAGTTTTGCCATCGCAGCCATTCCACACGGACAGGCAGAACAAGGGAGATGGTGCCGGCACATGTCCCAGATGTTGCAGGATCAGATCGCCAAGCTGCACGACGAGGCCCAGGCGTGTCGCGAGGTGGCATCTCACATCAGTCTCAGGGTCGCCGCTGAGTCCCTGCTGGAGACGGCCAGGGCATTCGATCGCCAGGCGGCTCTGTTGGAGCGCCTGCGGGAAAAGGAGGAGAAAGACGTCGGGGCCATCGCTTCAGTTGGGTGAAAGGTCACTGTAAGCAGACCTCACTACCTTCGGTTGTGGGCAGATACGTTATCGGCCCGGGTAACCCGGTGAAGGCAGCGGCGTCTGATGCTCAAAAGTGCTTACGTCATCATTCCCGCTTTACTGGTCTGTTTGGGTGTCATGTGTTTCCTGCTCTGGCAGGAGATCGTGCAGGCACGGCAAAGCAACACACCTTCGGCTGAGCAGAGCAAACCCAAAAGCGATTGAGCGCCGCGGCCGCCGACAACGCGGATCCTCACCAGCCTGCTCTTTGCGAAGCGTGCTGCTGCTGTTCCCCAGGATGAACTCGCCAGCGGTGACGTTCAAAGCCTGTTCATGCCGGTGGCGTCCTGCCGGCCCTGATGATGACGCCCGACGCGGATCGGGAGCCGGTTCGATCGCGCAAGGCAAACGCCGGAAGCCGCCCGCGGTGGCTCACCAAGCCGGACAAGGGTTATGGCCGGGCTTGGGGCGCGTGCGGCCTGTCTGGCCCAATGCCTACAAGCCGAGAGCGCTGAGCGCCCGCTTGGCCTTGAGTTCGAGCAGCTTGGCCTTTGCCGCTGCGTGGGCATTCTCGGCGGAAACGAACCCACGGGTCGAAGCGGCAATGCTTTGGTGGCCGCTCGCCAGGCGCCATCGCCAAGGCTCAGCGCCGGAGCCACTGCGCTCGACCAGGACCTGCACCTGCGCCAATCCCTGGTCGCCCAGCGCCATCGTACATTCCCTCCCGCGGCTTGCTGGCCAGCGACGCCAGTAACGATGAGCGGGACACACGCTCAATGTTCCTTTGGTAAGGAAATGTGCAGCCGCCCCGCTGCCCGCCGGGCGACGATAAGCCGCGAGGAGAAGCCACGGCCTGGCGGGGTCCAAGGCGCGAGCACCTCCGAAGCCCGGCGGTACGACGAAGAACAAACAAGCCAGGACCGGAGGGAGCAGTCTCATCCTCGGCGAAGAGGCTTACCCCCCGCCGTCCCCGCCTCCTCCACCATCGCCAGCGCCAGCGCCACCCCCATCTCCCCCGGCATCACCACCGTCGGCACCATCCGCCGCAGCCTCTGCCGGCGCGTCAGATGCAGCACCGCCGCCGCCAGCGCCTGCGGTGCTGCCGTGGCCGGCTTCCGGCTGGGCGTCGTGGGTGGTGAGCCGATGCAGGTAAGCGAGAGCGATGCCGAACAGCCCTGGCGGCACAACCATGGTGTCGTCCTCCTCAGCTCCGCGACGCTAGTCTTCTTCGCTGTCCGGTGCCTACCCGCTGCCGCCTGCCCGCGGGCGCTGCGGCGATTGCTCCGGATCCTCTGCCCATCACGGGCGATCCGCCAGCCGTGGCCGGCTGATCCCGCCCCTCGACACTCGACGACCACCTCAGGGGGAGACACCGAGCGGAGGCGATCGGGAATGAGTTTGTCGGCCGGTGAGAAGGCCCTCGGCTTCGAAAGCCGTGCCCAGCAGGCTCTGTGGGGATGACCACGGGGGTTGGTGACTGATGCCGGCCCAGGGCAGGCCCCGGGAACATGCCCCCAGTGTGCCCCCGGGAAATGGGCGGGGACGAGTGGAGCGGGCGATGGGAATCGAACCCACGACATTCAGCTTGGGAAGCTGACGTTCTACCTCTGAACTACGCCCGCGCCATGCGAGACTCCTAGCGCAGGCCACGTATGCGTGCAATCCGCGCCCTTGCCCTTCGGGGGTGCCGCGGACTAGCTTGCCCCCGGCGCCGCACCCCGTGGAGCCGCTCGCGATTTGTCGGCCAGCTTGCGGCGAGCATAAAGAAACGCGCTAAACGGCCGTGGCAGCGGGCTTCCCCGCTGCCCGACCGGGCCATCCGTGACTTGATGGAACCGCCCGTTATGCCCAGGACCCTCCCGGACGCCCCCTTCCGCCCCGCCACGCTCCTCGTGCGCGGAGGCCAGAACCGTTCTTCCTTTGACGAGATGTCCGAGGCGGTGCACCTCACTTCGGGCTTCATGTACGAGAGCGCGGAGCAGGCGGAGGACACCTTCCTCGGCACGGTGCAGCACTTCCAGTATTCCCGCTTCGGCAACCCGACGATCGAGGCCCTGCAGAACAAGCTGGCGGCGCTGGAGGGGGCGGAGGCCTGCCGCGTCACGGCCTCCGGCATGGCGGCGGTGCACGGGGCCATGCTCGCCCATCTCAAGACCGGGGACCGGGTGGTGGCGTCCCGTGCGCTGTTCGGCTCCTGCCACTGGATCGTCTCCACCCTGCTGCCGCGCTACGGCATCGAGACGGTGTTTGTGGACGGCACGGACCTCGACCAGTGGCGCGAGGCCTTCCGCAAGCCCGCCGCGATGGTGCTGCTGGAGACGCCGTCCAACCCGATGCTGGAACTGGTGGACTTGCCGGCCGTGGCGGAGCTGGCCCATGCGGCGGGCGCGGTGGTGGTGGTGGACAACGTCTTCGCGACCCCCCTGCTTCAGAAGCCGCTGACCCTGGGCGCGGACGTGGTGGTTTATTCCGCCACCAAGCACTTCGACGGCCAGGGCCGCGTGCTGGGCGGCGCCGTGCTTGGCTCGCGCAAGTGGGTGGACGAGGTGCTTCAGCCCTTCATCCGCAACACCGGGCCGAGCATCTCTCCCTTCAACGCCTGGGTGATCCTCAAGGGGCTGGAAACGCTGCACCTGCGCGTGCCCGCCATGTGCGCCAACGCGGCCGCGGTCGCGGACTTCCTGGCCGGGCGGGCGGAGGTGTCGCGCACGCTTTACCCCTTCCTGGCCAGTCACCCCCAGCAGGCCCTGGCGCGGGCGCAGATGTCGGCGGGCGGCACGCTGGTGACCTTCGACGTGGCGGACCAGGGCGATGGTGCGAAGGCGGCGGCCTTCAGGGTGCTGAACGCGCTGAAGCTGGTGGACATCTCCAACAACCTCGGCGATGCCCGCAGCATGGTGACCCACCCGGCCACCACCACCCACATGAAGGTCGGGCCGGAGGAGCGGGCGCGGCTCGGCATCAACGACGGAACGGTGCGGCTCTCGGTCGGGCTGGAGGACGTGCAGGACGTGATCGAGGACCTGGCCCAGGCGCTGGATGCCTCGCGCGAAAGCCTTCGGCCCGGGCTGCGGGACGCGGGCGGAGGCACGGCCGCGGGCGTGTCCCGGGCGGCTGGTCCGGCGCGCTGAGCGGCACCGGCCGGCCCAGGGCCAACAAGGCGGGATTGACAGGGTCGGCGGCAGGCTTCTTCGCTTCGCCGTCGCCTTGGAGGAGAAGGTGCTGATGAGCGAGGCCGGTGCCTTTACCGCCGTGACGCGCGGCCTCCGGGTGACCGTGCGCAGCTTCTTCCTGGTGGACCAGTCCGATCCGGAGGAGGGGCGCTATGTCTGGGCCTACCGCGTGCAGATCTCCAATGAGGGCCGCGACACCGTGCAGCTTCTCAGGCGAAGCTGGAACATCACCGATGCCCAGGGCCGGACGCAGCAGGTGCATGGCGACGGCGTGGTGGGGGAGCAGCCGGTGCTCGAGCCCGGCGAGGTCTTCGAGTACACCTCGGGCACGCCGCTCGCGACGCCCTCGGGCTTCATGCGGGGGACCTACCACATGGTGGTCACGACCAGTGGGGAAGCCTTCGATGCCGAGATCCCCGCCTTCAGCCTGGACAGCCCTCACGGCCGCGGCGCCCTGAACTGAGGACCGGGGGAGCGCTGCCCTCCCGTTTCTTGCGGGGAAACGCCCGCGCTTTCACGATCTGGGTACCGTCCCATCTCGATTTCCACGCCGCGCGACCGAACGCGGCCCTGCCATGCCCGAAGGAACGCCTGACGTGACCGAGCAGAACTCCCCCATCCTCCAGCCCACCGGCACCGGTACGAGCCTCCGCTGCGACCTGGTGCGCCCGAGCCAGCAGGAGGCCGAAGCGGCGGTGCGGACGCTCCTGCTCTGGGCCGGGGACGACCCGGACCGGGAGGGGCTGCTGGACACGCCATCCCGCGTGGCGCGCTCCTACCGCGAGCTGTTCGCGGGATACGAGACCGATCCCGTGCAGCTCCTCCAGCGCTCCTTCGAGGAGGTGGCGGGCTATGACGAGATGGTGGTGCTGCGGGATATCCGGCTGGAAAGCCACTGCGAGCACCACATGGTGCCGATCATCGGGCGCGCGCATATCGGCTACATGCCGCGCGGCCGGGTGGTGGGCATCAGCAAGCTCGCGCGCGTGGTGGATGCCTTCGCCAAGCGGCTCCAGATCCAGGAAAAGCTCACGGCGCAGATCGCGAACGCCATCAACGACGTCCTGGACCCGCTGGGGGTGGCGGTGGTGCTGGAGGGTTCGCACCAGTGCATGACCACGCGCGGGGTCCACAAGACTGGCGTGGCCATGGTGACCAGCACCATGCTCGGCGCCTTCCGCGACGACCATGCGACGCGGCGGGAGTTCCTGTCGATCATCAACGGACGGGCGAACACCTTCGAGGGGTGAGGCTCCCGTCATGAGCGACGCCCCCGGCCTGGAGCCGGGGGCGCCTTTCGCGCGCGGGCGGCGGTGGCCTGCCCGACTTCAGCAATCCCGGCGGAAGAAGCCGGCCGAGCGGTTGGCACGGGCCGCGTCGGCGTAGGAGCCTGTCACGGCGGCGCGCTGCTCCGTGCCGGCGGCATTGGCATAGGCCTCCCGGCAGTAGGAATCCCCGGCGGCGGGGGCGGCGGCATAGCCCTGCTGCTGCACCGGCCGGCCATAGGCATCGCGCGGGTAGCCCTCCCCCTGGCCCACATAAGCTGGCACGGGCGCCGCATAGGGCGTGCCGTAATTCCCCTGCGCCTGGGCGGCGGGATAGGGGGAGCCATAGGGCGTGGCATATCCCTGAGCCACAGGGGCGGCATAGCCGACGGGGGCGGGTGCCGTGGCGTAATAGGGCTCGCTGGGGGCGCAGGCGGCCAGGCCCACGCCCAGGGCGAGGACCGGCAGCATCGCAAGGCGGGTGCGGGGCATGGCGTGTCTCCTTGTGGAGGGAAAGCGCCCGGGGCCCGTTGTGGTTTCGATCCGGCCCGGGTGCCGCGCCGGGAGAGTTCCGGAATGCCGCGCGGACGACGCGCCCGCTCGCGCGGACCGGGGCTCAGACGGGTGCTGCCGAAGGCCAGGGCGGCCGCGGCGGGCTTCCTCGCGGGGCCACTGGCCAGTCCGCCTCGGCAGCGCCGCTCCGATGGGGGGCTGACCCTTTCGGGCCCCCTTCAGCCCTGCGGAAGATCCTGGCGCTGGATGCCTTCGGGCGAATCGATGGGCGCGACCGGAGCGGTGGGGGTGGTTTCCAGCAACCAGTCACGCAGGTTGCGGCGGACCTGAAGCTCGAACTCCACGTTCAGGTCCTCCATGGCGCGGACCATCAGGGTTTCGGCCGCCCGCGCATGGGCGGCCGTGCCGCTGCCGATGCCGCTGACCGCCCGGCGCGCCTCGGCCTCCGCGAAGGCCACGCGGCGGTCATCGTTCAGCACCTCCACGCGGGCCCGGAGCACCACGGCGACGGAATCGCCGGCGTGGATCAGGTCGGCAGCCTCCACCACGAAGCGGGCGCGGCCGGTGGTGCCAGAGGGAAAGACGCGGTCGCGGCCCATTCGCGCCACCTCGGCCGCGGGAAGGATAGGGGCGGGCGGATCGACGCGGCCCTGCTGCGGCGTGTCGATCACCTCCAGGTCCGCCACGTTCAGGCGCAGCGGCGTGAGATAAGCATAGCCCTGCAGGCGCGGCGGCGCGGGCAGCGGCTCGCTCCCGCCGCAGCCGGCCAGGGCGGCGGCAAGGGAAAGACCCAGCGCCCCCAGGGCGCGGCGGCGATCCATCCCTCCATCGGACCCATGGTTTGGCCCGTGGTTCATCCCTGGGCGGGCCGGCGTGGCGGAACCTGTCATGGCGTTGCGGGATTCCCGGGTGTCAGTTTTTTCGCGTTAGCCGATCAGGCCCGCCCCGCACCACCCCTCACCTCTCCACGGTCGAAGCGGAAGGCAAGGTTGCAGAACTCGCAGTTCATGGTGATCTGCCCGTCCTCGGCCATGTCGTCGAGGTCGCTCTCGGGGAAGCCCTGCAGCACGCCGGCCAGCCGCGCGCGGGAGCAGCGGCAGCCATAGGAAAGCGCCCGGGGGTGGTCCACCAGCAACCCCTCGGCGTGGAACAGGCGGTGCAGAAGCTGGTCGGAGGACAGGGCATCGTCCAGCATCTCTTCCTCCTTCACGGTGCCGGCCAGGATGGTGGCGGTGCGCCAGGCCTCGTCGGCCTCATCGTCCTCCTGCCCGTCGATGCCGCCTTCCGCGGCCACGCGCTCCAGGATCAGGGCGGTGGCGCGCCAGCCCTGCGGCGTGCGCTGGCAGGCCAGGCGCACAAAGGCCTGGAGCTGCTCGGAGGTGCGGAAATAGGAGTCGGTCATGTCCGCCAGGGTGTCGCCGGCGATGGAAACGATGCCCTGGTAGCGGTCCATGTCCGGGCCCTGGTCGCAGGTGAAGGCAAGATAGCCGCGGCCCAGAAGCTGGCTCGCCTCCCCCTTGGGCGAGGCGCCCTCCGCCGGGCGGGCATAGCCGCGCAGGTCGCCGGAATCGGTGCAGTCGGCCAGCAGCATGGGCACGGGCCCGTCGCCCTTCGCCTGCAGGGAGAAGGAGCCGCGGAACTTCAGCGCGGCCGCGAGGCCGGCGGTGAGGGCCAGTGCCTGCCCGAGCAGGCGGGAAACATCCGCCGGCAGGTCGTGGCGGCCGATCAGGGCTTCGGCCAGGCTGCCCAGGCGCACCAGCCGTCCGCGCACGGGGCGGCCCTGCAGATGGAAAGGCAGGATGGCGCGCGGCATCACCGTATCGGGCACCGGCGGGCGCTCATGGTTGAACAGGGCGGGGGTATCGGAGGGGCGGGTCGCGTCTTGCACCCGCCCTACATAGTCAGGACCAGGGGGGACTCACAGGGCCCGGCACCCGCGCCTGGCACATGCCCCCTGCCCCGCGCCGCCTCTCAGTAGAGGGCGCTGGGCGGGAGGCCGTCCCGCATGTCGTCCACGACGCCGCGCACGCCTTCCACCCTGTGGGCGATGGCGTGCAGGCCGCGGCGGACAGCGGCGGAGCGGGCGAAGCCCTGGAAGGCCACGATGCCGTCGCGGACGGAGACATAGGTGTAGAAGGTGTCGGCCCAGGGCTGCTCGCGGATCTCCTTCCAGATGGCATCGCGCAGGCGCTGGTCCTCGGCGGCGCCGGCAGCGAGCGAGGGCGGCGGCACCAGCAGGGCCTGGAGAAGGTCGGCGCGCGAGACAAGGCCGACGAGTTGGCCGTCCCGCAGCACGGGCACCCGGCGGATGCCGCGCTCCTCCATGATGTGGGCGATGTGCTCAACCGAGGCGTCCTCGCCCACCGTGATCACGCTGCGGGTCATCACGTCCTCGGCCAACATGCCGTTGACCTGGGCGTAGCGCTCCGCATCGCGGTCGCGGTTGCCGAAGAGGCGGCGCAGCCAGCCGGGCAGGCCATCCTCGGCGCCGCTCAGGCGGCGGATGAGGTCCAGCTCGGTGACGATGCCCAGCAGGGTGCCGGCGGAGGAGATCACCGGCACGGCGGAAATGCCGCGCTCGGACAGGAGCTGGGCCACGGCGGAAACAGGCATGGAAGGGGGAATGCTCACCACCTCCCGCGTCATCAGGTCGCGGGCGCTGAGGGATTCCATCACGAGGGCGGACATCGGGGGCTCCAGGGCTTGTGCCTGGCGCAACACTGGTCCGGCCGGGGAGGCAGTGCCTTGATCCTGATCAAGCAACAGGGTCCCGCACCGCCTGCGCGGCAGGCCCGGGGCCCGGCGGGAGCCTCAGCCCAGGCCCATCGCCCAGAGAAGCACGCCTTTCTGCGCGTGCAGCCGGTTCTCGGCCTCGTCGAACACCACGCTCTGCGGGCCGTCGATCACCTCCTGGGTGATCTCCTCGCCGCGATGCGCGGGCAGGCAGTGCATCACCACGGCATCCGGCGCCGCGTGGCGCATCAGGGCGGCGTTGAGCTGGTAGGGGGCGAGCAGGTTGTGGCGGTTCACCGCCGCCGCGTCGGGCTTCTCGTCGGACATGGAGACCCAGGTGTCCGTCACCACGCAGCGGGCGCCACGCACGGCGGCCGCGGGATCGTCGGTTTCCTCGATCCGCGCGCCCTCGCGCCGGGCCCAGGCCACCAGCTCGCCGGGGGCGCGGAGCGCGTCGGGGGTCGCCAGGCGCAGCGTGAAGTCGAAGCGCGCGGCGGCCTGGATGAAGGACTGGGCGACGTTGTTGCCGTCCCCGGTCCAGGCGATGGTCTGCCCCGCGATGGGGCCGCGATGCTCCTCGAAGGTCAGCACGTCCGCCATGATCTGGCAGGGGTGGGACACGTCGGTCAGGCCGTTGATCACGGGCACCGTCGCGTGCTCCGCGAGGCCGCGCAGCTTCGCCACGTCGTCGGTGCGCAGCATGATGGCATCCACGTAGCGCGACAGGACCTTGGCGGTGTCGGCCGGCGTCTCGCCGCGGCCGAGCTGCATGTCCCGCCCCGACAGCACCACGGCATGGCCGCCGAGCTGGGTGATGCCCACCTCGAAGGAGACGCGCGTGCGGGTGGAGGGCTTCTCGAAGATCAGCGCGATGCTTTTCCCCGCCAGCGGCTTGCCCGGAACGCGGCCCGCCTTGGCGTCGCGCGCGAGGTCGAGCATGCGGCGCAGCGTCGCGGTGTCGAAGTCCATCACCTCCAGGAAGTGGCGGGGGGCCACCGGCCCCCCGTCCACCGTCTTCAGCGCGGCACTCACTTGGCCGCCGCCTTCGCCTCGCTCGGCGTCAGGCGCAGGCAGGTGCGGTCGAGCAGGCGGAGCGCCTCGTCCACCTCGGCCTCGGTGATGACGAGCGGCGGCGCGACGCGCAGCACGTTCATGCCGGCGGCCACGGTCAGCAGGCCCTCGGCCAGGGCGGCGCCCTGCATTTCCGTGTTCGAGACAGCGTCGGTCAGGCGCAGGCCCAGCAGCAGCCCCGCGCCCTGCACGCCCATGACCACCTTGGGATGGCGCGCCGCGAGGTCGAGCATGCCGCGCCAGAGGTGGCGCGCCACGCGGTCCACGGTGTCGAGGAAGCCCGGCGCCAGGATCACGTCCAGCACGGCATTCCCCGCGGCGCAGGCGAGCGGGCCGCCGCCATAGGTGCTGCCATGGGTGCCGGGCTTGAGGTGCACCGCCACCTTCTCCTTCGCCAGCGTCGCCGCCAGCGGGAAGCCGCCGCCGATGCCCTTGGCGGAGGACATGATGTCCGGCTCGATCCCGGCCCATTGGTGGGCCCAGAGCTTGCCGGAGCGGCCCATGCCGGTCTGCACCTCGTCCAGCGCCAGCAGCAGGCCGAACTCGTCGCAGGTGGCGCGAAGCTCCTGCAGGAAGCGGAGATCCGCCGGGCGCACGCCGCCCTCGCCCTGCACGGGCTCGATCATGATGGCGGCCGTTTCCTTCGTGATCGCCTGGCGCACGGCGTTCATGTTGCCGAAGGGAACGTGGTCAAAGCCTTCAACCGGCGGGCCGAAGCCTTCCAGGTACTTCTTGTTGCCGGTGGCGGAGATCATCGCCAGCGTCCGGCCATGGAAGGCGCCCTCGAAGCAGATGGTGCGGAAGCGCTCGGGCTGCCCGGCATCGGCGTGGAACTTGCGCACTGCCTTCACCATGGCCTCGTTCGCCTCGGCGCCCGAGTTGGAGAAGTAGACGCTGTCCGCGAAGGGCGTCGCCTCCACGAGGCGCGCGGCAAGGCGCTCCGCCTGCGGGATGCGGTAAAGATTGGAGCTGTGCATCACGCGCCCGGCCTGTTCCGCGATGGCGGAGACAAGGTGGGGATGCGCGTGGCCGAGGCTGCTGGTCGCGATCCCGGCGCCGAAGTCGAGGTATCGTCGGCCCTGCCCGTCCCACAGCCAGGCGCCCTCCCCCCGCTCAAAGGCGAGGTCGGCACGGTTGTAGTTCGGCATCAGGGCGGGGATCACGCGGCGTGGCCCTCCGGAAAGGCCCGCGGGCGTTGCGGGTGTCGCGTCGCCGGGCGGGAAGCGGAGGAAGATGGCGGAAAGGACCCGTGGGGTCAAAGGCCCACCGAACACAAGATCACAGGTCACACGATCACGAAGCGCATGGCCGCCGGGACGGCGAAACGGAAAAGGGGCGCCGCAACGGCGGCGCCCCTCGGGATCGTCAGCGCGGTGTCGCCGGAGGCGGTTCAGCTGCCCTGGTTGGTGAAGGCGGGCTGGCCGGCAGGCCCGGTGGCGCCATTCGCCGCCGGGGCAGCGGCGGGACGCGCGGTGGTCGCCGGGCGGCGAGCGGCGTTGGAGGCACGAACGGCGCGGCGGCGGGCCCCCGGCCGGCAATCGGCCGGGTCCGTGGTGCCGAGGGCGCGGGAAACGGCGGTGCCGGGCGGGTTGCCGGCCGTGCAGTCCGGACGGTTGTCCACGTTCAGCGGGTCGCCGATGCGCTCGTTGGTGCGCTCGGCGGCGCGGCCCACGGCAGTGCCGGGCGGGTTGCCGGGGCGGCCGTCAGCCGGGGTGCGGTCGCCGGTCACGCTGTCGGCCGCGCGCTGCGTCATGGTGGAAGGCGGGTTGCCCGGCGCGCCGTCGGGCCGGTTCGCGGTGTTCAGCGGGTCGTTGCTGCAGGCAGCGAGGCCGACGAAGGCAAAGGCCAGCGTGGCGGCGCGAAGGGTGGGGAACGGCATTGGGTTCTCTCCCGAGACGGGTTGTTCGGCCCTGCGCACTTGGCTGGACCTGAAGGGGCAACGCGGGATTCTCGCACCGGTTCCTTGCGCCGCCCGGGAACGTTCCACCCCGTGACTTAAATATCCTCCACCTGCCGCTCGGCTGCCCCAGAGCGCGAAGGGCCCGGACCTGCCGGCCCGAGCCCTCGCGTCGCTCCCGTGCGGATCAGCCCCGCAGGATCAGCCGCGGCGCGCTGCGTCGTAGGAATAGGCCGGCAGCGAGGTCAGGCTTTCCCGCGTGGCGCCGGTGATGGTCCAGCGGTTGTCCGCGGCCGACCAGCGGAGCTCGGACATGGGAACGGCGACCAGCTTGGCGCCGATGCCCAGGAAGCCGCCGACCGAGACCACCGCCATGGGCGAGGCGTTGCCCTGCGCGAGGATCAGGTCATCCACCGAGCCGATGGACTCGTTGCGCTCGTTGAACACGCTGGAGCCGATGATGCGGCTGGCGCGCTCCGTCTGGGCCGACGGGGCGGTGGCGCCGGACGCGGCACCCGTGGCAGCGCCGGCCGTCGCCGCCGTGCCCATGGGGCGGGAGCCGCCGTTCGGCCCGGCCGGATTGGCCGGCGCATTGCCCGCCGCCTGGTTCTGCAGCGGCACGGACATGGTGCCGGCACGGGCCTGGCCGCCCTCGGGCGTGGCGTTCACCGGGCCGGGCATGCCGCTGCCCTGGGCACCGCTCTGGGACTGGCTGCTGCCCATGGCGCCCGGGTTGGCACTGGCCGCCGGCGGCTCGTTGTCGCGGCGGCCACCCTGCGCGGCCTCGCCCCGACCGGTCACGGTGGCGCGGTTGCCGTCCGTGGCGGCAGGGGAGGTGCCACCCTGCTCGTTCTGCGGGAAGGCGCCGGACATGTTGGTGCCGAGGGCACGGTCCACGCCGCGGGTGACCACGGTGCCCGGCGGGTTGCCCGGGGCGCCGTCCGCGCGGTTCTGGGTGTTCGCGGGATCGCCGGCACGCTGGTTGGCGTCCCCCGCGTTGCCCAGGGCGCGGTCCGTGGCGCGGCCCAGCGCGGTGCCGGGCGGGTTGCCGGGAGTGCCGTCCGCACGGTTCTGCGTGTTCAGCGGATCACCCGCGCGCTGGTTGGCGTTGGAGGCGGCATCGCCGGCACGATCCGCCGCGCGGCCGGCCGCCGTGCCCGGCGGGTTGCCCGGCGTGCCGTCGGCGCGCGTCGGGTTGCCCGTGGCGGCGTCCGCCGCGCGCTGGGTGGCGGTGGAGGGAGGGTTGCCGGGCGTGCCGTCGCGCGGAGCCTGCGCCTGCGCTGCGGCGCCCATGGCGAGAAGGGCGGCGGCGGCGGTGAAGCCGAGGAGGCTGGACCGGGTGGAACGAGCGTTCATGCGTCGTTTTCCTTGTGACTGGCGTGACCCGACCCTTGGCGAGGCCGGAAGGTTCATGTCCCGGACGGCGCCCCGACTGGCGGAGAGAGACTGCCCGGGGCGCTGGGCCGGAACGCTTGCCGCGGCGGCCGGGGGCGCCCGCACCGGACCGGCGATGGGGATCGACCAGGGAACGCCACCCGGGCGGCCACGGTTGCGCTCCGGGCCGTCCGGCGCGGGTGGCGGCCCCTCCCCGCCCGGGGCGGGGCGTGGCAGGGTTGGGGCATGCGCGAGACGAACGAGCCAGGGGCAAAGGGAGCCGAGACAAAGGGGCGGACGCCGCGCCCGCGGCGCGAGCGCCGGCCC
>Ga0210040_10004682_pt1 | contig 17720 bp, 13 predicted proteins | sample CryGeyCG12114_NA_FD_185462 | JGI IMG/M metagenome (GOLD analysis project Ga0210040, IMG submission 185462) | Groundwater microbial communities from aquifer - Crystal Geyser CG19_WC_8/21/14_NA (SPAdes) (version 2) | ecosystem: Environmental > Aquatic > Deep subsurface > Groundwater | place: USA... | reverse complement strand
CACCGCGCCGTGCGAGACGGCGGCGGAGACCAGGTGTTCGAGTTCGTTCATGAGAGCGAGGCGCGCTTCGAGCTGTGCGCGAGCCGAGCGGATATCGGCCATCGTGTCAGCCAGAGGGCGGCATTGCGCGGGAGGCACGCGGCGCACCATCCACCGCCGCCACTCCCTGCTCGTCGCCGACCGGATATCGGCACACAGCACAGCGGGCACCAGACCGGCGTCATCAGAGTCCGGGATCCGCAGAATCCGGGCCGGGTAGGCGACAACCGATGAGCCGACGTGGTCGACGATCGCACGAAAACGACTCCCGGCTGCGAACACGACATCGCCAGGCTCGGTGAGACGAGCGTTCTCATGCTGGACCGCGAATCGCAAACGGTCGACCGTGCGGGCGCCGATCTGCGCACCGTCCAGTTCGGCGACACCGATGACGGTGAATCCCGATCCTGAGCTGACCTCGTCGTCGCCGAGGCGCACGCCGGGCAGATAGCGCAGCAGCTTCTGCTCGACCAGCGTCCCGATACTCGCCGCGGGGATCGCTAGACCATCGCCCGGCCGTATCCGATCGAGACGAAGCGGCTCGCCACCAAGCCCGGCGATGACCTGATCGAGTCGCGCTGCGACGTCATCCGGCGAGCGCCTCGTGACGCCACCATCCGCCACGGGTGCGCGATGCACAAGCGATCCGGGCTCGGCGAGAAGGCTGCTTGTGAGCGTGAAGCGTGCGAACCGGAATGCGTGGGCCCTCACCTCTCGAGCGTCGCCCATCGCCGCCACCAGATCGCTGACCAGGTCTGTGCGGACACTCCCGGTCAGAGCCACGTCGGTGAGGTCGGCGAGCAGAGTCCACCGCTCAGCGAGCGGGACGTTCGCGTGCGCCGGCCCCAAAACCCAGAGAGCGAGCGACTGCCGCGGGTTCGCAACGAGAAGACCGCGCGGCAACTTCACTATCGCTCGGACCCGACCGCCGCGAAGCGCCTCGCTGCGCACGAGCGCCGCCGACTCATCGAGGCCCCCGTCGCAGAGCAGCGCCGAAGGACCGACGACGACCGCCCGCTGCCGATCGTCCATCCGCAACTGGACCTCATCGACAAGATCGAGGGCACGCTCACGCGCCGCGCGACCGGACGGAAGCTGGAAGACATGAACTCCATGCCCGTCGATCATCACCGAACCGTCATCCGCAGCAACGCTGCCGCGAGTGATGCCATGGGCCTGCAACCTTCGGCGAACCAGCCGCGCAGTCGATCCGTCAGCATCGGCCGTGCGGACTGTGACTTCGACGTGCTCCGCGGCGGTCGCCGCGATCTGCACGAGGAGGTCGCCGCTGGCTCCCGTCGGGTCGACGAAGGTGGCAGCGCTCGGATCGCCGGCAGGGTTGGTCGCCGCGAGCTCTAGTGCGACCGACGCGATGAGCGACGACGCTGACGGGTCGAGCGCGGCTCCGATCAGGTCTCGTTGACCGTCTCGGAAGCGACCGCCCATGACGGCCTCGAACGCGGCTCCTGCGTCATAGGCGCTATCGACAAGCACGTCGACGAATCGGGCAAGCGATGCGGGGCTCCCGAGCGACTCGATCTCGGCCATCAATGACTCGTCGTCAGGGTCGAACGTGTCCGCGAGGTCGAGCAAGGAGTTTCTGTCGAGCTCGCCGAGAGCTGTGCCCGCACTACCACGGAGAGCGATCAGTGCCGTGATCGCAGCGAACGCGGCCGGGTCAGCCAGGTCGGCGCCGTGAAGGTGCGCGAAGCGGCCAGCATCAGCAGCCGCTTCCGGATTGTTGCCACGTCCCGTCAGAGCCAGCCATGCGGCGACCTCGATCGCGTCGAAGCGTTCTTGGCCGCGGTCAACCCTCACCGGAGAGGGGAAAGGTGCGTTCGAACCAGCGGAGCGCGTGCGCCACATCGACACGACCGGTCGCTGTACATGAGCGAGAGCGGCCACGCCCGAAAGTGTGATCAGCATCTGTGCCTCTGCGTGGTCTGTCATCTCGCCTCCCCTCAGGTCCTTCGTTGTGTTGACGACAGTAGTGCCGGGTAGGTCTACTGTGCGCTACGCAATGCGATAAGCCCCGTTATCACTTCTGCATCGCCTGAGCGCCCGACGCTCTGCGAGAGTCATGCCGCCACCTCAGCTGGAGGGGCACCCAAGCATGAGAAGAGGATGCGATGTCCGACACCGTTCCCACTGGCCAGCCCGACGCCGTCGCAGAAAACAGCGCGACTGAGCTGTCGGCGTCCGATGAACAAACTCAGCAGGAGCAGCCAGAGTCCCGCCATCACCTGATCTTCGGCGCCGCCGGGCTCGCTACCGGACTCCTGGTCGGATTGATTACAGGCCTCGCCGCCGCCCCGATTGCGAGCGCCATCAACAACGCGACCGCTCCGCAACGCATCCCCGAAGCCGTCGCCACCTGCGACGTCGAAGACGACCTCTGGATCATCGTCGGTGATGACGGCGCGAGCCCGTCGCTGCAGAGCGAAGGCAGCGAAGCCGCCGGCGCCGACATCGCTGACATCGCCTGCGTGCTCACCGAACTCGACATCCCCGACAGCGTGACCACACGCATCGACTCCACTCGCGCCCTCGATGGACGGCAGAGCGCGGAGTGGGACGAATTCAGCGCCTCATGGGGATACCACCCCGACAACGGCCTCGACATGGTCATCGAGACCGTCGATCAGTAGCCACCGCACCCATCCACGGAAGGAAACCACCAATGTCCACAGACAGCATCACTCCTAGTCCCGCACCACTTCCTCAGAGCGCAGCCCCGGCCCCCGACGCCGAACGACACGAGGGCAAGAGCTTCATCGTTACGTGGCTCTTTGCGCTTCTCCTCGGCGCTCTCGCTGTCGATCGCTTCTATCTCGGCAAGATCGGCACTGGCATCCTCAAACTCATCACCTTCGGAGGTGCCGGCATCTGGGTCCTCGTCGACATCATCCTCGTGCTCACTGGAGCACAACGCGACAAGGCTGGTCGCCCGCTCGCCGGATACGCGCAGCACAAGAAGACGGCGTGGTTCGTCACCGCCGCTTTCCTCGCCCTCAGCCTTCTGATCGGCGGAGTCAATGCCGCTGCAGGCAGCGATGAGGCGGCCTCACAAGACAGCGCGATCGAAGCTTCGGAGGTCGTTGCCGACGAGCCCGCGTCGATCGACAAGGCGGAGCCTGAAACGCCAGCGGAACCCGTGGCGCCGGCGGAACCGGAAGAGCCGACCGCGCAGAGCTGGGCCGACGAGACGTTCGGGGCCTTCGTTGCTGAAACCCATACGGGCACCGGCGACTCGCTCATCACGCTTCCCGCCGGAGCTACCGCGGCACTCGTCTCGGCGAGCCACGACGGGTCACGGAACTTCGTCATCTCCGTGTTGGACGCGACCAACGCATCCACCGGTGACCTCCTCGCCAACACCATCGGCACCTATTCGGGCACCACCGTCTACGGATTCAACTCATTCGGCGAAGGAAGAACGCTTCAGGTGACCGCAGATGGCAACTGGTCGATCGTCGTTGCGCCTCTGTCGGCCGCACCCATACTGGCGCCAACCGGCAGCGGAGACGCGGTCTTCCTCTACGACGGCAGTGCGGCCGCGCTCGCCGTTTCCCACACCGGCGAACGGAACTTCATCGTCAGCGAGGAAACCGGAAAGGCCTACAGCATGGGCCTGCTCGTCAACCAGATCGGGAACTACTCCGGAACCGTTCCGCTCAGCGCGGGACCGTCGATCATCTCTGTCAACGCTGATGGTGGTTGGACTCTCACCGTCTCGTAACGGGTTGATTCCATAAGCGATGGTCCGCTCCTCGACGGGGGCGGGCCATCGCCCGCGCATCCTCACGAGCGGGATGGGATGTCGGTGGTTGGTGGCAGAGTTCGGGATATGCAGCAGCGCACGACCACTCTTCTGGCCGAACAGGCCGGGTTGTTGTCGATGCATGCCGATGCGCTCTTCCCGGTCGATGCCGGTTCTCTCGTCGCAACTCTCATGGCCTCGTCCGATGACGATCTGCTGCGACTTCACTCGCACGCCGTCGACGTTCTGAAGCTGGCGGAATCAGCCGTGATCGCCGTCTCAGGTGAGGTTGCACGTCGCAGTGAGGCTGTGCTGCCCGATCCGTTGGCGCGACGCCTCGGGCAGAAGAACGCAGGCGCTCTGCTTGCTTCCCGTTCTGCTCTCACCGAGGCCGAATCATCGGCGCACGCCAAACTCGGGCTGGCGCTGACACCGCGTGAAGGGCTCACCGGTGAGACGCTTCCGCCGTTCTTCCCCGTCATCGCCGAGGCGCTTGCAGCCGGTTCTGTCACCGCCCGCGCAGCTCGCCTCATCGTCGACGCGCTTCACAAAGTCGAACCTCACGTCAGCGCAGATCGGCTCGCGTCCCTCGAGAGAGCGATAGTGAATGGCGCGGTGAACGAATGGTCGGCGCTGTTGCTGGCTGATGTCTGCCGAACGCTGCCCGACCGCATCGATCCCGACGGCATCGCACCACGCGAGGCTGCAATTCGAGCACGCCGCGGCGCTCGTCGTCGCCTGCTCGACGACGGCACAGTCCAATGGATCCTCAACTTCGACCCCGAAGCTGCGGCCTACTTCGAAGCGGCCATGGACGCGCGCACGGCGCCTCGCCGGCAGGTGCGGTTCGTTGACGTCGACGACTCGGACGCCTTGGACACCTCGGACGAGGACGGCCTTCCCGCCGATCCAGTCGACAGTCGGACGCTCGAACAGAAGCGGCTCGACGCGGTCACCGACATCGCCCGCGACAGTCTCCGCCACGACGATGGAGCCATCGGTGGCGTCGACACCACTGCCGTCATCCATATCCCGCTCGAGGCACTCACCAGCGGCGGCGCAGGAGCGTGGTTCGAGGGCATCGAAACCACCGTCTCCGCGGCAACAGCTCGTCGCGCCATCGCCTGTGCCGAGATCATCGGCCTAGTCCTCGACGGTGAAGGCCAGCCGATGAAGCTCGGTTCCACTCACCGCTACTTCACCGCAGGCCAGCGCAGGGCGATGGCCGCGCGAGACAAGGGCTGTCTTTGGCCCGGGTGCACCGCACCTCCTCGCTGGTGCGACGGCGCCCACATCGATCCATGGGTCAAGTCGAAGAAAACCGACATCAGCAACGGCTTCCTCCTCTGCCACTTCCACCACCGAAGATTCGACGAAGACGGCTGGACCTTCCACCGAGACTCGAAGGGCGAGCCATGGTTCACTCCGCCGCCGCACGTTGATGCATCCCGAAGGCCCCGTCGAGGCGGGCGCCTCACCGCTCGCGCTGTCGACGACCTCGTCCGGTGATTTAGCGACCCCGATCGCCGGTATCGAGCGCCTTCGTGAGCCCTGGCACCGATGTCGGAGGCCGACCGTACCCTCAACATATGGCTCGCTCGACCGCCCCCAGCCCCGCATACCGGTGCACCGAATGCGGGTGGACGACCGCCAAATGGGTCGGCCGCTGCGCCGAATGCCAGCAGTGGGGCACCGTGGCCGAAGCGGCAGCAGCGACTGGCATCAACCGTTCCATTCGCCCCACCGCCGTCCTCGGCGATCGTGTCGCTCGCCCCATCGGTGAAGTAGAGGTCGAGTCCGCCACCCACAAGCCGAGCGGCATCGCCGAGTTCGACCGGGTTCTCGGTGGCGGTGTGGTTCCGGGCGCGGCGATTCTGCTCAGCGGCGAGCCAGGCGTCGGCAAGTCGACTCTGCTCCTCGAAGTAGCGGCCCGCGCCGCCGGTATCGGCGCCAAAGTGTTGTACGTCACCGCCGAAGAATCAGTCGGCCAGGTGCGCATGCGCGCCGAACGCACCGGCGCGATCCATCCGCAGCTCTACCTGGCGGCAGAGACTGACCTGGCGACCGTGCTCGGACAAGTCGACGCCGTCGAACCCGATCTGCTCATCGTCGACTCAGTGCAGACGGTGTCGAGCGCCGAGATCGACGGACTCGCGGGAGGGCCGTCGCAGGTTCGCGAAGTGGCGTCCGCGCTCATTCGACTCGCGAAACTACGATCCCTCCCCGTCCTACTCGTCGGCCACGTCACCAAAGACGGCTCAATCGCCGGGCCGCGCCTCCTCGAGCACCTCGTCGATGTCGTCTGCACCTTCGAAGGCGACCGGCAGACCTCGCTCCGGTTCATCCGAGCACTCAAGAACCGCTTCGGTCCCGTCGACGAAGTGGGCTGCTTCGAAATGGCAGGCGACGGAATCGTCGAAGTCTCCGACCCCAGTGGGCTATTCCTCAGCCGCAGCGAACGAGCCGTCAGCGGAACCTGCGTGACCGTCGCCATGGAGGGCCGCCGCCCACTCCCCGTCGAAGTCCAGGCTCTCGTCGTCGGCACCTCCGCCCCGCAACCACGCCGAGTCGTCAGCGGCGTCGACTCGAGCCGGGTCGCCATGGTGCTCGCCGTCCTCGAGCGACGAGCCGGAATCAAACTCAGCACGCTCGACGTCTATGTCTCCACCGTCGGCGGGGTCCGCCTCACCGAACCCGGCGCCGACCTGGCCATCGCTCTCGCCGTCGCCTCAGCGGCCAAAGACATTCCCGTAGCCCACGATGTCGTCGCCGTCGGTGAGATCAGCCTCGCCGGTGAAATCCGACCCGTCACCATGGCAAGTCAACGCACCGCGGAAGCTCGAAGACTCGGCTTCACCACCGTCATCGACCAGCAGACCGGCTCCGCCAAAGACGCCCTCAACCGTGCGCTCCGTTAGAGCGCTCCCCTCAGTTGAGGATGAACTGCCTTGTGTCCGTCGAAGCGATTCCTCCGATGGTCACTTCCAGGTGATACGAGGCGCCGCCCGCGGCAACCGGGGCACGTTCACTGTCACACGTGTCAGGAGACGATCGCGTTCGATCCCACGGGATACTCGCCGACGACGTGGGGGTCGCGCCCGGCTCGAGGGTCAGCAGGAACTCGGTGCCATCGCTCTGGCAGTCCGTCGAGCGCCAGATCTCATCCGATCCGCTCGTGATGGTGAACGTCTGCTGCGCGGTACCGACATCGATGATGCACGGCGCACCGCCCACATTCGAGACGGTCCACGACAGCTGCGGGGCGACACCCGCCGCGTAGGTGAACACATCCGTGACTGCCGTCACGACCACGTCGGCGTCCGTGCACACCGTCGGTTCAGCCGGCGCAACCGATTCTGCAGGCGCAACCGGCTGCTCCTCGATCACGGCCGGTGGTGCTGACGACTCAGTCGCGGATGGCACCGGCTGCTCCGCCGGCCGGAAAACGATGAGCAAGACGACCGCGAGGACACCGAGAAGACAGGCCAACACGAATAAGCGGCGACGCCAGTACACGCGCCCCGGTTGGGGACCCACGGGGTCGCGGAACGCCGACATAAAGCACAGGCTAAGACGGACTCCGGCTCATCCCCCGCCACGCCTCGCCGCTGCCACCCGATCCCAAGGCAGCTCAGTCGAGCTGCTTAAGCATCCGCGTGTTACCCAGAGTGTTCGGTTTGACGCGCGCCAGATCGAGGAACTCAGCAACGCCCTCATCAGGGGAACGCACCAACTCGGCATAGACATCGGGAGAGACGACCCCCTCGCCGATCGGCGAGAAGCCGTGCCTGCCGAAGAACCCGACCTCGAAAGTCAGGCAGAAAAGCCGGGTGAGACCCAGCTCTCGGGCTTCGTCTTCGAGCCGAGCAAGAAGGCCGTTACCGACGCCCTTGCGAAGATGCGAATCTGCGACCGCCAACGTGCGGATCTCACCGAGGTCCTCCCACATGACGTGCAGCGCCCCGCAACCGACGAGCACGCCGTCCATTTCGGCGACCACGAACTCTTGGATGTTCTCGTAGAACACCACGAGATCCTTACCGAGCAGGATGCGGCGCTGCACGAGCGGTTCGACGAGCTCGTGAATGGCACGCACGTCGCTGGTGCGCGCCCGTCGGACAGTCGGGGCAGAGGACATGGTTCCATGATGGCCCATCTCCCCTGTCTGCCTCACCGACCGAGGAAGTCCAGCACGACCCGGTTGCATTCGTCCTCGGAAGTCGAAAGTTAGCCGACGTGCGCGAGAACCGCGGGGCGCTGCTCCCGGAGGAGACGGGCCGTGTCGCCCCGGACCAGAGTCGCGGCGATCACGGCAGCGACAAGCATCCCGACGGCGGCAGCGATGAACGTCGCCGAATACCCCGAGGTGAGCGCCGCATTAGGAACCGCTCCCCCTGACAGAGCTCCCTCCATTGCGACGGCGTAGACCGCGGTGAACACCGAAAGACCGATCGAGCCACCGATCTGCATCGATGCATTCGCTGTCGCCGATGCTGCCCCTGCGTCGTGGCGGGCGACACCGGCGAGGGCCAAGTTCTGCAGCGGCACGAAGACGAACGCCATCCCGACGCCCATAGCGATGAGGCCAGGGACGACCTCGACGAGGTATGACCCACCAGGGGTGATGCGGCTGAGGTAGAGCAGACCGGCTGCGACCGCGAGGGGGCCGCCGATCATGAGCGGGCGCGGCCCGGCGATCGGCAGCAGCTTCGTCGCCAGAGGCGCAACAACCATGATGGCGAGTGTCAGCGGGAGGCTCGCGAGTCCGGCCTGCAGCGGCGAGAAGCCCAGGACGATCTGAAGGTGGAAGGTCAGGTACAGCGTCGAACCGATCATGACGCTTCCCGCGACCATCTGGATGAGAAAAGCTCCGCCACGCGCACGGTCGGTGACGATCCGCAACGGCAGAAGGGGCTGCGCGACCTTCGACTCGATCCAGACGAACAGGACCAGGAGCCCTGTGCCGAGAGCGAGGAACCCGATCGTGGACGGAGCACCCCATCCCTGCTCCGACAGGCTGAAACCGTAGACGAGGGCGCCGAGGCCCAGCGCGGCCGTCACCGCTCCGAATACGTCGTAGCGGTTGTCGCCCTCCGCCTTGCTCTCGACGAGCACGAACGCACCACCGACCAGGCCGACGAGCACGAAGAAGACGTTGACGAACAAGCACCAGCGCCAGTCAGCGAACTCGGTCAGGAGACCGCCGAGCACGAGCCCGACAGCAGCTCCGGCGCCCGCGATGGTCCCGAAGACCGCGAATGCGGTGTTCCGCTCGCGACCCGAGGGGAAAGTGACCGTGAGCAAAGCCAACGCTGCCGGGGCGAGGAGCGCTGCGAAGACGCCCTGCAAGCCGCGGGCCACAATCAGTTCCGCACCGCTGGACGCCATCCCGCCGTAGACGGACGCCGCACCGAAACCGACCATGCCGACCATGTACGTGCGCTTGCGGCCCCAATAGTCGGCGATTCGGCCGCCCAGAAGTAGCAGCGCGCCGAATGCCAACGCATAGGCGGTGACCACCCACTGGCGTTCAGTGTCGGTGAGACCGAGAGAGATCTGGGCCTGCGGGAGCGCGATATTGACGATGGTGCCGTCGAGTACGACGACGAGTTGCGTGAGTGCGAGCACCACGAGAGCGAGCCACTTGTTCGGCGCGCGACGGACGGTGGACATAGAAAAACCTCCGGGATCGGATCTGACTGGATGCCGGAGGTTTCTAGCCTCGGATCGCTCACCGAACGGTGACGACCACCCTGGCCGGAGGCCAGGCAGAGGTTCAGTTTAGCGCCGAATGCGATTACAAGCGCATCCGGCGTCAAGAGATGTGGAACCAGAAAGAGATGACCGCGCACGTTCCGGGCTTCCGGGCCGGCCGGAACGTGCGCGTTTGCCCGGAACGCCTGCCTTAGGAAGGGGAAGGGGCCCCGTCACTCTGGATGACGGGGCCCCTTCCTCATCTGATGCGGTCAGCTGGTGGCGGCGATGTCCGGGCTTGCCGTGATTGCACCCTGCGATGTCGCGGCACCGACCATGTCCTCACGCTTTCCGGTCGTGAACACGAACTCGTTGTCGATGTAGTCGACATGCACGTGGTCGCCCGAGCCGAGCTCGCCGTGCAGGATCTTCTCCGACAGCTTGTCCTCGACCTCGTGCTGCACCGCACGGCGCAGCGGACGGGCACCGAGCGTCGGGTCGAAACCGACCTCGATCAGACGGTCCTTCGCGGGGCCGGTGATCTCAACGGTCATGTCGCGGTCCATCATGCGATCGCTGAGACGCTTGATGAAAAGGTCGACGATCTGGCGGAGCTCGGGCTTGGTGAGCTGCGGGAAGACGATCGTCTCGTCAACGCGGTTCAGGAACTCGGGCTTGAAGTGCTTCTTCAGCTCTTCGACGACCTTGCCGCGCATGCGGTCGTAGCCGGTCGAAGAATCCCCTTCGGCGACGAAGCCGACCGGGCCGCCCGCGATATCGCGAGCACCGAGGTTCGTCGTCATGATGATGACTGTGTTCTTGAAGTCGACGACACGACCCTGACCATCCGTCAGACGTCCCTCCTCCAGAATCTGGAGCAGCGAGTTGAAGATGTCGGGGTGCGCCTTCTCGATCTCATCGAAGAGCACAACACTGAACGGCTTACGGCGGACCTTCTCGGTGAGCTGGCCACCCTCTTCGAATCCGACGAATCCGGGAGGGGCGCCGAACAGGCGCGAGACGGTGTGCTTCTCGCCGTACTCGGACATGTCGAGCGAGATGAGTGCATCCTCGTCGTCGAACAGGAACTCGGCGAGCGCCTTGGCGAGCTCGGTCTTACCGACGCCCGTGGGGCCGGCGAAGATGAACGAGCCGGAGGGACGCTTCGGGTCCTTGAGTCCCGCGCGGGTGCGCCGGATCGTCTTCGCGAGGACCGAGATGGCCTCTTCCTGGCCCACGACACGCTCGTGCAGTGCCTTCTCCATGAAGATGAGTCGACTCGACTCCTCTTCGGTGAGCTTGAACACCGGGATACCGGTCGCCTGTGCGAGGACCTCGGCGATCAGACCTTCGTCGACCTCGGCGGTCGTCGCGACATCGCCCGACTTCCACTTCTTCTCGAGGCGTAGCCGCTCACCGAGCAGCTGCTTCTCTTCATCGCGCAAGCCTGCGGCCTTCTCGAAGTCCTGGTCTTCGATCGCGGTCTCTTTCGCGGCGCGGACAACGGCGATCTTCTCGTCGAACTCGCGCAACTCAGGCGGCGCGGACAGGATCGACAGACGAAGACGCGCGCCGGCCTCGTCGATCAGGTCGATGGCCTTGTCCGGCAGGAACCGGTCTTGGATGTACCGGTCGGCCAGGTTGGCCGCGGCGACGATGGCGCCGTCGGTGATGGACACCTTGTGGTGCGCCTCGTACCGGTCGCGAAGGCCCTTGAGGATATTGATGGTGTGGGGCAGGGCGGGCTCGTTGACCTGGATCGACTGGAAGCGACGCTCGAGCGCGGCGTCCTTCTCGAAGTGCTTGCGGTACTCGTCGAGCGTCGTGGCTCCGATGGTCTGCAGTTCTCCGCGGGCCAGCAGCGGCTTGAGGATGCTGGCTGCATCGATCGCGCCTTCGGCGGCACCGGCTCCGACGAGCGTGTGGATCTCGTCGATGAAGGTGATGATGTCACCGCGGGTGCGGATCTCCTTCGTCACCTTCTTGAGGCGCTCCTCGAAGTCACCGCGGTAGCGGCTACCGGCGATCAGCGACCCGAGGTCGAGGGTGTAGAGCTGCTTGTCCTTCAGCGTCTCGGGGACGTCACCGCGCACGATCGCCTGGGCGAGGCCCTCGACGACGGCGGTCTTACCGACACCGGGCTCACCGATGAGGACGGGGTTGTTCTTCGAGCGGCGCGAAAGGATCTGCATGACGCGCTCGATTTCCTTCTCACGCCCGATGACGGGGTCGAGCTTGCCGTCGCGGGCGGCCTGGGTGAGGTTGCGACCGAACTGGTCGAGCACCTGCGACCCCTGCTGCGCGCTCTGCTGGTTCTCGCCACCCACAGCGATCGCCTCTTTGCCCTGGTAACCCGACAGCAGCTGGATGACCTGCTGTCGGACGCGGTTGAGGTCGGCACCCAACTTGACGAGCACCTGGGCCGCGACCCCTTCGCCCTCCCGAATGAGGCCGAGGAGGATGTGCTCGGTGCCGATGTAGTTGTGGCCGAGCTGCAGCGCCTCGCGCAGGCTCAGCTCGAGCACCTTCTTGGCGCGCGGTGTGAACGGGATGTGCCCGGTGGGCTGCTGCTGTCCCTGACCGATGATGTCTTGGACCTGCTCGCGGACAGCGTCGAGCGAGATGCCGAGCGACTCGAGCGCCTTGGCCGCAACGCCCTCACCCTCGTGGATGAGGCCGAGGAGGATGTGCTCGGTGCCGATGTAGTTGTGGTTCAGCATCTTCGCCTCTTCTTGGGCGAGGACGACGACGCGGCGGGCTCGATCGGTGAATCTCTCGAACATGTAAGTCTTCTCCCCCGACACCGCTAGGGAAGGCGGCGTCGAATACATAGAGAGTAACGAGGGGGCCTCCCTGATCCTGCCCCTGTTCGCTCACGGCAAGATGCGGGACCGATCGCGCATCGCCGACGACCTGTTGCATAACGAATTTCGTTGTCTTACTGTTCATCGATAACAACGAAGATCGATAAAGGAGAGCCTCATGTCGACAATCCCAAGGCCGCGCGGGCCGTGGTTCGTGTCGCGAGCCGATTTCATTGCCATGATCGTGGTCGCAGCTATTGCGGCCATCGGCACCGTTGCGCACCTCGTGCTCCGGCTCGTCGAAATCGTTCCGAACCGTGACGTGCCCGTAAGGGCGAGCGTTGCCGAGGACGCCGTCATTGCGATCAACGGCTCTCAAGACCTGCCCGTGCGAGTCGAGGACGTCACGGTCACCGTGAGCGATATGCCTCCCGCCACGTACGTGAGCGTGATCCTGGCCGAGGTGCTGCCCGCCCTCGCCGCGCTCGTGGTGATCGCCGGGGTCCTGATCCTCTGCCGCAATCTGATGACGGGTCGCACCTTCGCCGCGGGAAACATTCGCACGATCGGGATCATCTCGCTCACGATCGCGGTCGGCTGGGCCTGCGAGTTCTTCTTCTCGGGACTCGCGAGCAATGGCGCCATCGCGGCGGCGAGCGACCGAGAACTCACGGCCGCGACATTCGACCTCGACTTCACCGCCCTCTTCATCGCCATGGGTGTCGGTGTCCTCGGCGCCGCCTTTGCCACCGGCAACCGCCTTCAGCGCGAGACCGAGGGGCTCATCTGATGCCCGCCGACGACGATGCAGGCCGAATCCACTCCCGACTCGACGAGTTGCTCATTGCGCGCGGCATGACCCTCACCCGCCTCAGCGAGATCGTCGGGGTCAGCATCGTCAACCTGTCCGTCTTGAAGAACGACCGGGCCCGAGCGATCCGCTTCTCGACCCTCACCGCGATCTGCGATGCGCTGGGCTGCGATGTCGGCGATCTTCTCGTGGTCGCTCCCGCTTCCGAGAGCGGCCCCGCTTAGACCGCCGACATCCGCGGCGTCAGTCGTTCTGCGGGAACCCGAGGTTGATTCCGCCGTGCGTCGCGGGGTCGAGCCAGCGGCTGGTGATCGCCTTCTCGCGTGTGAAGAAGTCGAAGCCGTGGACGCCGTACGCCTTCGCGTCGCCGAACAGTGATGCCTTCCAGCCACCGAAGGAGTGGTAGGCCACGGGGACGGGAATCGGCACGTTGATGCCGATCATGCCGACCTGCACCTCGTTCTGGAAGCGCCGTGCCGCGCCGCCGTCGTTGGTGAAGATCGCGGTCCCGTTGCCGAAGGCTCCTGAGTTGATGAGGTCGACACCCTCCTGGAAGGTCTTCACTCGCACAACGGAGAGGACCGGTCCGAAGATCTCCTCTCGGTAGGCGCGCGAGGAGGTCGGCATGTCATCGATCAGCGTCGGGCCGAACCAGAAGCCGCCTTCATGCCCCTCGACCGAGAGTGCACGACCGTCGACGACGATCTTCGCGCCGTCCTGCTCCGCGATGTCGACGTAGCTCGACACCTTGTCGCGGTGCACGTCGGTGATGAGCGGGCCCATGTCGGGCTCCCCGTCCTGTCCGCCGGCACCGTTGCCGATCCTGAGGTTCGAGATCCGCTCGGTGATCTTCTCGATCAACTCGTCAGCGATCCCGTCGACGGCGAGGATGACGGAGATCGCCATGCAGCGCTCGCCGGCCGCGCCGTAACCGGCGTTGACCGCCTGGTCGGCGACGAGCTCGAGGTCGGCGTCGGGAAGCACCAGCATGTGGTTCTTCGCGCCCCCCAATGCCTGCACCCGCTTGCCGTGCTTGGAAGCCGTCTCGTAGATGTACTGCGCGATCGGAGTCGAACCGACGAAGGAGATGGACTGGACGTCGGGGCTCGTGAGCAGCCCGTCGACGGCGAGCTTGTCGCCCTGCAGCACGGTGAAGACACCGTCGGGAAGTCCGGCTTCCTTCCACAGCGCGGCGAGCCACAGCGACGCCGACGGATCCTTCTCGCTCGGCTTCACCACGACGGCGTTGCCCGCGGCGATCGCGACCGGGAAGAACCACATCGGCACCATCGCCGGGAAGTTGAACGGACTGATGATGCCGACGACACCGAGCGGCTGCTTGAGCGAGTAGACATCGATTCCGGTCGACGCGTTCTCGGTGTAGGCGCCTTTGATGAGGTGCGGGAACCCGGTCGCGAGTTCGACGACCTCCTGGCCGCGCAGGATCTCGCCCATCGCATCCGAGACCACTTTGCCGTGCTCGGCGGTGATGATCTCAGCCAGCTCGCCCTTGCGTGCGTTGAGGAGCTCGCGGAACGCGAAGAGCACGGTCTGCCGCTTGGCGACCGAATACCGACTCCACACCTCGTAGCCGCGCGCAGCGGATGCGATCGCATCGGCGATCTCGGCCTCATCGGCGAGAGCGACGTGCCCCGTGACCGCTCCCGTGGCCGGGTTGTAGACGGCTGCGGTCCGCCCGCTCTTCGAGGGACGCTCCGCTCCGTCGATCCAATGCGAGATCGAGCGGGTTTCGGTGCTCGCGGACGGAGATTCGGCGTTACTCATGGAGATTCCTTCGATACGGAGGGTGATACCGGTACTACAGACATGTTCTCGTGTCTCGGCAGCTCTCCGCACCCACCCGGCGGCTCCGTACTTCCCAGTGCAGGCTCGCGAGGCCGCGTCGCCTCGTCGATATCCGGGGAAGAAACTTCTCGCAAGCCCCCACTTGGGTGCAGCCGACCGTGTAAGTTCAAATCGTCTTACTGGGAAGGAGTCGTGTGACGGAGCGTACACCGGGCACGATGATCGGAAGATATCTGATCCGGTCCATCATCGGTCGTGGTGCACTTTCCACCGTCTACGCGGGGCACGACACTCTTCTCGACCGGGATGTCGCCATCAAGGTCTTCTCGTCGCACGCAACCAGCAAAGAGCTGGTCCGCATCCAGGAAGCCGAAGCGAGGCTCGCGGGCAAGCTCAACCATCACGCCCTGGCCACTCTGTACGACGCCGGCGTCGATGCGCTCAACCCCGAACATCCTCAGATCTACCTCGTGATGGAGCATGTCGCGGGCGCTGATCTGAAGAACCTGCTCGTGACGAGGACCCTCAACCCGTTGCAGCTTTCCTATCTGGGTACCGACCTGAGCAGCGCGCTCGCCTACGTCCACGAGAACGGCTTCATCCACTGCGACATCAAGCCGGCGAACGTGCTCATCGCCGACCGTGATGCCGCCTCGCGGCTTCGCGGGAAGCTCACCGACTTCGGTATCGCGAGCATCATCGGTGCTCGCCGGGGTCAAGGCACCACGACGGGCACGGCCGCCTACCTCGCCCCCGAGCAGGTGGAAGGCAGCGAGCCGACCCCCGCCACGGACGTATACGCGCTCGCACTCGTCCTGATCGAAGCTCTCTCGGGCCACCTCGAATACCCCGGCACGATCGAGGAGACTGCTCTCGAGCGACTCCGTCGAGACCCCGTCATCCCTGCGACGACACCGTCGGATATCGCGAAGATCCTCCGTGATATGACCGATCGCGACCCTCGCCGCCGAATCTCGGCAGCTGTCGCAGCCGAGCGGTTCGAACGTTCCGCTGCCCGACTCATCGCCCAGCTGAAGGGAGCATCGGTCCCACCGACCAGTTCCTCAGAGGATGAACGGATCAGCGCGGTCCGCCGGTACGGCGTTCTCGACACGGCGCCCGACGAGTCGTTCGACCGGATCGCTCGCATCGCCGGCCGGATTCTGAATTCCCCGATCTCACTCATGTCGATCGTGGACGAGGAGCGGGTGTTCCACAAAGCTCGGCTCGGCGTCGATATCGAAGAAGTGCCGCGCGAAGTCTCGCTCTGCCCGATCACGGTCGAGATCGGGCGCGCGTGGTCGATCTCCGACATTTCGCTCGACGAGCGCACGAAGAACAATCCGTTGCTCGTCGAGCAGGGGGTGCGGGCATACGCCTCAGCTCCCCTGCGATCGGCCGACGGCCACAACATCGGATCGCTGTGCGTCTACGACACGCGTCCTCGCGCCTTCAGCGAGAGCGACCTCGAGACACTGTCGGAGCTGGCTGCGGTCGCCATGCACGAGCTGGAGTTGCGTCTGGCCGCACGACGCGCCATCTTCGACCGAAGCTGACGCCGCTTCTTCCGGCTCGGGTCACGCCGCCTTGGGCGGTAGCCCGGCTTTGGCGCGCTCCTCGGCTTCGATACGCGCGCGGACGGCTCGCTCTCGCCGATCCGCTTTCATGATGGACGCCGCGATGAACCAGAACAGTACGCCGACGAAGAGCGTCGGCGTGATCGACCAGATCGCGTTCAGGAAGTCGTCCATAACGCACCCCAGGATACTCGCCTGCGCCGGGGCGAGCCCTACGCGCGACGGAACCGGCGCCGAAGTGCCACGACGGTCAGAACGAGCAACGCTACGAAGAAGGCGACCGCCGCATCGGTGAACACCGCGCTCCAGCCGTTGTCCGCGGCGACCCCTGCGGCGAGTTCCGCCGACTTGGTCTCCGGCGCGACGGCGTACGTTTCGAGCGACTGGTCGGAGGTTTCGACGACCGCGATCTCGTCGGTCACCGCGAGGGGAGGCGCAGGCAACGTGCTCGTGCGCGGCGTCGGGGTCTGATCCGCAACAACCGCGGGAGCCGCGATCGTCACGGGAGCATCTGCCGATTGAAGCGATTCGGGAGCCGGCTGTTCGATCGGCGCAGTCACCACCGCGGGAGCCTCCGCCACCGGGAAGTCGTCGGCGGGAACATCGACAGCGGGGATCTCCTCGGCGGGGACATCGTCGGTGGGGACTTCCTCGACGGGAACTTCGTCCGCCGGAGTCTCCTCCGTGGGGACCTCGTCGGTCGGGACCTCGTCGGTCGGGGTCTCGTCGATCGGGACTTCCTCGGCGGGGACCTCCTGCTCGGGGGTTCCGTCCGTCGGAACCTCCTCGGTGGGAACCTCCTCGGTCGGGGTTTCCGCGGGGGTCTCGTCCGCCGGAGACTCCTCTGTCGGGCCCTCGTCCGACGGGATCTGCTCGGCGGGGACATCCTCCACAGGAAGCTCGTCCTCGGCGGGGGCATCCTCGCTGGGGATCTCCTCGCCCGGGGTCTCTTCACCCTCAAGCGTTTCCCCCGTCGGGAGTTCATCCGACGGCGCTTCCAGCGTCGGCGGCGTCGCAGCCACCTCTGTCTCCTGACTCGTCGACACCGCGAGCGCAGCGATGACAGGTGCCGGGGAGACGGCATCGACTGGTGCCACGGCGAGCGGGCTCAGCTCGCTGCCCGACAGGAGTGCGACGCAGTCTGCAACCTCTGACTGCTGAGCGATGTCTAGGGCGTGATCAGCGATCGGCGAGGCCGCGAAGGCCGTTCCGACGAGCGGAAGCGGGAG
>Ga0210040_10004681_pt1 | contig 17720 bp, 17 predicted proteins | sample CryGeyCG12114_NA_FD_185462 | JGI IMG/M metagenome (GOLD analysis project Ga0210040, IMG submission 185462) | Groundwater microbial communities from aquifer - Crystal Geyser CG19_WC_8/21/14_NA (SPAdes) (version 2) | ecosystem: Environmental > Aquatic > Deep subsurface > Groundwater | place: USA... | reverse complement strand
CACTGCACACTGGTGGAGGCCGCAGACCTGATCGACAACTCGCTGACCAAGCTGTTCCGGCCGGTGGACGGCAAGCGCCCCGCGGACGGCGACCGGATCGAGTCGAGCGACTCGCCCCTGTGGCGAGAGCACCCGACGTTCAGCGAGTTCTTCGACGGCGACACCGGCGAGGGTCTGGGCGCGACGCACCAGACCGGCTGGACGGCGCTGGTCGCCCACCTGCTCAACCCGCGGCTGCCACCCGACCCGCGCTGGGCCTGATGCCGGTCGCCCCCCGCCTGCTGCCCCTGGTCGAGGAGACGCGCGCGTTCTACGCGACCCGGGTGGCGGGGCGGGGGCCGTCGAGCTGGGCGGAGCTGCAGGCTCTGCGGGCCGCGGTGTCCCCGCCGCCGGGGCAGGTCGAGGTGGTCTCCGGAGTGCCGCTGCGCATCCACCGTCCTGACGGTGCGCCGCGGGGAGTGCTGCTGGAGCTGCACGGCGGCGGCTTCTACCTGGGGTCCACGTCGGCAGGCGACGCACGGAATCGTGCCCTCGCGGACGCGCTGAGTGTCGTGGTGGTGAGCGTGGACTACCGGCTCGCGCCGGAGCACCCGTGGCCGGCCGCGCCGGACGACTGCGAGACGGCGGCGTTGTGGCTGGTCTCCGAGGCTCGTGCTCTGTTCGGGACTGGTGTTCTGGCGGTGATCGGCTTCTCGGCCGGCGCGACGCTGGCGATGACGACGTTGCTGCGGCTGCGGGACCGCGGTCTGTCGTTCGGTCCGGCGGTGCTGCAGTTCGGGACCTACGACCTGAGCGGCTCGACGCCGGCCGGTCGGTTGATCGCCGACGAGTACTTCCTCGAGGCCTACCTCGGGTCAACGCCCGACCGGACCGTGCCCGACATCTCGCCGGTCTTCGCCGACCTGACGGGTCTGCCGCCAGTGCTGATGGTCGTGGGGGAGGACGACGTGCTGCTGCCGGACAACCAGGCGATGGCCGCCCGGCTGGCGGCGGCCGGGGTCGACGTGGACCTGCGCGTCTACCCGGCGTCCCCGCACGGCTTCACCGGCCACCCGACCTTGATGGCCGAAGCTGCGCGTGCGGACATCGAGACCTGGCTCGGCGACCACCTGGGCAACGAGGTGGACACGCCGATTCGTGCTTCAAGCTCGCCGTCGGCGCTGTCCCGTCTCCGAGGCGTTATTCCGCATTGCCCGTCGCACCAGCCGAATTAGTTCCGAGGGACTACTCGTTGAACCGATGGCTCCCTGTCGAACGGCCTCATCAAAGGCTGCGGGAGTGCTCATGCCCGTATAGATGACGAACGGCGTTGCGTCGCCAACCCGACGAAGTGCATGGAGGAGGGTGAAGCCAGCCTCCTGATCGGGAGGTCTTCTCATGTCGGACACGATCGCGTCGAACGGTCCGTTCAACGTGGCTTCCGTTATTGCTTCCGCAGTAGAGGTGGCTTGACTGATCGCAAATCCAAGGGCCTCGAAGGTTTCGACTTCATACCGATTGTTGCTCGGTTGGTCGTCCACCCACAGAAGTCGGGGGATCTTGTTGAGGCCAGCAAGGTCCATCGATGCTGCTTCTATTTCCTGCTCGGCCGTCTCTGCAGTGACCGCTTCGGGCTTACCCGAGGCAGCTTGAACGAGCGCTTCGGCGGCGACGGTTGCACTGCTGGCTGACAGACTCAATCCGCCGGGGCCCTTCATCTCAACGTTGTCCCGTCGCAGCAGGTCGATCAGAGGCCGACGGAAGACGAGAGCGACGATGAGTACGACGAGAGGCCAAGCCGTCGCGTCCGCAAAGGCACTGACGTCGCTGAGCACGATGGCGTTCGCTGTCACGCCCGTATGTTGCAGGAGGGCCTCTGTGCAACGCGTCTCCGACAGGCCCACTCGTAACCTGTCGGCCTGGACAGCACTGTGAGGCGAAGTCGGCCTGCGTAAGGGTGCTACCGAACAAGCGCGAGGAGTTTCGACGTTCTCCGGCGCGTAGGCGCGACTGCCCAAGCGCGCGGCCTCTGGTGTGCCTGCTAACAGAAGAGTCGCATGAGGCGGGTGGTGTCTCGACTTCGCGACGCGCTCGCGTCGCGGCCGTTTCGCCGACCGTCGTCCGCCAGTCTCCGCGCAGGGCAACACCGAGAGACAGGACGTGGCGGAGATGCGCGGCATCGTGGTGGTGGACCAGCCGGTCGAGGACCGCGTCGTGGGATGGCACGTGAACGTCGGCGAGGGCCTCGAGTCCACGATGGCCGGCGCCTGGGTGCTGGCCGCTGACGACGTTCGCATCGACCGGTTGCTCGTCGGCCGGATCCTCGTGACCACCGAGAAGGCCGCCGTCCGGTTCGGCCGCGGCGCCGACGTCGGCGCACTCGCCATGGCCATCGTCGCGGAGACCAGCACGCTCGACGCCGCCTTCGCCGCGCACGTCGCAGCGCTGCCGTCGTCCAAGCGGACCCTCACCAGCCCGCGCTGGCCGCGCATCCCGACCCGCCCCACGCGTGAGGTCGCCGGCGACCCGCTCGCCAGCGACGCGCTCACCCTCGCCCGCTGGGCCTCCCAGCTGCTGGCCGCCTGGGACCGGATCGAGAAGGAGCGGCTGACCCGACCCTTCCTCGTGCCGCGCGGCGGCGACGTGGCTCGTGCTCTGCCTCCGGGCTGGGGCGGCGCCTCGGCGCCCGTCGTGCTCGCTGCCTGACCCCGGTAGCTAGTGCTCTGCCCGCCATGGCGGGCAGAGCACTAGCTCCGCGGATGGGACTCGGCCACGACAACCGCGCAACGGTCCGCTACCGCTGAGCGCGCTGCCACTCGCGCGGGCTGACGCCGTAGGCGGCGCGGAACCGGCGGGTGAAGTGGCTGGGGTCGGTGAAGCCGTGCGACCGGGAAACCGCGGCGATCGTCCGCCGCCGTCCGCCCGGCGACGCCAGCTGCGCCCGGGCTGCGTCCAGCCGCAGCCCGATCACCCACTGCTCCAGGCTCACCCCCGCTGCAGCGAACGCCTTGTACAGCTGCCGCACCGACACGGCGTGCGCTGCGGCGATCGCTTGCGGCGAGAGCGCCGGGTCGGCCAGGTGCTGCAGCACGTACGCGCGCACGCGGGTCACCAGCGTCTGCTCCCGCACCGCCGCCCGACCGCGCTGGTCCCCGGCCGCTGACACGAGCAGCGCCCGCACCAGCTCCACGGTCGCCGTCTCCAGCGCCGCGGCGCCCGGGTCGCCGTCCAGTCGCGGCGCCGCAGCGACCACGCCGACCAGGTGCTGGCGCACCAGGTCGTGCAGCGGGCTCGCCCGCAACCGCGGGGCCGCCCGCCGGACGACGTCCTCGGGCAGTCCGAGCTGGTCGTGGGTGAGCAGCAGCACCCGCGCACCGCCGCCGGTCCGGCAGCCGAACGAGTACGGCACGCCCATGTCCACGAGCATCAGGTCCGGCCCCGCGACCAGCTGCTCGTGGTCCCGCTGGACGAACTCCGCGCGGCCGGCCACCTGGTACGACAGACCGACCACCGGCTGCCCGTCGGCCCGCACGTGCCGCGGTGAGCGGATCAGCCGGAAGCGCGTCGCGTCGGTGCTCATCACCACCGTGCGAGCGCCGGCCCAGACCTCCATGCGCACCCGAAGCTCGTCGTCCGGGTCCCGGCGCTCGATCCGGCACGGGGTCGCGGCCCCCGCCATCGCGGCGGCGAACGCCTCGGCGCGGTCGGCGAGCGGGATCTCCTGGGTGTCGAGCAACAGCATCGGCGTTCCCTGAGCCGGAGCGGTCCCGTGGCCGCCGAGCCTGGCAGAGACGGCGGCTCGGCGGAAGGCAGTCAGGGACCAGAGGCGTGCAGCGACAGCCGATCCAGAGACGGCAGCCGCTGCAAAGGTCGGGCACACCGCCTGATCCCGCGCGAAGGAGACCGACGTGCCCGCACCCCACACCATTGTCCTGATCCACGGCTTCTGGGTGACCCCGCGCAGCTGGGAGGACTGGAAGGCCCACTACGAGGCCAAGGGCTTCCGCGTCCTGACCCCCACCTACCCCGGCTTCGAGCCCGAGGTCGAGGCGCTCAACGCCGACCCGACGCCGATCGCCCAGGTGACCCTGCCGCAGATCGTCGAGCACATGGCCGAGGTCGTCGGCGCCCTGGACAGCCCGCCGATCCTGATCGGGCACTCCGCCGGCGGCACCATCACCCAGCTGCTGCTCGACCGCGGCCACGGCGCCGTCGCCGTCGTCCTCAACTCCGCGCCGACGGAGGGCGTGAAGGTGACGCCGCTGTCCCAGGTCCGCTCGACCTGGGAGGTGCTGAAGAACCCGGCGAACCGGCACCGGGCGGTCGGCTTCAGCTTCGAGCAGTGGCACTACGCCTTCACCAACACCTTCCCGGAGGACGAGTCGCGTCGGCTCTACGAGCGGTACGCCATCCCGGCGTCCGGCGGGATCCTCTGGAACTCGGTGCTGGCCAACCTGATGCCCGGCCCGCAGGACGCGCACGTCGACTACGACAATGACGCCCGCCCGCCGTTGCTGTTCGTCTCCGGCAGCGAGGACCACATCATGCCGCCGTCGGTGCAGCGCTCGAACGCCGCGCACTACCGGGGCGGCACGGTCACCGAGGTCAAGGTCTACGAGGGCTACCCACACCTGCTGCCGTCGGCGCCTGGCTGGCAGGCGATCGCCGACGAGGTCCTCGACTGGGCGCTCCAGCACGCGACCGCACCCCGGCCGCTCGGCGCGCAGTGAGGCTCACGCACATCGGCGGCCCGACGCTGCTGATCGAGCACGCGGGCTGGGCGCTGCTGGTCGACCCGACCTTCGATCCGCCCGGACGGCGGTACTCCTTCGGCTGGGGCACCAGTTCACGCAAGCTGACCGGGCCCGCGCTGCAGCCCGACCAGCTGCCCCGCCTGGACGCCGTCCTGCTCAGCCACGACCACCACGCCGACAACCTGGACGACGCGGGTCGGGCGCTGCTGGCACGAGTGCCGGTGGTGGTGACGACGACGCCCGGCGCGCGACGGCTCGGCGACGGCGCGCGCGGCCTGCGCCCCTGGCGGACGACGACGCTGGAGTCCCCGGGCAAGCCGGCGCTGGAGGTCACCGCGACGCCGGCGCGGCACGGTCCGCCGCTGAGCCGGCCGATCGCCGGGGCGGTCATCGGGTTCGCGCTGCGCTGGCAGGGGCAGGCCGGCGGAGCGCTGTGGATCTCCGGGGACAGCGTGCTGTTCTCCGGGCTGCGCGACGTCGCCGAACGGGTGCACGTGGACGTCGCGGTGCTGCACCTGGGCGGCGTCCGGTTCCCGATCACCGGGCCGCTGCGGTACTCGATGACCGGGGCCCAGGCCGTCGAGCTGTGCCGGCTGATCGACGCGCCGACCGTCGTCCCGGTGCACGTCGAGGGCTGGAGTCACTTCGCGCAGGGCCGGGCCGCCGTCGAGCGCGAGCTGGCGTCGGCGCCGGTCGAGGTGCAGCGCCGGTTCCGTTGGCTGCCGCTGGGCGAGCCGGTCGAACTCCAACCGGCCTGACGTCACAGTCCGGTGGGCTGGCTCGTCCCAGAGGCATGACACCTTCGATCCAGCGCGCCGCGCTGCTGCTGTCGATCGCGATCGGGCTCGTCGTGGGTCTGTGGGCCGCGGCGTGGCCGGAGGCGTTCTACGACTCGTTCCCCGGCTTCGGCCGCTCCTGGGTCGCCGTCGACGGACCGTTCAACGAGCACCTCATCCGGGACGTCGGCGCCCTCTACCTCGCCCTGGCCGGCGCCTCGGTCGCCTCGGCCTGGACCCGGGACACCCGGGTCGCCGGGGCGGCGTGGACGATCTTCGGCGTGCTGCACCTCGCGTACCACCTGGGCCACCTGGCGGACATGGCGGCGACCGACGTCGTCGGCAACGTCGTCACACTCGGGCTGTCGCTGCTGGTCGGCGTCGCGCTGCTGGTTCCTGTCCGGCACCACGTGGTGGAGGTCGTGCGATGAGGCTCGTGGTCGCCGGGGCGACGGGGATGGTGGGACGGTACGTCGTGGAGTGCGCGGCGGGGGCCGGGCACACCGTCGTCCCGCTGTCGCGGCGCACGGGTCAGGACGTCGGCACCGGCGCCGGGCTGGCCGCGGCGATGGCCGGCGCGGACGCCGTCATCGACGTCAGCAACGTGACCACGGCGGCGACCAAGGCGGCCGTCGCGTTCTTCACCGGCGCCACCGGCCACCTGCTGGCCGCCGAGCAGGCGGCGGGCGTGCGCCACCACGTGGCGCTGTCCATCGTCGGCATCGACGGCCAGACCAGCGGCTACTACGTGGGCAAGATCGCCCAGGAGCGGCTGCTCGAGGCCAGCCCGGCGCCGTGGACGCTGCTGCGGGCGACCCAGTTCCACGAATTCGTGCCGCAGATGGTCGGCCGCACCAGCGTCGGGCCGGTCGTCATGATCCCGGCGATGCGGACGTCGACGGTCGCCGCGGCCGAGGTCGCCCAGCGGCTGGTGCAGTTGGCCGGAGAGGAGCCGCAGGGGCGGGCGCGCGACCTCGGGGGGCCGGGGGAGGACGACCTCGCTGACCTGGTGCGCCGCTGGCTGACCGCGACCGGCACCCGGAAGAAGGTGCTCCGGGTGCCGGTGCCGGGCAGCTTCGGACGGCTGATGCGCAGCGGCGCGCTGATCGCCGGCGCGGACGCTGACCACGGGCGGCAGACCTTCGCCGAGTGGCTCGCCCGGCAGCACTAGCCGCCGTCCCAGAGTTCACTCCCGCGCTGTTCCGGAACTCCCGTCGTGCGGCGACACGGAAGAGCTGGCCCACCGGCCGACCGGGGTCCACGCTGCCGACAACGGCGTCACGGGGGCGCCCGGCGGGGGAGTGACGTGGCTGGGGCGACGGACGACGACAACCTGAAGGACCCGAAGAAGAGGACCGTGGCGGCCACCACGCTGCTGGTGCTGCTGGTCCTCCTCGCGACCATCGGAGGAGGTGTCGGCAACGGCGTAGCAGTGCTGGGCTTCGCGGCCTTCGCCGTCGGGGCCTACGCGGTCGTGCGCGGGCGTGCCTCATGGGTGAACATCGCCAGTCGCCGGGTGGGGGCTGCCGCCCTGGTCGGCGGGTTCGCGGTGATGGGCGTCGGCACCGCTGTGTCACCTCCGACGCAGAACACCGCCAGTGAAGCTGCGGCACCGTCGAGTAGCGCTGCGCCGAGCAGCACGTCGCGACCGGCAGCGACGAGTGCGACACCGGCACCCAAGGCGCAACTCGCGGCACCAGTCACCACGACCCAGGCCCCGCCGCCTCCGCCCGCGCCTGTCCCAGTTCTGGCGATGAGCTGCCCTGGCGGCGGCTCGGTCGCGGCACCGGTCTTCGCCGAACAGATCACCGCGACAGCGCCCTACAGCGTCACCATCGACTACGGCGACGGCGATCGGTACACGAACGACGACCAGCATCTCGGCGCTGTCTTTTCTCACACGTACAAGGTCAGCGGCAACTTCACGGTCAGCGCCGTCCTCACCGATGCCACCGGCCAGACAGCATCGGCGAGCTGCGCCTACAGCTGGACCAAGCCGGCCCCTGCCCCCGTGGTGTCTTCGGGCGGCGGTAGCTCAGGTGCCGGTTCGAGCAGCGGTTCCTCCGGGGGCTCGAGCAGCGGTTCCTCCGGCGGTTCGACCACCGGCGACAGTTACGTGAACGTGGACGGCAACGTCGTCCAAGCGCCGGTGGAGGCACCGTCGGCACCGCCCGGCGCCACGGCGCAGTGCAACGACGGCACCTGGTCGTTCTCGCAGCACCGCAGCGGTACCTGCTCGGGTCACGGGGGCGTCGCCTCCTGGCTCTGAGCTGACGCCGGGGCGTTCCCGCGGGAACGCCCCGGGCTGGGATCAGGCCAACCGGCGGGCGGAGTTGTAGCCGCCCATCAGGTCGACGTCCACGATCTGCACGACCGAGCCGCTGGTCGGCGCGTGCACCATCAGCCCGTTGCCGATGTACATGCCGACGTGGCCGACCGGGCTGTAGAAGAACACCAGGTCGCCGGGCTGCAGGTCGGCGCGGGCGACCGGCGTCCCGATCTCCGACTGCATCCGCGAGGAGTGTGGCAGGGCGATCCCGGCCGCCGCGTAGGCGAACTGGGTCAGACCCGAGCAGTCGTAGACGTCCGGACCGGCGCCGGCCCAGACGTAGGGCTTGCCCTGCTGGGCGAGCGCGGTGTCGACCGCGACCTGGGCAGCCGCGGTGGGGGCGATGACGAGGGCGACCGGTGCGGCCACCGGGGCCGCGGGCGGGGCGTTCTCGACCGACGCCGAGGCGGCGGCCGGGGTGAGCACCACCCCGGCGCCGGCGAGCAGGGCGACCAGCGCCCCTCGACTGGAACGGGCAGGACGGAGGCGTGTGGACGTGCGCATGAGCGGTGGATCTCCTGGTTCTCCGCAACCGCCTACCGAGTTAGCTGACGGGTTCGGGCGGGGGAACTCGCCCGGCCGACCGGCACGTGTGTGCCTGTCGCGCTTCACCCCAGGACTGCGGTGGGTCCCCGGTCCGGGCACGTGCTGCCGCTGCTGAGCAACGCCCGGTTCGGCGGTGCCGGTCGGGTGTCACCACGGGAAGCGGCGACGCTGTCCCCGGCAGGCGCGACGAACCTAAGCGCCGCTGGAGCCGACCGCTGGCGCACTCACGGTGACCGCCCGGCACCGTCGGCACCCCGCCCGCCGAGCGCCTGGAAGCGACTCGCCGACGGGGACCTGCGCGCCGCCGGCCCGACCCTCGCTCACGTGCGGTCACGTCCCCTCGGATACCGGGATGTGCGATCTGGCCGCCGCTGCGCGTGGCCGGACCCTGCGTCACCGTGGCACGACCGGCCGCTTCCTGTCGGAGGTCCATGGCACGGTGTGTGCCGTGGACATGAAGCTGGAACTCGTTCCCATCCCGGTGTCCGACGTCGACCGTGCCAAGGCGTTCTACGCAGACGCCCTGGGCTGCACCGTCGACGTCGACGTGCAGCCCGTCGAGGGCGTGCGGGTCGTGCAGGTGACGCCACCCGGATCGGCCTGCTCGATCGGATTCGGCACCGGACTGCCGGTCTACGCGGCGGCTCCAGGCTCGGTCCGCGGCCTGCACCTCGTCGTCGCCGACATCGAGGCGGCCCGCGCTGACCTGCTCGGCCGCGGTGTCGACGTCGGTCCGGTCGCCGACGTCGGTGGTGGGGTCCTGTACGCCGGCTTCGAGGACCCCGACGGCAACAGCCTCACCCTGCAGCAGATGCCGTGGCGCACCGGCGACGCCTTCTGATCAAGCCAGCGCCACAGCCTCCCGCACGCCGGCGACGAACTGCTCCGGCCGCTCCCAGGCGGCGAAGTGCCCGCCGGCCGTCTCCTCGCGCCAGCCGCGCAGGTCGACCAACGCCTCGGCCACCGAGCGGCGCGGGTGGATGAGCTCGCCCGGGAACTGCTGCACCACGGTCGGCACCGCCAGCCGGCCGACGTCCGGGCTGCGCTGCACGTACGGGCCGAACGACGTCCCGATGGAGGCGCTGACCCAGTAGGCGGTGACCCAGGTGAGCAGCTCGTCGCGGGACCACACCGACTCGACGTCCCCGCCGCAGTCGCTCCAGGACCGGTACTTCTCCACCAGCCACGCGGCCAGCCCGGCGGGGGAGTCGCCGAGCGCGACGGCCAGCGTGTGCGGCTTGGTCGCCTGCTGGTGCAGGTAGGCGCCTTCGGTGGCCTGCCAGGCCTGGATCTCCGCGCGGAGAGCACGCTGGTCGTCGGTCAGCGTCGCCGGGTCGGCCGCCATGACCGACCCGGTGAGGTCGGTCAGGTGCAGCGCTGCCACGTGGTCGGGCTGCTGCGCGGAGAGCCCGACAGCGACGCCGCGGCCGATGTCGCCGCCGCTGACGACGTAGCGCTCATACCCCAGCTCGGCCATCGCCCCCGCCACCAGGCCGGCCATCTCCGCCGACGACATGCCCAGCTCCGGCACCGGCCTGGCGAACGGGTAACCCGGCAGCGCGGGGACGACGACGTGCAGGTCGGTGAGCAACGGCAGGGCGCGCTGGTAGCGGAGCACCGAGTCCGGCCAGCCGTGCAGCAGGACGACGGCGGTCGCGCCGGGGTCCGCCGTGCGCTGGTGCACCACGCGCAGACCACCGGCGAGCTGCCATGGCAGGGCGCGGATCTGCTCCTCGTGCGGCCGCCAGTCGTAGTCCTCGGCCCAGGTGGTGAGCAGCTGCGCGAGGTAGCCGGGCTCGGTGCCGCGTCCCCAGCCCGTCGTGCCGGTGGTCGGGACGGGGCGGTAGGCGCGCAGTCGGGCCCGCAGGTCGTCCAGCACCTCCTGCGCCACGAGGGCCGGTGCTGCGTCGTCCATGGGCGTCCTCTCAGCCTGCGGCGATGCGGAAGACCGGCCAGCCGGTCTCCGTGCGCCATGCTGCCGCATCGTCGGTGTCAGGCGTCCCGTGCCGCGTGGAGCCGGGCGGCCTGGCGGGTCAGGTGGTCGCGCTCGGCCAGGTTCGACGCCTGGGCGGCCGCGACCGCGTACAGCCTGGCCGCCGTTGCCAGGTCGCCGTCCCGCTCGTGCAGGTACGCGGCCACCGCGGAGTACCGGGGCAGGCCGTCGTCCAACTCGGCCAGCGCTGCCAGGCCGGCCCGCGGTCCGTCGGCCTCGCCGACCGCGACCGCGCGGTTCAGCCGGACGACGGGGCTGTCGGTCAGCCGGACCAGCTCGTCGTACCACTCGACGACCTGCACCCAGTCGGTCTGCGCGGCGGTGGGCGCGTCCGCGTGCAGCGCGGCGATGGCGGCCTGGGCCTGGTACTCGCCGAGCCGGTCGCGGGCGAGGGCAGCCTGCAGGACGCCGACCCCCTCGGTGATCAGCTTGGTGTCCCATCGGCCGCGGTCCTGCTCGGCCAGGGGCACCAGGCTGCCGTCCGTCGCCGTCCGGGCGGCCCGGCGGGCGTGGTGCAGCAGCATCAGCGCGAGCAGCCCGGCGACCTCCGGGTGGTCGATGGTGGCCGCGAGCTGGCGGGTCAGACGGATGGCCTCGGCGGCGAGGTCGACGTCGCCGGAGTACCCCTCGTTGAACACCAGGTAGAGCACCCGCAGCACGGTGCCGACGTCGCCGGGGGAGTCGAACCGCACGGTCGAGACGGTGCGCTTGGCCCGGCTGATCCGCTGCGCCATGGTCGACTCGGGCACCAGGTAGGCCTGCGCGATCTGCCGGGTGGTCAGCCCACCGACCGCCCGCAGCGTCAACGCCACCGCCGAGGACGGCGTCAGCGACGGGTGCGCGCAGAGGAAGTAGAGCTGCAGGGCGTCGTCGACCTCGGCGGTCGGTCCGGGCGGCGGCTCCTGCTCGAGGACGTCCTCCCGCCGGCGCCGGGCGGCGTCGGCCCGGGTGGCGTCGAGGAACCGGCGCCAGGCCACGGTGACCAGCCAGCCCTTCGGGTCCCGGGGCGGATCATCCGGCCAGGCGCGGAGGGCCTCGACCAGCGCGTCCTGGACCGCGTCCTCGGCCGCCGCGAAGTCGGCTCCGCGACGGACGAGGACGCCCAGCACGCCCGGGGTCAGGCTCCGCAGCAGGAGCTCGTCCATCGGCGTCGTCACTCGGTGATCGTGGGCGCCACGCCGTAGAAGGGGCGCACCTCGAGCCACTCGTGGATGGGCTTGCCGCCCGCGCCAGGCGCGGCCGACAGCTCGCCGGCCAGCTCGATGGCGCGCTGCTGGGTGTCGACGTCGATCACCATCCAGCCGGCGATCAGGTCCTTGGTCTCGGCGAACGGGCCGTCGGTGACCGGCGGGCGCCCCTCGCCGTCGTAGCGCACCCACATGCCCTGGTCGGACAGTGCCTGCTCGTCGACGAACTCGCCGGTCTGCCGAAGCCGGTCGGCGAAGTCGTTCATGTACTGGATGTGGTCGGTGATCTCCTGCGGCGTCCACTGGTCCATCCGGACGTCGTTCACGGCCGCCGGAGCGCCGCGGTAGTGCTTGAGCAGCAGGTACTTGGCCATGGTGTCCTCCTCGGTGGTGGAGCGGCCGGTGCGGTCGCTCTCATCGCAGGGACGGAGCCGGTCGCGGGTTCTCGACACGGCGGCGAGGGGTTCTTCGTCCGGGTCGCTGTCGACCAGCAGCAGACCGGGCTGCGGGCGCGTCGTCAAGCCCTGCTGTGAACCTGTGGACAAGCCGCTGACCTGGGAATTCAGCTGGTCCCGACCTCTCCTGTGCGGTATTCTTCGCACAGACGTTCGAACCGGTGGAGGGGGTGTCATGGGCGAGTTGCGGTCGCTGTTGCAGGCGCTGGCCGCCCAGGACCTGCACGGCCTGTCCCAGCGGGAGACGTTGGAGCGGGCCGCTCTTCTCCTGGCGGTGGTGAACCAGGCGAGCGCGGAGTTGACCCGCACTGTCCGGCACGCCGACACGACCGGTGCCGCCGAGTCCGACGGGCTGAAGACGATGCAGTCCTGGCTGCGTGGGCACGGGCAGCTGTCCCCGGCCGAGGCCGGGCGGCTGGTGCGGTCGGGTCGGGCGCTGGAGCACCTGCCCGCCACCGCCGCCGCCTTTGCTGCTGGTGCGGTCACCGTGGGTCAGGTCGCGGCGATCGCGCCGATCGCCGCCGAGGACGCCCTGGCCGCCGCCGCGGAGCAGGGTGTGGACCTCGGCGCGGTCGAGGAGTCCTTGATCGCGGTGGCGGTGGGGGAGTCCCACGACAAGCTCGCGCAGGTGGTGCACCACTACCGGGAAGCCCTGGACCCCGACGGTGCCGAGCCGGATCCGACCGAAGGGCGCCGACTGTCCTTCGCGAAGCGCGCTGACGGTGGCCTGTCGGGTCGATTCGAACTCGACGCGGTCGGTGGGGAGAAGGTGCAGGCGGCGATCGAGTCGATCGTGCAGGCCAACCGGCCGAAGGGCGATGACCGGACCCGCGCCCAGCAGAACGCCGACGCCCTCGTCCAGTTGTGCGACAACCAGCTCGCCGCCGGGAACCTGCCGACGCTGCGGACGCAGAAGCCGCAGGTGGTGCTGAACCTGGACATCGAGGACTTCGTCGACCCGGCCACCGGTCCCGGTGCCGCGGCGATGGGGTTCGGTGCCCGGATCTCGGCCGCCCGCGCCCGGTGGCTGGCCTGCGACGGGTCGATCTCCCGGATCGTGATGGGCCCCGACGGCGTTCCGCTGGACCTCGGGCGGGACCACCGGATCGTCACCCCCGGGCTGCGCAAGGCCGTCGTGGCCCGGGATCGGACGTGCGTGTTCGCCGGCTGCGCCGCCCCGCACTGGTGGTGCGACGTGCACCACCTCATCCACTGGCTCTTCGGCGGCGAGACGTCACTGGAGAACTCCGGGCTGCTGTGCGAACGCCACCACACGAAAGTCCACCACGGGTTCACCGTCCAACGAGGACCCGACGGGCGATGGCACACCTACCGCCCCGACGGCACCGAGATCCTCCTCGGCACACCCCTGCTCGTCTGAGCTCGAGCTTGCTGTGGCCCCCCGGCTCTCCCAGGATCGCCGCATGCCGACCGTCGAGGACGCGACAGCCGAGCGCTGGAAGGACCTGCTGGCGGTCTTCGGCGCCCGCGGTGATGCGCCGCGCTGCTGGTGCCAGTGGTTCCGCCACCAGCGCCCTGGCTTCTACGCCACCACCCGGGACGAGCGCCGGGACGACCTGCACGACCAGGTGACGGCCGTGCCCCCGCCCGGCGTCCTGGTCTACGACGACGAGGGCACACCGTCCGGCTGGTGCGCCGTCGCCCCGCGCGCCGACTACCCGCGGCTCACCAGCTACCCGGTCGCCTCGGTCACCACCGACGAGGACGGCGTCTGGGCGGTCACCTGCTTCGTCGTCCGGGTCGGCAAGCGGCGCCAGGGGCTCGCCGAGGTCCTCCTCGACGGCGCCGTCGACCTCGCCCGCCGGCACGGCGCCCGCACCGTGGAGGGCTACCCGCTCGACACCAGCATCCGGACCGCGTCGGCCGGCGAGCTCTTCCATGGTCCGCTCTCCACCTTCCAGCGGCTCGGCTTCACCGAGGTGGCCACCCGCACCAGCAAGGCACGCGCGGTGGTCCGGCTCGCGCTCTGACCGCGGCTCCGGCGAGAGTGACCACGTGAGCGTCCAGATGGCAGTCGTCCGCCGCTTCCTCCGCATCGCCTACAAGCCGCGGATGGCCACCGCCGAGCGCGCGCACAAGCGCCTCGCCGCCGCCAAGGGCAGCACCGAGCCGCCGAAGAAGCTGACCAGCCGGCACCACGTCCGCACGCGGCTGGTCGACGGCTTCCCCGTGCACACCGTCACCCCGCGCGGCATCACGCCGCAGCGCTCCGCCATCTACCTGCACGGCGGTGCCTACATCAGCGCCATCGCCCCCCAGCACTGGGCGCTGATCGGCGCGCTCGCCGACGCCGGCGTCCGGGTCGAGGTCCCGCACTACGGCCTGGCCCCGCAGCACACCCACCGCGACGCGTATCCGCTGGTCACCACCGTCTACCGGGAACTGCTCGAGGAGGTCGACGCCGCCACGGTCACCATCGCCGGGGACTCCGCCGGCGGCGGGCTCGCGCTCGGCCTCGCCCAGACCCTCCGCGAGGCCGGCCTCCCGCAGCCCGGCCGGCTCGTGCTGCTCTCCCCGTGGCTCGACCTCACCATCAGCAACCCCGGCGTCCCGGCCGTCGAGGCCCGCGACCCGTGGCTGTCCAGCACCGGACTACGCGTGGCGGGGGAGTCCTGGGCCGGCGGCGAGGACCCGACCCAGCCCCGGCTCAGCCCGCTGAACGGACCGCTGGACGGCCTCGCGCCGATCGACGTCTCCGTCGGCACCCGCGAGATCTGCCTGCCCGACGTCCTCGAGCTGCAGCGACGGGCGACGGCGGCCGGGGCGGAGGTCCAGGTGGAGGTCTGCGAGGGCGCGGTGCACGTCTACCCCCTCACCCCGACGCCCGAGGGGCGCACAGCGGCGCACCGGATCGTCGACCTGATCGCCGACCGGGACACGAGGACGTTCCACCGGCGTTCCACAGCGGACACCTGAGCAGGGCGGATCCCACCTAGCGTCCGCGGCGGCCACGCACCACGACCGCCGGAGGCACATCCCGATGACCACCCCCGCACCCCGCGGCGCCAACGGCGTCACCTACGCCGCGGCCGCCGACGGGTACTTCGACAAGCGGGGCCTCACCCGCTCGGCCGGCTTCTGGGGCCTGTGGGGGATGGGCGTCGCCGCCGTCATCTCCGGCGACTTCTCCGGCTGGAACTTCGGCATCGCCGGCGCCGGCTGGGGCGGGTTCGCCATCGCCTGCGTCGTCGTCACCGCGATGTACCTGGCCATGATCGCCAGCATCAGCGAGATGTCCGCCGCGATGCCGCACACCGGCGGCGCCTACTCCTTCGCCCGCGCCGCGATGGGCCCGTGGGGCGGCTTCGTCACCGGCCTGGCCGAGACCATCGAGTACGTCGCCACCACCGGCGTCGTCGTCTACTTCTCCGCCACCTACGCCGACGGCATCACCGACGAGCTGTTCGGGCTCTCGATGCCCGCCTGGATCTGGTGGGTCATCCTCTACGCCGCCTTCCTGGCGGTGAACATCGCCGGCGCCGAGCTCTCGTTCAAGGTCGCCACCGTCGTCGCCGTCCTCAGCCTGGCGGTCATCGCCGTCTTCGGCGTCATGGCGCTGTTCTCCGGTTCGCTGGACCTCGGCAGCCTCGTCGACATCGAGCCCGACCCCGGCAACTCGACGTTCCTGCCGCACGGCTGGTGGCAGGTCGTGCTCGCGCTGCCCTTCGCGATGTGGCTGTTTCTGGGCATCGAGGAGCTGCCGCTCACCGCGGAGGAGGCGCACACCCCGGCCCGCGACATCCCCAAGGCCGGGATGCGCGGCATGCTCACGCTCATCGTCAGCGGCGCGGTCGTCGTCGTCCTCAACCCCGCCGTCACCGGCTCGGCCGCGCTCGGTGACTCCGGGGAGCCGCTGCTCGACGGCTTCCGGGCGATCCTGCCCAACAGCGACGTCGCCGCGGTGCTGTCCGCCTTCGCGCTGATCGGCCTGCTCGCCTCGCTGCAGGGGATCATGTACGCCTACGGCCGCAACATCTACTCGCTCTCCCGGGCCGGCTACTACCCGAAGGCGCTGTCGGTCACCGGCGCCCGCAAGACCCCCTGGGCCGCCCTGCTCGTCGGCGCCGTCATCGGCTTCATCGCCCTGCTCGCCGTGCAGTGGGGCGGGGACGCCGCCGGTGACATCGTGCTCAACATCGCCGTCTGGGGCGCGGTCATCGCCTACGTGCTGCAGATGGTCAGCTTCGTGCTGCTGCGGCGGAAGTTCCCGAACGCCGTCCGCCCCTACACCAGCCCGGTGGGCGTCGCCGGTGCCGTCTTCGCGGGCGCGATCTCGGTGCTGATCTTCATCGGCGTCATGACCAACGAGGCCTACCGGCCGGCGATCGTCGCGATCCTGGTCGTCTTCGTGCTGGGTCTGATCGCGTTCGCCCTCGTCGGACGGCACCGCTTGGTGCTGAGCCCGGAGGAGGAGTACGCGATGACCGGCGGCCTGCACGGCGACCCGCAGGCCGAGGGGTACGGCGCCGAGCACGCCGGCGTCGACCGGACGACGCCGATGGCCTGACGGACGGCGACTGCGGTCCGGGACACCGCGTGGTGCCCGGGACCGTCGTCGTGGGGGTACCGACGCGAGGAGCGGCTGCCGAGAACGACCGACGACCGACCTCCGGTCGCGCGACCGTCTCCGAGCGGTCGCGTCGCGGCGAGCAGGAGCCCCCATCGTGGATGCACGCAGCACGACCCGCCGCCGGCTGAGCGCGGCGCTGCTCGCCGGCCTGGTCCTGGGAGCCACGGTGAGCTGCGACGACGACGTCACCCCCGCGGCGGCCGACACCCCCGCAGCTCCGACGTCCTCGACGCCGCCCCCACCTCCGCCGCCGGTGCTCTGGCCGCTGACCGGGGTGGAGAGCGGCCCCGTGCTGCCGCACCCCGCCCTCGCGGTCAAGATCGAGAACTCGCTGGACGCGCGCCCGCAGACCGGTCTGAACTCCGCGGACATGGTCTGGGAGGAGGTCGTGGAGGGCGGCATCACCCGCTTCGTCGCGGTCTACCACTCGACGATGCCGGCCGAGATCGGCCCGGTCCGCTCGGTCCGGCCGATGGACCCGGCGATCGCTGCGCCGCTGCACGGACTGTTCGCCTTCTCCGGCGGCCAGGCCGGCTACGTCAGCGCGGTGGGCGACGCCGGCATGCAGGTGCTCAGCTTCGACCAGGGCAACGACGGCTTCTACCGGATCGACAGCCGGCGGGCGCCGCACAACGTCTACGCCGCCCCGCTGACCCTGCTCGGCCAGGCCGACCCCGAGCACCAGGCGGACCCGGTCGCCCAGTTCGACCTGGCCGCGACGCCCGCCGAGGCCACCGCGCCGACCACCGGCACCCCCGCGACGGTGCTGGACCTGACGCTGTCCGGGCTCAGCCACCCGCAGTGGACCTGGAGCGCGCCGGACGCCTCGTGGGTGCGCGCCGAGGGCACGACGCCGGCGGTCGAGTCCGACGGCACCCCGCTGCGGGCGACCAACGTCGTCGTCGTCCGGGTGGACGTGGTGAACACCGGCGCGACCGACCCGGCCGGCAACCCGGTGCCGGAGAGCGTGCTGGAGGGACGCGGCGAGGCGCTGGTCGCCACCGGCGGCACGACCGTGCCGGTCACCTGGGTGAAGAACAGCGTCGCCGACCGGCTGGTGCTGCTCGACGCGGCCGGCAACCCGGTGCGGCTCGCCCCGGGCCGCACCTG